>Ga0187894_10004247_pt1 | contig 15492 bp, 12 predicted proteins | sample GBC1701081metaG_FD_136650 | JGI IMG/M metagenome (GOLD analysis project Ga0187894, IMG submission 136650) | White microbial mat communities from a lava cave in the Kipuka Kanohina Cave System on the Island of Hawaii, USA - GBC170108-1 metaG ... | reverse complement strand
TTCTGATACGATCTTCTTGCCTCCCAGTGCGAACGGGCAAACGGATTACCCCTCCATGACGAAGCTTTTCCAGGACGCTGGCTTATTGTCGCTCGACAAGGTGACGCCGGCCGGCGACACGCCGTTGCGGCTGCCGCCGGTTGCGATTCTGGCGGGTGGATTGGGAACCCGGCTGTCCGAGGAAACCGCGGAGAAGCCCAAGCCACTCGTCGAGATCGGCGGCAAGCCTGTCATCTGGCATGTCATGAAGCACTACGACGCCTATGGCATGAACGAGTTCGCCATCGCGCTTGGTTACAAGAAAGAAGCGGTCATCCGCTATTTTCTCGACCTCCATGCTTTCAACCGCGACCTCACTGTCCGCACGCGCGACGGCTCCATTTCCTTCCATGACGAAGTCACGGACTTGGACTGGACGATCCATCTTGTCGATACCGGCCCCATGACGTCGACCGGCGGCCGCATCAAGCGGTTGCGCCCGTATCTCGGCAGCGGGACGTTCATGCTCACCTGGTGTGACGGCATCTCGAACGTCAACCTGGCCGAGCTTCTCGCCTTCCATCGCGCGCACGGCAAGCTCGCGACGGTGACAGTCGTCCGCGCGCCCTCGCGCTTCGGCTTCGTTGAAATGGCCGGCGACCAAAGCGTGCGGCGCTTCACAGAAAAACCCGAGCATGGCGATGGCTGGATCAACGGCGCCTTCTTTGTGCTGGAGCCGGCGATATTCGACTACATCGCCGGCGACGACACGATGTGGGAGCGCGAACCTTTGGAGAAGCTCGCCGCGGACGGCGAACTCGTCGCCTTCCAGCACCGCTCGTTCTGGCAGTGCATGGACACGCTGCGGGAAAAGACGCTTCTCGACGACCTCTGGCGTAACGGTAAGGCCCCTTGGAAGACTTGGGAGTGATGAGATGAAAATCCTGGTCACAGGACATCGCGGTTACATCGGCACGATCCTCACGCAGTTGCTTCTTGAGTCCGGCCACCAGGTGGTGGGGATCGACACCGGCCTTTATGCCGGCTGTACCTTCGGGCTGGATACCGAGACGTCGGTACCCTGCATCGATTCCGACATCCGCGACCTCACAGCATCGCAGCTCGCCGAGTTCGACGCGATCGCCCATCTTGCCGGCGTCTGCAACGACCCGCTGGGCGATCTGCTGCCTGAAACAACCTATGCCGTCAACGAGACGGCAACGATTCAGCTGGCGGAATGCGCCATCGCCGCCGGTGTCGAGCGTTTCGTCTTCTCCTCGACATGCAGCGTTTACGGTGCCGCGACCGAGGAGTGGGTCACGGAGACCTCGCCGCCGAACCCCGTCACGCCTTACGGCGTCTCCAAGTACCAGGCCGAACGCGGGCTTCTGGCGCTGGCAAGCGACAATTTCTCTCCCGTCCTGCTGCGCAGCGCCACCGCCTACGGTTTCTCGCCCCGCATCCGGTTCGATCTGGTCTTGAACAACCTGATGGCATACGCGTTCACCAGCAAGCGCGTCTTCCTCAAGAGCGACGGCACGGCGTGGCGTCCGATCGTTCACATCGCCGATATCAGCCGCGCGTTCCAGGCCGCCATCGAGGCGCCCCGGGAAGCCGTGCACTGCCAGGTCTTCAATGTCGGCGTCACGACCGAGAACTATCGCGTGCGCGAGATCGCCGAGATCGTCCGCCACACGGTCCCTGGATCGTCGATCACCTACGCCGAGGGCGCCGGCGCCGACAAGCGCTCCTATCGCGTCGATTGCTCGAAGATCGCAATGCACCTGCCGAACTTCCGGCCGCAATGGACGGCGCTCGCCGGTGCGAAAGAGCTCTTTGCCCGCTACTCGACCGTCGGCCTCGCGCTCGAGGATTTCGAGGGCGAACGCTACCAGCGCCTGGCCTATCTCAAGTCGCTTCTGAGCAGCGGCTTTCTCGACACCTCCCTGCGCTGGCTGCCGCCATCGGATGCCTGGCGGCGCGGCGCCTCGAACGACACGGCGCAGTCGTCGCTTGCCGCCGCTGGCGAATAGCGGTCCGGTTCGAAGGGGCTTCCACCATGAACACCAAGAGATGCCCGAACTGCGATGGCGGCGGCGCCTACGTTTTTCATCACGTCGCCGCCGTACCGGTGAACAGCTGCCTGATGTTCGATGATCGCGAGCAGGCACGAAGCCTGGAAAAAGGCGACATCGACCTCGCGTTCTGTCCGGACTGCAGCTTCATCTTCAACGCCGCCTGGAAACCGGAGGCCACGGTCTATTCGCCGCTTTATGAGGAGACCCAGGGCTTCTCGCCGACATACACCACCTATCAGCGCCGGTTCGCGGAAGAACTGATCGACCGATATGATCTCTTCGGCAAGGACGTCGTGGAGATCGGCTGCGGCAAGGGCGATTTTCTCGCCCTGCTGTGCGAGCTCGGCGGCAATGTCGGCGTCGGCTACGACCCGAGCTTCGTTCCGGCACGCAGAGCTGACGGCGGCGCCAATGTGACCTTCCGGCAGGAATTCTTCTCGGAAGACACGGTCCAGTCGCCTCCCGATCTCATCTGCTGCCGGATGACGCTGGAGCACATCTTCGAGACGCGGCGCTTCGCGCAGGCCGTGCGCCGCATCGCCTCGCCGGACCGCGGCACGGTCGTCCTGTTCCAGGTTCCCGACGTCCGTCGGATCCTCAAGGAAGCGGCGTTCTGGGACGTCTACTACGAGCATTGCTGCTACTTTTCACCGCGCTCCCTGGACCATCTTTTCCGCCGCGCCGGCTTCGATGTCCTTCGCATCTCGACGGACTACGACGACCAGTATGTCGCCGTCGAGGCCCAGCTTGCCAGAAGCGGCAATGCACCCGCCCGGCTGATCGAAAGCGACGACTCGCATGATCTCGCCAGCGACGTGGCCAAATATGACGCCGCCGCAGCCAGCTGTGCCGCCGATTGGGCCGCCAGGATACGCGCCACCGCACAGTCCGGCGGCCGCACGGTGCTCTGGGGCTCCGGTTCCAAGGCCGTGGCCTTTCTCTCGACCGTCGGCCTGGAGCAGCAGATCGACTACCTGGTCGACATCAACCCGTATCGATGGGGCAAGTTCGTCCCGGGCACGGGGAAGCAGATCGTCGGGCCGGAGTTCCTCGCAACGTACCAGCCGGACTTGGTGATCGCCATGAACCCGATCTACCGGCAGGAGATCCAGAAGGACCTGGACCGGCACGGCTGTGCAAACGCGCAGCTCTGCGCACTGGGTGAGCCCATCACGGCATCCCCGATAGCGGCGCCCGACGCCAGGGCGTTCGACCTGACGCCACAAGCGGCGGCGGACTGAAACGTCCCGGGATCTCGATGCCGGGATCCCCCGAGAGGTACTTGGAGGAGCATTCGGTGCATCCGCGCCCGCTCGTGCTCGGCGTTCCCGTGAGCGCCCTCACCATGAATGAGGCCATCACGACGATTGGTGATTGGATCGCCAACGGCGAGCGCCACTACGTCTGCACGCTCGACGTTCACGCCCTGATGGAGAGTCAATCGGCGCCGGATGTCCGCGACGTCTACCGGTCCGCAGCCATGGTCACACCCGACGGCATGCCGCTCGTCTGGTTACTGCACCGCAGCGGCCACCGTGCGGCAGATCGCATCTGCGGTCCCGACCTGATGCCGGCCCTTTTCCTTCAGTCGCAGCAGCACGGTTACCGACACTTTCTGTACGGCTCCACCGAGACGACGCTGGCACGCCTGCAGCAGGAGCTGAACCGCACCTTCCCCGGGGCAAGAATTGTCGGCAGCTACTCGCCGCCGTTCCGCACGCTGACACGTGACGAGGAAGACGACGTGGACCGGCTCGTGAACGTCGCCGATCCTGACATCGTTTGGGTCGGCCTCGGCGCTCCGAAACAGGATCGCTGGATGGCGGCCCACCGTGGTGCGCTGAAAGCACCGGTCCTCATCGGAGTCGGTGCAGCCTTCGATATGATCGCCGGCACCGTCAAGCGGGCGCCACGCTTTCTGCGGCGAACCGGTTGCGAATGGATGTATCGCGTCGCTCAAGAGCCCAGTCGCCTCACGAAGCGCTACCTTCATTCCAACTCCAGGTTCGTCATCCGTGTGATTGGAGAAAGATTGCATTTCAGGAGGCATGCAGCGGATGCCTGAAGGGACTGCCGGATCCTTCTTCGTGCTCCGCTCGTGCCCGCACCGGTTTCATCGCCAGGGGGACACTTATGCGTATTCATGAATGCCGATCCTGCGGCAGCGCGTCATTGCGCGTCGTGCTCGATATGGGACTTCATCCCGGATCGAACTCATTGTTGAAGACGACAATCGATGCGCGCAGTGAACCACGCTATCCGCTGCAACTGGCGCTCTGCGAGGCGTGCGCGCTGCTGCAGGTTACCGAGACCGTGCCACCCGAGATCCTCTACCAACGGGATTTTCCCTACTTCTCCTCCACGTCGCCGGCGCTGCTGCTGCACGCCGCAACCATCGTTCAGCGCTTGATCCACGACCGTGGCCTGGGTGCTGAAAGCCGCGCCATCGAAATCGGCAGCAACGACGGTTACCTGCTGCGCAACTTCGTGCAGCAGGGCATCCCCTGCCTCGGCATCGATCCCGCGGTGGACCCGGCGGCCAAGGCCAACGGCATCGGCGTTCCCACCATCAACGACTTCTTTTCCCTGAAACTCGCCGAACGCCTGGCGGCCGAGGGACAGTTCGCCGACGTCATGATCGCCAACAACGTCGTGGCGCATGTCGATGCCATCAACGATTTCGTCGCCGGCTTTGCCACGCTCTTGAAGCCCAAAGGCGTCGCCGTGTTCGAGTTCGCCTACGCTGTCGACATGATCGAGAAATGCGAGTTCGACACGATCTATCACGAGCATCTTTTCTATCACACGCTGCATGGCCTGACGCCGCTCTTTGCCCGCCACGGCCTGCACCTCAACGACGTCGAACGCCTGCCGATCCACGGCGGATCACTGCGGCTCTTCGTCAGCCGTGATCACGACAGCACCGCGCGCCTCGACGAGCTGATGGATCACGAGCGGCGGCTCGGCGTCAATCGCGCCCAGTGGTACGAAGGCTTCTCCGACCGCGTGGCCAGCCTCAGGGACTCGCTGGTCGCGTTGCTTCGTGCCGAAAAGAATCGCGGCAAGCGCATTGCCTGCTACGGTGCTGCCGCGAAAGGCGGCACGATGGTCAACTATCTCGACCTGAAGCCCGGCTTCTTCGACTACGTCGCCGATGCCAATCCGTACAAGCATGGAAAGTTCATGCCGGGTCAGCAGATCCCCATCGTGCATCCCGATCAACTGCTGCAGACCCAACCGGATTTCGTGCTGTTGCTGGCGTGGAATTTCGCCGGCGAGGTACTGCACCAGCAATCAGCCTATCGTGCGGCGGGCGGGCGCTTCATCATTCCCGTTCCGGAACCCCGCGTCATTGAACCGGATGAATCGATCGGTGAAACCCACTTCGCCATCGGCAGCAGCGTCGCCAAGGGGCGGCAATCGCAGCGCATGCAGGCGGATTCGGTGCACGCCTGAGCTTAGGGTACATGATGAACGGCTGGGTCAAGATAAGGCCGTGGAAGGGATCGGCGTATTCCGCATCGCCCGGCGAGGCTGTAAAGAGCCCCGCGGTGATGGCCATGCCGTCTGCCCTGCGACAGGCTTTTAGGATCCCGGCGAGGTTGGCGCGACTGGCGTCCCACTGGGCGATGAATCTCGCCTTTTTGGACCAGGTGATCACGAGCGGCGGCAACTTTCTGTGCGGCGTGCTGCTGGCGCGTACCTTTGGCACGTATGAATTCGGTCGCTTCGCGCTGGCCTGGATGCTGGTCGAGTTCATGGGCTCGCTGCAGTTCGCGGCCATCATCCAGCCGATGCTCTATATCGGGCCCAAACAAGCCGACGCCGATCGCGGCGGCTACTATCACGCCGTCATCTCGCAGCAGGGCGCCGCCTGTGCCGTTCTCAGCCTTCTGGTATGGGCGGGGGTCACGTCTGCCGGATGGCTCTGGCCCGATTTGCAGCTGCACGAGCTGGCCGTGCCGCTATGTACGGCGATCATCGCCTATCAGCTTTATGGTTTTTTCCGCCGCTATCTTTTCGCGCGCGGACACGCCTTGGCGGCGCTCTGCAGCGACGTGCTGCGCTTCACGGTGCAAATCGCGGCGACCGTGGCACTGCCGTTCGCCGTGCCAGGTGCAACGGCCGCAGCGGGCATCTGGGTCGTCACCGCGGCATGCGCCATTGCTGCTGCCCTCGGGTTCGGTTTTTTTGGCCGCTTCGCGTGGAACGGCGCCACCTTCCGTCAGGTAACGGCCCGTCACTGGACTTTTTCCAAGTGGCTTCTGCCGTCCGCGGTGATGTACTGGATGACGTCACAGGCGTTCGTCCTCATGTCGGGGGTCGTGCTGGGCGCGGCGACGACCGGCGTCCTGAAGGCGGCCATCACCATCACCAACATTCTCAATCTCCTGCTGCTGGCGCTGGACAATTTCGCACCGGTTCAGGCCTCGCGCGCTTTCCATGTTGGCGGTGGCACGGCGTTGCGTCGCTATATCATGTGGCTCGCATCCCTGACCGGGGGCCTGATCGCAGCCGCAGTGGCGGCGCTCAATATCGCCCCGGACTACGTCGTGCATGTACTCTATGGCGGCCAGTACGACGACGCCGGCCATCTTGTGCGATGGTTGTGCGCGCCGTTAGCTATTTATGGGATTGGCAGTGTCCTGATCATCTGGGCAGCGGCCCTCGAACGGACACGTACCATTTTCCTGTCCTACGCGGCCGCGACGGCGTTCACCGTCATAGCCGCCTATCCCCTGACACTCTACGGAGGGCTTTCTGGCGTTGTCTTGGGTTCCTTGTTGGTCGAGGTCATTCGCGTCGTGGTGCTTCTCGTTCCCCTGATCCGCTGGAGCAGGGCGACGAAAGCGCACGGCACGGATAGCGACGTCTAATACATAAACAAATCACGGGGTGTACCATGAGCTTCGAACACTACTGCAACCGCTCGCTGCTCCGGGCGGTATCGGCAAGCGGCTTGCCCAGGCTGATGGCACGACGACATGCCGGGCTGGGCGGGATCCTTTCCTTTCACCGGGTCTATCGTCCGCAGCCTCACGAATTCGGATCGGAGGCTCTTTCCGTCGCACCGGAGAATTTCCGGCGCATCGTCCGGACGCTGCTCGACAGGGGCTATCGCTTTCTGTCGATGAGCGCCCTGGCCGACCGGCTGCAGCATCCGGCGCCGCCGACAGAAAAGTTCGTCTGTCTGACGTTCGACGACGGCTTTGCCGACAACTACACGGCGGCGTTCGCCATCTGCCGCGAATTCGGCGTACCGATGACCGTCTATCTCGTGTCGGCGGTCGCACAACGCCAATTTCCGATGTGGTCCTTCGGACTGGAGGCAGTCCTGGCCGCCCATGATGTGATCGCTTTCGCCTGGAGGGGCGAAACGGTGACGTTGAATGCGCGGACCAGCCGGCAGAAGCGTCAGGCATACGCCGCCATTGCTGCGCGTTTTGTGGCCGCCCCACCCGAGGCGATCCGGCAGGCCTGCGCCGAGTTGGCTTCCCGCTATGGCGTCGACATCGCGACGCTGAGCGACCGCAATGCCTTGACGCCGGCCATGATCGCCGAGATGCGCGCCAGCGGCCTCGTGGAATTCGGGGCACACAGCGTGCATCACGCATGCCTTGCACGGCTCGAGGCGAGCGCCGCGCGCCAGGAGATCGCGCAGAGCAAGCGCGATTGCGAAGCCCTTGTGGGCACCGAAATCCGCCACTTCGCCTATCCTTACGGCGACAGCGAATCCGTCGGTGCGCGCGAAGTCGCTCTCTGCCATGAGCTGGGCTTCCAGACCGCGGTCACGACCGAGGGTAACACGATTGTTGCGGCCGACCGGCACCGGCTGCTGGCCTTGCCGCGGCTTACCTACAACGGTCGATTCCAGGACACGCCGCTGCTCGACCTGCTGCTGTCGGGTGCCTTGCCGACGCTGCGACGCAGCTGGCGCGCCCGGCCGACACGGGCGGTCAGGAGTTCCCCGCCAACGCACCCGTCAGACGCCGCCACTGGTGGCCCCGAGAGAGTGCCCGGTGCGCGATCGCCTGCAGGCAGGCATAGCGCTGCTGAAGCGTAAGCTCGGTTGTGCGGATGGAGCGGCAATAGGCGAGCAGCAGCTTGACCTGCTGCGTGAACATCGAGTCGCGGCGCCCCGAGAACCAGGTGGCTCGGTAGGCGCCCGACGTCGAGGCGCTGAACTGCTGCGCGTGGCAACGGCGGAGGAACAGCGATTCCTCGCCGAGCCAGAAGCGGCCGAGCAGGCTCATCTCGGCCAGCAGGACCTTGTCGGCGCCGCCGAACGGGCCTTGCAAAGAGGTGCGCAACAGCGCCGACCGCCGCATCAGGCCGAAGATCTCGACGCACATGACCATCTTCAGCATGACGGCCTTGAAGCGCACCGTCGGATCGCGCGCTGTGAGTCCGTCATTCTTCTCGGGCAGCACCGGCCAGCACACGCCCATGCTGTCGATCATGCCGCCGCGCTCGGCCGAGTACGGCAGCGGCGCGCCCACCTCGTCGATCAGCGTCGACGCCGGCGAGGCGAGGACGACCGTGGGATCGCTATCGAGCGCTTCGACGCATTCGGCAAGGAATCCGGGCGCCAGCAGATCGTCGTGTGCCGCCCACTTAAAGTATGGACTCTCGCCCATGTGGGCCAACAGGTTGTAGTTGGCGGCGGCGCCGACATTCTGCGGTTGGCGGATGTAGCGAATGCGCTGGTCGCGCCTGGCGTATGCCCGGCAAATCTCTTCCGTTTCGTCAGTCGAGGCGTTGTCCGAAATCAGCAGGTCAAAGTCGCCGAAACTCTGCGCGACGATCGAATCGAGAGCCGCTGCCAGGTAGTTAGCACCATTATAGACCGGCAATCCGATCGCAACTTTCTTCATGGCAGACCTTCTTTTGATGCCGCAGCATGATCGATAAGAAATAAAAAGAAAACATGTATTTGGCGCCGCCCGGCGTCGAGCTTCGAGATCGGCGAGAATCCAGCAGGTTTCGCCGTATTCCCGAGATAAACCCGTGACCAAAGCCAGCATTTTCGCGGTTGCGTATTTCTTTTCTTATCGCCGCTGATATGATGACTGTCCCGGCCCGACGAGGAGGCGACCGCGTGAAGGTTCTGCTTTCTGCCTTTGCCTGCGAGCCGAACAAGGGCTCGGAATTTGCCGTGGGATGGAACTGGGCATTGTTCCTCGCGCGCGCCGGTCACCAGGTGGTCGTGCTGACCCGTTCCGAGTCGCGCCTGGCGATCGAAAAAGAGACGAACGCTGCGCCGCCGGATGCCCGGCTCCGCTTCGTGTATTTCGATGTCCCCGAGCGCCTGCGCTGGCAGGCCCGCGGCCCTCTCCACGCGCACGCCATCCTGTGGCAATGGCAAGCGTCAGGTTTTGCCAAGGAATTACAGCGTCGCGAGCAGTTCGATTGCGTGCATCACGTCACCTATGCCGGGCTGCGTACACCAAGCTTCATGGGCGGGCTTGGCATTCCGTTCATTTTCGGCCCCGTGGGCGGCGGTGAACGCGCACCGTGGCGATTGCGCCGCGGCTACAGCCTGGCTGGACTGATTCACGATGCGGTGCGTGACGCGGCCAATTTCATGATCCAATTCACGCCGTTCCTGACCCATACGTTCGCCCGCGCCGAACGCATCTACGTCACCTCGCGTGAGACGCTTCGGCTCATGCCGCGCCGGTTCCATCACAAGGCCCAGATCGAGCTTGCCATCGGTGCGGAGGAATCCACGGCAGTTGCCGGCGGAAGTCACCCAGCGCGGACGGCGCGTGACGGATGCTTCCGTGTTCTCTTTGCCGGCCGCTTCGTCGACTACAAGGGCATGCATTTGGGTCTGCCGGCATTCGCGCGGCTGGCCCGATCGTGTCCCGAGGCGCGGCTCACGATGGTGGGTGAAGGCCCCATGCAGCGGCGGTGGCGGAAGCTTGTCGATGATCTTGGGATCACCAGCGTCGTCGAGTGGCTGCCCTGGCAGGCGCGCGAACACATGGCAACCCTCTACGCGAGGCATGACGTCCTTCTGTTTCCGGCCCTGCATGATTCGGGCGGCATGGTCGTTCTCGAGGCCATGGATCACGGCCTTCCGGTTGTCTGTCTCAAGCTCGGCGGGCCGGCGACGATGGTCAATGCGAGCTGCGGCTACGCGGTCGACCCAGCCGACAAGAGTGCAGCGCAAGTCATTCGCGAAATGGGCGACGCGTTGACCGGCCTTGCCGGCGCCGCGGTGCGCCAACCGCTTGCCGACGCGGCGCGGCGGCGTTGTCGAGACTTCACGTGGCGCGAGAAGGTCGTCCGGGTCCACGGGCTCGCATCATGAGCAGGTCACTCGACGGCTTCAAGACGTCGACATTCCTGGTACTGATCGGCGGCTACCTCATCCTGAACTATCCGTTCATGCAATTGCGGATCCCGCCGGTGGGCTTCGGGGTCCCGCTCGGTGAACTGCTCCTGATCCTGATTCTGCTGACCACCGACGTGCCGCGCGTGCTGGCGCGCATGAACGGCGTCGTTCTCCTGCTTCCGTTTCTGATCTGGTGGGGCTGGGGCTCGATCCGCCTGGTTTTTGACGCCACCAGCACAGGCTTCTGGGCATTTCGCGACTCCACGCAGCTGGTCGAATCCCTGTTCCTGATCGGGGGCTTCGCCCTGGCAGCCGAGCCGCGCGCGGTCACGCGACTGACGCACTGGCTGCGTCCGATCATGGTCATCACCTGTCTTTACGGGTTGTCGTTCGTGTACGCAGACGCGATTACCGCGGCCTCGCCGACGATCCCCGGGGCCTCGCAGCAGCCGATTCCGATTTTCGGCGCCTACGCGACCACCGCCGTCATGTTGCTGTGGACCGCCTTCTACTGCATGACCCTGCCGACCAACCAGCGCCCGGCGATCCGCATGCGGTATGAGCTCGTGGCCGCCTTTCTGGTTGCCTTCACACTGCTCGTGATCCAGGCGCGCACCACCTATCTGCAGCTCCTCAGCATTGCAGCACTGTTGTGGCTCGTGCGTCCCCGGACGCTCGGCCGGCTGGCCCTGGCGCTTCCCGTGTTGTTTTTCCTCCTTCTCGTCATTTCCGCTTTCGATCTGCGGATCTCCGGCCGCCTGACGTCCGAGGTCTCCCTCGACTTCTTCGTAGACCATATCTTGGCGATCTTCGGAGTCGGTGCCGATGGCCGCAGCGGCGTTGCGGAAGCCGCCAGTGGCGTCTCCTTGCGCCTGCGCTGGTGGACGCGCCTCTACGAGCAATTGACCGCCGATCCGGTCGTGCTGATCACCGGACTGGGCTTTGGTGTCCCGCTCACGGATTTCAGGGATGTGCTGGGCACCGTTACCCGCGAGCCGCACAACTCCGTCATCTCCGTGACGGCACGGCTGGGCCTTATCGGCGGCATCGCCTGGATATGGATGCAGGTCGAACTCTTCCGCGCCGGTTTTCGCGCCTATCGCGACTGCCGCCGTAACGGGCGGGAAGAGGATGCCCGTCTCGTTCTGCTCATCATCGCCTTTGCCGTGCTCATTCTTGCCAGCTGCTTCGGCGAGGACACGATGGAAAAGCCCTACAACGCGATTCCCTACTATGCCTTCTGGGGCTTCGCGCTGCGCGTCGCCTACCGCCTGCGTGCCGACGCGACGCGCGGCTCTTTCGACTACCCGGCGCAACAGATCACGGGTTTCTCGCATCCGAGGTCACTATGAGACTCCTCCTCGCATGGCTGCGACCGCTCTGGCTCAGGATTTTCAAGCTCTACGCTATTCGCCAGAACGTGACGACGGGCAAGAACCTGCATCTCGGCATCGGATCGAAGATCGCCGCGCCGACGCGCCTCGTCATCGGCGACGATGTCTACATCGGAAAGCTGTGCACGATCGAGTGCGACGGCGAGATCGGTAATGACGTCATGATCGCCAACGCCGTCGGCATCATAGGCCGCCACGACCACGATTTCGGCACCGTCGGCGTCCCGATCCGCAAAGCGCCGTGGGTCGGCGACAGTGACTTCAAGGGAAGCGCTCCCGGCAAGCAACAGGCTGACCCGAACGCCGGCCGTTCCTCTCGCGCCGCGCACCTCCACCTCCACCTCAACCGCGTCGTCATCGGCTCCGACGTCTGGATCGGCTACGGCGCCATCGTCCTGAGCGGCGTGACGATAGGACGCGGCGCCGTCGTCGCTGCCGGCTCGGTGGTGACCAAGGATGTGCGCCCCTACGCCATCGTCGCGGGCAACCCGGCGCGCGAGGTCGGAGAGCGCTTCTCGCCGGAGGTTGCCGCACGTCACGAGGCGTTGATCGCCCTGGGTGGTACCAGGGCGCCGGCGCCGCGGCCGAAAGTCCGCCTGTCGGCCCGCCTGATCGGGCGGATCGGGCGCAGGAGCGCCGGATTGCTGCTCGCCGTACTCGCGACTGGGACGACGTTGATCAATGCCCCGCCTGTTGCCGCGGCCGACGATACGGCTGCTCTTGAAGAGGCCATGGCGCGCGCGCGGCCGGGCGCCACGGTTGTGGTTCAGCCTGGCACCTACCGGGTCTCGCATCTTATCGTGAAACCCGACATCGTCCTTCACGCGCCGAAGGGCGCCACCATTGTCGGCAACATGGTCGCTCGCGGCCCCAAGACGGTCATACGCGGCTTCACGTTCGCCGGCGGCACGATCGATATCTCGAATTCGCAATCCGTGAGTATCGGCGATTGTGTCTTCAGGGAAGGAACGACGGCCATCCAGCTCGATCGCGCGAGCAACGCTCTGGTCATCAACAACGAATTCCATGGCGTCAGGCATGGCGTCATCACCGGCTGGGGACTGGACCAGTCGACGATCTCTGGCAATCGCTTCTTCGACTGCGGCCAATGCATCGACCTTCACTTCGTCAATGACAAGTCGCGCGGGCGCAACATCGTGATCGAGCGAAACACCTTCACCGGAGTCGCCCGCATGCCGCTCGAGGTTGGTCCGCTCGAGGCCTACACGGCGAACATGATCGTGCGGGACAACTGGGCGACGGACTTCAAGAACCGCGGACCTGATCCGGGCACCACGATGTCGACGTTCGTGGCCTATTCGATCGTACCGACATATGGCGTGAACACGCTCATCACAGGGAACTATGCGATTGCCGGGCCACGCGGACGCGGTGCCATCGGCATCGAGCTCGACGGCTCCGGCGAGATTTCCGGCAACTACATGCAGGACTTCAAGTATGGCGCCATCGTCTACGGCGCCGGCCACAATGTTCATGACAACACGTTCCTCAACACCACCGAGGCCAAGGTCCTCAACTATGCCAAGCGTCCTGGACGCATAGCGGACGACGGATCCGGGCCACAGGCGCCCAAGGCTCCCCGCATGCCCGAACGCCGGATCTGGCCTCCTCAAGACTGATGCTGCAATCGCCTTCGGCGGATCATCCTTCTCTCCAGATCAAGGTCCGCTCGAATGCTCTCCTGCCCCGTGTGCGCCGAGTCTTCTTCGCTGTCACTCTGCACGGTGACAGAAATGCCACTGATCGGCTGTCAGTTCGCTCCATCGCGTCACGAGGCGCTGAGCGCCCTGTGCGGCACGCTTGATCTCACGTTATGCAAGCAGTGCGGTCACATCTACAATCGCGCATTCGAGGCTGATCGTGTTGCCTATCTGCCAGGCTACGAGAACAGCCACGAATTTTCCCAGCGTCATCGCACCGAGCTGAACGCGACGGTCGATCGCTTGATTCGCAGTTACGCCCTGCACGACAAGTCCGTCGTGGAGTTGGGCTGCGGCACCGCCGAGTTTCTGGCGGCCCTTTGCGCGAAAGGCGGCAATCACGGCGTGGGCTATGATCCGGCGCAGCAGAACCGGGTGAGCCAGGTCGGTGATGGCTCTGTCCGGGTCGTCGCCGAGCCGTTCAGCACCGTGACCCGGAAGCCGGTCGACGTGGTGTGTTCGCAGCATGTGCTCGAGCACCTGGCGGACCTGAAATCGACGTTGAGCCAGGCGCGCGGCATCCTTAAACGGCGCGGATTCGGTTACTTCCAAGTGCCGAACGGATTGGTCATTTTTCGAGATCTCAACATCTGGGATCTCACGTACGAGCATGTCTCCTACTTTTCGCCGGCATCATTGCATCGCGCACTGTCGGCGGCTGGCTTTTTCGTCCAACGGTTGGAGAGCAGCTTCGGCGGACAATATCTCGATGCCGAGGCCGTCGTCGATACGGCGACAGGGATTGCTCCGGTCACGCTGGCCACATACGCCCGTTTCTGCGACGGCTTTCCCAACGCTTACGCCACCGTCATCAACCATTGGAAGGAGCGCGTCGCGCGCGTGATCGAGAGCAACCGGCGGATCGTGTTATGGGGCGCCGGCAGCAAGGCCGTCAGCTTTCTCAACATGCTTGCGATCGGCACCGGCGACGGCATCAAGTACGTCGTCGACATCAATCCGAGGAAGGAAGGACGCTTCATCCCGGGAACGGCGCAAAGAATCGTATCACCTGACTTCCTGCGCGATTACGCGCCCGATATTGTCATTGTCATGAACCACGAATACACGAGCGAGATCCGGTCCTCCGTCGATTCGATGGGCCTTCGCTGTGACCTGGTCATGGCCTCGCCGACGATCAGCTAGGCGATTGATCCGATGCGACAGGGTCTGCTTGAGAGATTCACGCTTCTGGGCGATCCCACGCTGCTGCTGCTCGGCGGACTGGCGCTGTTCTTCTATCTCTGGAGCAGCGAGGAGCGGCGGGCCCTCGCTCCTGGCTGGGCAGTCGCGTTCCTCCTCTGCGTGTTCCTGACCGTCGCCAGCAAGTTCCTCTTCTACCTGTTCGGCTGGAACGGCGCGCGTGCGTGGCGTCTGCTCAGCCCCAGCGGACATGTGGCGATCGCAACCAGCTTCTACGGCTGCTGTGCGATGATGCTGGCGGCCGGGCGCAGTCCGACCGTGCGCCGCCTGATCGGCATCGGCACCGTGGCACTTCTGGGCATGCTCGCGGCAAGCCGCCTCTTGCTGGGTCTGCACAGCATTCCGGAGATCGCCGTCGCTTTTGCCATTGGCGTTTTCTGCCTCGCCGTATTCAAGGTCCACCCAGGCACCAGGCGGCCGATCGTGCTGAACGCGGGCCATGTGATTTCCCTTCTTCTCTTGATCGGGGTGGCCCACTACGGCCGTGTCAACGGCGAGCCGCTGATCGCCCGCATCGTGCAGAAGGTCGAGGGCCTGTGACATCAGGCCAACGGCGTTGCGGAAACGGGCCCGGCAGTGCGGTTGGCGCCTCCGTGAGACGGCCTGGATATCGCCGCCTCAGATGGGCGCTATCTCAAACGGTCGCTTGAGTCGCGGCGCGCAGCGGCAATGATAGGCGGCCTCGCCCGGTCGACGGATCGCGAGCGCCGACAGAGGAGAGCCGCCGTGAGCGCGATCGTCAGCCGGACCGAGACCTTCTGCAACCGCTTCGGCCTGCG
>Ga0187894_10004246_pt1 | contig 15492 bp, 11 predicted proteins | sample GBC1701081metaG_FD_136650 | JGI IMG/M metagenome (GOLD analysis project Ga0187894, IMG submission 136650) | White microbial mat communities from a lava cave in the Kipuka Kanohina Cave System on the Island of Hawaii, USA - GBC170108-1 metaG ... | reverse complement strand
GGCCGCGCCGCGCTCTTGGCCAGGCCGAAGTCCAGGACTTTCACCTTGCCCTCGGGCGTGATTTTGATGTTGCCGGGCTTGAGGTCGCGGTGGATGACGCCGGCCTCGTGGGCGGCCTCCAGCCCGGCGGCCACCTGCGTGCACAGCTCCAGGGTTTCGTCGATGGGCAGCGGGCCCGACTCCAGATGCTCGGCGAGCGTCTGGCCCTCGACGAATTCGAGGATCAGGAATCGTTTGCCCTCGTGTTCTTCCACGCCGTAGATGCCGCCGACGTTGGGGTGACTCAGCGAGGCCAATGTCTTGGCCTCGCGCTCGAAGCGGGTCAGGCGCTCGGGATCGGCAGCGAAGTCCTCGGGCAGGGCCTTGATCGCGACCTGGCGGTCCAGCCTCGTGTCCCGCGCCAGGTACACGACACCCATCCCGCCGCGACCGATCTCGCGGAGAACCTGAAAGGACCCGATCTGGCTCTGTGCCGTGCTCATCTCGACGCAAGTCGAATGCCCTACCGGTTCGCACTCTCCAGAAGACGTTGCCAGTTCAGCACGACCGACACCGGAACATCCGTCAGATTCTCCACAGCCTGAACGAAGAACTGCTCCCCATCTTGGGTGACATCAAAGTCTGAATCGTTCGGATCGCTGCCGATCTGAAAGAGAGGAGCGCCGGAGTCGAAACGCATCTGGTCCTTCTGATTGTCCACCTGCACCGCGATAAGTGATCCGCTCGGATTCAGGAAGTAAAGTTCCGTGCCATCTCCCCGCCATCGCGGCCGCCGGCCGCCGGCGATTGAAACGCGCCATTTCCCGGCCGGCGGTTCGAGAGCAGTTCCGTCAGCGTTCTTCCATCCGGGCGGGAACGCAATGACGTACACCTCCCAATTACCCGACTCCCGTGAGGCATAGGCAAGCCATTGGCCGTCGGGCGAAATCTGCGCCTCGTCGTCGTCCTTGGGAGTCGCGACAAGAACAAAAGGGGGTGAGCCGTCGAGCGGAAGGGCCCAAATGTCATTGATATCCGCCGGAGTCCAGTTTCCCCGCGTGAAGATGATGTGCTTCCCATCGGCCGTCCAGTCCGTCGGCCAGATGTCGTTCCCTGATTCGGCCCTGAGCAGCAGGCGTTCGGTCCCGCCGCCGATCTGCTTGGACCAGATTCCGCACTCAGCAATGCCGGTGTAGACGTTGGCATAGGTGAGCGACTGCCCATCCGGCGACCACGTCGGGCTGATATCGCTCCGCGCCCGGAACGTGATTCTCGACGGCTGCTTCGCCGCTTCCAGCTTGGCTTCGCGCTCCTCCATGCTGGGCAGGGGGTAGATCCAGATGTCGGGACCGGCGGCGCCCGGTGGCGTGGCGCTCGTCGCAAGCGCTAACCGTCCCGGCGAGAGGCTAACGCCTTGACTTAGAACGCCCTCGGCCCAGAATGACCCGGGCTTTCCATCGCGACCGACCTGGACCACGACATTGCTCACCCCGGTCGAGAGCGACCCCGGGGTGGCGACGCTCGACGAAATGGGGATCGCTTCACCGGTCAGGTATGCGAGAACTCCGGAGGGTGACGCCGAGAAGCCGCCTCTCCACGTCGAGGAATCCTCCGCCACGCCCTTGACGATCGGCACCGCGTCACCCGACATCCTGCCCGACCCGACATCAAACGGTGCGGCCAACAGCGAACCATCATGGATGAAGAGCACACGCCCATCGACGTATTCGGCGCTCGAATCATTGCGCGCGATCCGGATAGCGGGTCCTCCCCGAGTGCTCCCCAGGAAGAGCGCGCTCTCTTCGAGTTTCGAGGGATCGTGACTGATGGCCGTGAAGATGAAGTGTTCGCCATCGGGCAGAGCGAACGGCCAGCGGTGGCTCGTGTGCCGGCTCGCGTCGATCTCGGTGACCTGTCTCGGTGTTCCACCATCTGCGGACACCTCGAAGATTGGGGATTGAAACCCCGGTGCGATGAGAATCGTGCCGCGCGTGGTCCACGTGCCGCCCCGACCCGCGCGCGCCTCGCACACCGTTTCCGTCGCGCCGGTTGCAAGATCGATCCGGCGCAATCGCCCCTGGCTCGCGAAGCCGATCGACCGGCTGTCCGGTGACCAGAATGGAAACGTGGCGCCTTCCGTGCCCGCCAGCGGGTCCGCGTGCGCTCGTGCGAGCCGGCGAACCCACACGCACTGCTCCTTGGATTTGGCCTTCGCGACGAAAGCAATCATGGAGCCATCCGGCGACACGACAGGCGGTCCGGCCAGGTCGCCCGCGGCGACCAGCCGAACTTCCTCCGGCAATGAGATCTCCGCGAACAAAGGCGCATCACTCACACGCGGTCGCGTCATCAAGTACCCGATCGTCGCGCCCACGCCGAGAAGCGCGATCACGCCAAAGCCCGCAAGCGCAAGACTCAGCGCACTCCGCCGGCGCGGCGCTGCGTTCGAAGCGGCAATTGAGGCATACGGCTCGCGTCGAGCCTGCTCCAGTTCGATCCGCGCATCGGCGATGTCGTGAAGCCGGCTCGCTTTGTCACGCTGAAGGCAGCGCACGATCAAATGCCTCACCAGCGCCGGTGTACTCGCTGGCAGACAGGACAGATCCGGCTCCTTGTGGAGGATGGCGCCGATGGAGTCGGAGACGGTCTCGCCGGTGAAGGGAGAGAGGCCGGTGAGGCACTCGTAGAGGATGACGCCGAAGGACCAGATGTCGGACCTCTTGTCCACGCTGCGTCCCCGTGCCTGCTCGGGGCTCATGTAGGGCGCGGTGCCGAGGATGGCGCCCGGGATGGTGGGGGAGTGTGGGGTCGCGGGCAGGCTCATTGTCGGCGAGTCGCGCAGGAGCGAGGATGAAGAGCCGGGCCGCGCCGCGCTCTTGGCCAGGCCGAAGTCGAGGACCTTCACCTTGCCCTCGGGAGTGATCTTGATGTTGCCGGGCTTGAGGTCGCGGTGGATGACGCCGGCTTCGTGGGCGGCTTCCAATCCGGCGGCGACCTGCACGCAGAGTTCCAGCGTCTCGTCGATGGGGATCGCGCCGGCCTCCAGGCGCTCTGCGAGCGTCTGGCCTTCGACGTACTCGAGGATCAAGTGCCGCTTGCCGTCGTGCTCCTCGACGCCGTAGATGCCGCCGACGTTGGGGTGACTCAGCGAGGCCAATGTCTTGGCCTCGCGCTCGAAGCGGGTCAGGCGCTCGGGGTCGCTCGCGAAGTCCTCGGGCAGGGCCTTGATCGCCACCTGGCGGTCCAGCCTCGTGTCCCGCGCCAGATACACGACACCCATCCCGCCGCGGCCGACCTCGCGGAGGATTTCGAACGATCCAATTCGGGTTGCCGACACGGGCTGCACGGTAGCAGTCTAAACTCAACGCGGCGCACGAGTGGGGGGTCGGATTCGCTCGTGGCCCCGTGACGGCCAGTCGCGGATGACGCGTGTAACCGGCGGCCGGTTCCGCCGAAGCGGAAGGGCGCCAAGTGAGAAGGAGAAGGAGCATGTCGCTGTTTGTACTGCGTGTGTGTGTCGTGCTTCCCGCGTTGGTGCTCGGGCTGGGGGAAGCGCCAGCCCATGCCCGAGGCACGCGAGGCCTTTTCGAACAAAGCCCCATCGACATTCTCAGCAACGGCTTGCCGTTCACGAGGCTGGTGCAGCCGACCTATGCCTATATTCCGACCGAACTGACGGTCAAGAACACGGGCTCGCCCGGACACGAGAAGACGATCGAGGCCTTTGTGGTGCCCGGAACGGGCAGCGTGACGGTGGATGACGTCGAGTATGAACTGGAGAGGTTCCACTTCCATTCACGATCGGAGCACCGCCTCAACGGGCTGGACTTCGACATGGAACTGCACATGGTTCACTTCGATGCGGCGGGCAACGCCCTGGTTGTCGGGCGCTGGATCACCAAAGGAGCCGCCAGTGCCCTGCTGGATCCGATTTTCTCAGACCTTCCCGCGAGCGGGCAGGAAAACACGGTGGACGCCTTCAACGTCGGTGGGCTCTACCCCGCCAACCTGCGGTCGTACCGGTATGACGGCTCGCTGACAACTGCTCCCTATTCAGGGCCCGTAAAGTGGGTGATGTTCAATGACCCGCTGGAGATGTCGCACGAGCAGATCACCGCGTTTCGCAACCTGTTCCCGGACGGCAACACAAGAGAGCCGCAGCCTCTCAATGGAAGAACCGTGCTGACGGACGTTCCCGCGCCCGGCGCCCTGGCCCTTTTCGGGTTGGTCGGATTGGCCGCCACGCGCCGTCGTCGCGGCACACAGGGCACGCTCAAACAATGAGAAGCGGCTTCAACCCTTCCCGCCAAACCAGTCCGCGCTGATCGAGGCGTCCACCTTCAGCGGCACATCGAGCGTCATCGCCTCCTCCATGCGCGCGACCACGAGGTCCTTGACTGCCGCCGCGTTCGCCTGCGGCGCTTCGAAGAGTAACTCGTCGTGGATCTGAAGGAGCATCTTCACGCCGGCAAACTGGGGCGGGGCGCCTTGGCCACCGATCTCGGCCGGGCGGCGGTGCGGGGCGTGCTCGCTCAGCCTGGCGTGCAGGTCGATCATCGCCAGCTTGATGAGGTCCGCAGCCGACCCCTGCACGACCGAGTTGATCGCGATGCGCTCGGCCAGCGAGCGTTCAGAAGGGTTTCGCGAATCAATCCACTGGATCGGGCGTCGCCGCTTGAGAATCGTCTGCACATAGCCGAACCGCCGCGCCTGCTCGATGCACTCCTGGAGGAACGTCGTAATGCCGGCGAACCGCTTCTTGTAGCCGTCGATGATCGCCGCGGCCTCGTCGTTAGAGATGGCCAGGCGGCGCGCGAGCCCATAGGGCGTGACGCCGTAGACGATCCCGAAATTCACCATTTTGGCGCCGTTGCGCTGCTCTCGCGTCACCTTGTCGAGCGGTACGCCGTGGATCTGTGCCGCGACGGCCGTGTGGATGTCGTCGCCCCGGTGGAATGCCTCGGTGAGCGCCGGATCGCGCGAGAGGTGGGCCAGCAGGCGCAGTTCAACCTGCGAATAGTCGGCCGAAATGAGCACCCGTTCCGGCGGCGCGATGAACGCCTTGCGGATCTCGCGGCCGATGTCGGTGCGGATGGGAATGTTTTGAAGGTTGGGATCGGATGAGGCGAGCCGGCCCGTCGCCGCGACGGTCTGGCTGAACGAAGTGTGGATGCGCTTCGTGACCGGGTTGATCTCGTCCTTGAGCGCACTGAGGTAGGTGCCGACGAGTTTGGTCAGTTGCCGGTACTCGACGATCAGGCCGGGGACCGGCGAAGTGATGGTCGCGTCTGTCGCGAGTTTCTCGAGCACCTCGACATCGGTGGAGTGCCCCGTCTTTGTCTTCTTGAGCGGCTTGATGCCCAGGCCCGGCGGGTCGTCGGTCGGCTTGTTGAAGAGCACGGCCGCAAGTTGCTTGGGCGAATCCGGGTTGAACGCCACGGGTGCGGCGTCGATGATCTGTCGGCGCAGCTCCTCGATCCGCTTGTTCAGCCTCGCGGCTTGCCGGTCCAGCTCCTCAGGGTCTACGAGGATCCCGTTCCATTCGAGTTCGGTCAGAACTTCGACGAGCGGCATCTCGACATCGTCGAAGAGGGATGCCAGCCCCATGGCTCTCAGCTGCGGCGCCATCAGGTCGCGCAGTCGGAGCGAGATGTCCGCATCTTCGCCAGCGTAGGGCGTCGCCTGATCGAGGGGAACCGCCTCGAACGATCGCTGGTTCTTGCCCGTGCCGATCAGGTCCGAGATCGGAATATTGGTGTGGTTGAGCAGCCCCAGCGCCAGAGCATCGAGCCCGTGCGAGGAGCGCGAAGAATCGATGAGGTAACTCGAGACCATCGAGTCGAAAAAGGTGCCCGGCGCACCCCGCACCTCAATGCCGCCCGAGTTTCGCAGCACCAGCATGTCGTACTTGATGTTGTGCCCACACTTGGCGCGGGCCGGGTCCTCGAGCAGGCTGCGCAGCGCGGAGAGCACGGTGGCCGCGTCAAGATGCGCCCCGGACTCCGGCGAGCGCACAGGGATATAGAACCCTTCGCCCGCCTTGACCGAAATGCTCACGCCGCAGAGTTTGCAGCGCAGAGGCGACAGCCCGGTCGTCTCCGTGTCGAACGCGAAAACCGGTGCCGCGCGCATCCGTGAAACGAGCGAGTCGAGCTCCGCCCGCGTCCGGATGCATGAATAGGAACCGCCATTCCCGCCGACGGGTCGAGGCGCAGCGCCCTGCTCGAACAGGCCGCCAACCAGTCGCTCGCCGCGGGGCCTCGTCGCCTGCTCGTCGGAAGCGGGGCCCGATGCCGCACTCGCTCCGCCGATCAGCGCCTTGAGTTCCTCCTGATAACGATTGAAGCCCAGTTCCTTGAGGATCGGGCCGAGCGGCGCCAGTCGCAGAGCCGCGACTTCGGCCTCGCGCAACTCAAAGTCCACCGGCACATCGAGCTTCAGGGTCACGAGTTGCTTGGAAAGCGGGATCACGCCGGCCCCGGCCCGCAGGTTTTCGCCGCGCTTGCCCTTGATTTCACCGATGTGCGCCAGCAGATTGTCCACCGAGCCATACTGGGCGATGAGTTCCGCGGCGGTCTTGGGCCCGACGCCGGCGACTCCGGGCACGTTGTCCACGGTGTCGCCCATCAGGGCCAGCATGTCGATCACTTGCGACGGAGTGATTCCTTTCTCGGCCTTCAGCCGCGCCTCGTCGAGCAACTCATCCGTGTGCACGTCGAACATTTCGACGCGGTCCTGCGCGAGCACCTGCTGAAGGTCCTTGTCCTTGGAAATCAGGCGCACCTTCAGGCCGGGACTCTTCGCGGTAAGACGCGTGGCGAGGGTCGCCATCACGTCGTCGGCCTCGACACCCTCCACGCCCAGGACAGGAACACCGATCTCCTTGAGCAGCGAGACGCAGCGCTCCACCTGCGGCCAGAGCGTCTCCGGAGGTTCGTCGCGATGCGCCTTGTACTCGGGATAGATCTCGGATCGGAATGTTTCCTTGTCGCCCGAAACGTCGATCGCCACCGCGAGATAGTCCGGCTTGTACTGGCGCAGCACCTTGAGCAGCATGCCCACGAAGCCGAATGTTGCGTTCGTCGGCTCTTTCGTCACCGGCGACGTCATCGGCGTGCGTATCGCGTGGAAGGCACGGAAGAACTGGCCGTGCCCGTCGATGAGATAGAGCGTCTTGGAGGTTGACTCAGCGCCCAAGTCCGGACCTCCCGGGTTCCCCTGCGCAATTCAGCACGAGAGCCCGCCCCTCGTGGCCTGCTCGTGCAGGCGCATCAGCCGCGCGACAAGCGCGGGGCTCGGCGCCATTCCGCGCCGCTTCATCATCGCCCGCGCCGTCTCGAGAAACTCATCGATTCGGAAGATGCCGGGATGTTGGTCGGTGAGCCATGCGAACCGCGGCACGACGCCGCCGGTCGCGCCCGTCGTCGAAATCATCGCGCCCGTGCCGATCACCGCGCCGGTCATGAGGCGCGTCAAGATCGCCGTCTTGACATGGTCGCCGACGATGCAGCCGAGAAATGTCATTCCTGTCGGCTCACGCGGGTCCGCGACATCGGCCCGTGCCCGCACCTCGCCATACGTATTCAGCAGGTTCGAGTTCGTCGTCAGCGCGCCCAGGTTCACCCACTCGCCGATGAACGAATCGCCCAGGAACCCGTCGTGCACCTTGTTCGAGTAGCCCTGAAAGATGCAGCCCGAAACCTCGCCACCCACCTTGCACATGGGGCCGACGACCGAACCACTCTTGATCAGCGCGCGCTCAGAGATCACGGACCGAGGACCGATGTAGACCGGCCCGACAATTACCGATCCCGGTCGGATCACCGCACCCTCATCGATGACGATCGGACCCGACGACGCGTCCAGCACGACTCCCGGAAGCACACTGGCATCCGCAGCCACGCCCACGCCGCATTGGCCCACGACAGTGGCGGGACCGGGACCGGACCAGTTCCCGCGCGCTTGAAGCAGTTCCAGGTCGGTCGTTAAGCACAGATCGCGGTGCCGGATCACGTCCCATGGGCGCTCAAGGACCGCGGCGTCATCCGCGGGCACGGATCTCGTAGCCTTGGAAAGCACTCGCGACTCGAGGAACTCTTGTGCGGCCGCGCGATCGAGCAAAGCGGCCAGCACGCACGGCCCGTCTTCGCCGACCGCAGGCGCCACAATCGCCTGCCCGGGCTTGAGATCGCGAACTCGCGAGTCAGGAGCCAGCCACCTTCCATTGATCACAAGAAGAGGGCCGGCGTCCCCCCGGGGCAGCGAGGACGCGCTGGGCACTCGCTCTCCGTGCCGATCACGCACGATCTCTGCGATGGAAAGTGGAACAACGAGGCGCCGAATCTCATCGCCGCGCCAGTCCTTAAGGATCGCGGTCCACCGTTCGAGCGTGGTCATTGCGCCGGTTCTGATCTCGAACGAAGCCCGCAGATCCGTGAGTGGGCCGAGCCGTCCGCCGCCGTCGTCGAACAAGATCGCGCTGCCCATCGGTGCGAGTGTATCCGGCGCGAGGCCCTACACTGCCGATGTGGACGCGGTGGTGTTCGATCTCGACGGGGTGATCGCGGATTCTGAAGGCCTCCACGCCGAAGCCCTGCACCAGGTCGGGCGATCGATCGGGCTTCACACCGACTTGACGCAGTACATCGGATGGTCGGATGCCGATGCGCTCGCGGACATGCTTGCGGGCGCGGGCACGGCGCGCCCGCGCATCGAGGACCTGCTGGACGCCAAGAGCCGCGAATACTCCCGGCTTCTCGGTCGGCTGAGGGCGTTCCCCGGCGCTGCGGAGTTGGTGCGCGCGTGTGCGCAGCGCTGGAGAGTCGGTCTCTGCACCGCGACGCTTCGCCACGATGCCCACGCCGCGCTGGAGAGGCTCGGGCTCGCACAGTGCTTTCACGCGATGGTCGTGTTCGAGGATGCGCCCCAGTCCAAGCCGGATCCGGCCCCATACCGTCTCGTCGCCCAGCGTCTCGGAGTCGCGCCGAATCGGTGCCTGGCAGTCGAGGACAGCGAGCGGGGCGTGGCATCCGCGGCCGGCGCGGGGCTGTCCGTTCTCGCTGTCGGGCACACCACGGGGCGAGAACGCCTCGATCGTGCTCACGCCTTTGTGCCGAGCCTTGCCGGGTTGGACGCCGATGCGCTGGAGTCGATCGCGCGCCGAATCATCCATCGTCGGATCAACGGCACATCGGCATGACCAAGCCGACTGCCAACCTGCGCCTGTTTGTCGCGGCTTACCCGCCGCCGGACCTGGCACACGCGCTGGTGTCGTCGCTGGCCAATCTTGATCTGCCCCCTCACCAGCCCACACGTCCCGATCAGGTTCACATGACTCTTCAGTTCATCGGCGATACGCCCGCCGCGGACGTGCCGGACGTGCTGGAGTCTGTCCGGCGCGCGACGGGAGGTCTGGCGCCGTTCGGTTTGGCGGTCGAAGACCTCATCACGCTTCCCAAGAAAGGACCGGCGCGACTGATCGCCGCCCGCACCGATGCGCCCTCCACATTGCTCGAATTGCAACGCCGGCTGGTGCTGCGGCTCGCGAATGTGACGCGGGACAAAGCGAACGATCGCTTTCTGCCGCACATGACGCTTCTTCGATTTCGAGCGCCCACGCCGCTTGGGCGCCTGCCCGAGAATCCGGGGTTTCGTTCGGCGGGAGGGCCCTTCGCCGTCACGCAGATTCGGGTGATGCGGAGCACGCTGCACCCGACGGGCGCTGAGCACAGACTGGTCGAGGCGGTGGAACTCGCAGCGCGCTGAGCGATCGATCGAGTCGAGCATCCACGCAAGAAACACGCGGCAGTATTCCGCCGCGTCGTCATTCGCGATAGGTGCGAGCGGGCTACTCCGTCTTGCCCGCGGCTCGCTTGTACTCGTCCAGGTCCTCTTTCATCGCTTCCTGCGCTTCCGGATCGAGGTCCGAGAGTTCGATCGCCTTGTTCTGATAGGCGATCGCTTTGGTGTAGTCCTTCTTGAGCGAGTGAATCTTCGCGATTGTCACGATCACGTCGGCATCTCGTTCGTTCACCAGCGCGTTGGCCGCATCTGCCGCGGAGAGCGCCAGTTCAAGATCGCGGTCCGCATCATCGATTTCTTCGCTGTACGCGATGACATTGGAAAGCATTTGAAGCGCATCGGAGTTCTTGGCGAACGGCCCCGCCACGAGCGCCCGGCCGGCGGCCGCGGCGGCGGCTCTGTCTGGCTTCTGCTTGAGCAGGACCATGTACTTCATCACGCCCGCCTGGAAGTAGTTCTCGGAATCCAGTTCGAGCAGGCGATCCGCCTGACGCGCCAACTCATCCCAGTCGCGCTGAACCTGAGCGGCCTGCAACTCGCCGATGATCTTCATCGCCTTGGCCTCGACTTCGCGCTCCTTGCGTGCGCGATCGGCAAGCCCGCTGACGTCGTAGGTCCCCGCGAGCATCTCGTCGATCGCTTTCGTGAGCCCGGACATCGGGTGGCCCTGCCAGGCGAGCCGCCCCTGCTGATCCACGACGAGCACCGTGGGAATCCCGCCGATGCCCAACGGTTCAAGGATGGCCGACGCGGTGCGGTTCGCGATGTCCTCGGCGATGCGGTAATTGATTCGTTCGCCCTGCGCTTCGACGAAGGCCTTGGTCGGCTTCATGCCCGGGCGCGGCCAGACAGCGACGCCGATCACGTTGACCCCTTTCGGACCGTACTCGCTCTGGATCTTGGCGATGTGCGGCATGGATCGGATGCACGGGCCGCACCAGGTCGCCCAGAAGTCGAGCACGTAAATCTGTCCCTTCTGCCACTCCTTCACCGGCTCGCCTTTGAGCCAATTGACGTTCGTCAGCGCCGGCGCGGCATCACCCAGAGACAACTCGGGCGCCGCAAGCGAAGAACCCGAGAACACGCCGAGCGACACCGTGGCCGCCAACACCTTCCAGAACCTGGTCATCGTGCACGCTTCCTTGATCCCCGAGGCCGGCCTCAGGCCGCACGGGCCCGCTGAGCCGGCCTCGAACTTTCGAGCGATCCGATCAACTATATGGTCGGTCCGGTCCGTGCCCGGTTTCGCGCGATTTCCGGCTCGCTCATCCTTCCTTATTTCATACCTGCTGTCTGCGGCGGGGTTCCCGGGGGCAGCCCTTGCGCGAGCGTGGGCGGACGGAACCCAACCGGGGCGCTGATCTTCAACGCCCGCCGCTTCGCGGGCCGCCGCTCAAAGCTGCTTGCCCCGGACTTCAAGGGAGCTTCGAGTAAGGCCATCGGGGCGGGCAGGCCGGGCACGACCGGAACCGGTCGTCACGCCGCGTTTGAGAAAGTTCCGATGTAGGCTACGAATCGGTCGCTCCCCGGCGGCACGATCGGGCGTTCCACGCCGGCACGGAGCGCGACTTCACCCGTCCACTTGGGGACTCGCATGGAACTGATCGATCATTGGCTCGGCTTGATCAATGGAGTCTTGTGGCACCAGTATGTCCTGTTCACCATTCTTGGCGTTGGTGTCCTCTTCACCATCTGGAGCGGCTTCACCCAGTACCATGCGCTGACTCACGGCGTGGCCTGCGTGCGCGGCAAGTACGACGACAAGAGCCACCCCGGCGCGATCAACCACTTTCAGGCGCTCTCGACCGCACTCTCCGGCACCGTCGGACTGGGCAACATCGCCGGCGTGGCTCTGGCGGTCTCGCTCGGCGGGCCCGGCGCGGTCTTCTGGATGTGGATGGTGGGCCTGGCCGGCATGGCGCTCAAGACCACCGAAGTCACGCTCTCGATGCTCTACCGCAACACTTCCGACCCGGACAACCCCCACGGCGGGCCGATGTGGGTTGCGCGTGAAGGTCTGAAGAAGCGTGGGCTTGCCCCGCTCGGCGCGTTGCTAGGCGGGATCTTTGTGATCACGCTGCTCATTTCGACCGTCACTGGCGGCAATATGTTTCAGGCTTGGAACGTCGCCGATATCACTCACACCTATTTCCCGACCGTCCCGAAAGTCGCAGTCGGCATCGTGCTCGCGATCCTGGTCGGTCTGACCATCATCGGAGGCATTAAACGAATCGGCGCTGTGACCGGGCGACTCGTCCCCTTCATGTGTGTGCTGTACCTGATCGCCGCCGTGTATGTCCTGGCGGTCAACATCGGGTCCGTGCCGGACATGCTCGGCCTGATCGTCAAGTCCGCCTTCAGCCCGCTCGAGGCGCAGGGGGCATTCCTCGGCGGCACTTTCGGCTACGCGCTGCTCTGGGGCATGAAGCGCGCCCTGTTCTCCAATGAAGCCGGACAGGGCTCTTCGCCGATCGCCCACTCGGCCGCCAGAACAAACGAGCCTGTCCGCGAGGGAGTTGTCGCCGGCCTCGAACCTTTCATAGATACCATTATCGTTTGCACGCTCACGGCGCTGGTCATGCTTTCCAGCGGCGCCTGGAACCGCGAGCCCGCGGCGACATTCACCGAGCCGCCGCAGGTGATCGCTGTGGAAGGCAAGACGAACACCTGGACGCTCACAACTGTTGCCGTGCCGAAGAAGACTCCAGAGGCCGAGCGCAACAGCAAGGTGTGGCGGGAGAACGATGGGCTCTTCGTTCTTGTTGAGGCGGATCTCGATCGCAACACCGGTCGAAGTCTGCACAAGATGACCGGAAGGCTCATCAGGCACGAGTCCGGCGAGCTCATCGTTTCGTGGGATGCACTCTCGAGCGAGACCAAGCCGCAAATCGCGGATAACGGTGTCCATCTGGACCTGAGAGGGGCGTCACTGACGGGGTACGCGTTTGACCGTGTGACGCCAAATCTCGGCATGTGGATAGTTACCGCCGCGTGCTGGCTTTTTGCTATCTCGACAATCATCTCCTGGAGCTATTACGGCGAACAGGGGGTGGTCTACCTGTTCGGGGCATGGGCCGTGATGCCCTACAAGGTGCTCTACTGTGCGCTAATTGTCGTTTCAACTCTCGACTTCATCCGGACGGACGCCCAGCTCGATGCGTGGACCGCGCTGGGCACCGGAGTGATGCTCTTCGCCAACATCCCCATCACCCTGATATTCGGGGCCGAGGCGATGAGGAATTACCGTGACTACATCCGGCGGATGAAGTCCGGTGAGCTCGGCAAGGGACGTGCCTATCCGCCGATCACCGACGTCGCCGAGGGGCGCGACTGACGAGCCGCGGGCTTCTCGAACGGCTTGCATGCACCGTGCCGGAGCGGCAGGCGACTATGCTTGCGCCAACTCGGTGGGGTGGCCGAGCGGCTGATGGCACCGGTCTTGAAAACCGGTGTGCCCGCAAGGGCACCGCGGGTTCGAATCCCGCCCCCACCGCTTTGAGAGCAGAAACCGCGCCACAGGGCGCAGCGCATGGGCGCGCTCCTAAGCCGATGTGGACGCCGGGCCCGGCCTTCGTCGGATCGCCTAGGCGGTTTCCCTAGAACGCCTTGGTCGAGTGGTCGCGCCGCGAAGTGTGAAACTGGCCAAGTTCGGGCCCGACCGGGCCGGTTCTCGGGCCGGGAAACGCCTCGGATCGTTGAGAACCGGCTTTTGACGGGGTCGAACCTATTGCATGTTAGAGCGATGGGCGGCGTCGCCGGACGATTCACCGGCGACAGCGCGCTAAAACTCCGCACCGCAGGAAAGAGGAGATCCGTATTGATGATTCGGCGCCCCCTCCGAGCCGCGGTCACCGCATACGCGCTGAGCGCCGCGGCTTCCGCCGCGTCGGGGCAGGTGCGCATCACGGAGTACGTGTACGAGAGCGCTTCCGGCACGTCAGGCGAGTTCGTCGAGATCACAAACGTCGGTTCGATGCCCGTCAACCTGTCGGGCTGGAGCATCGGCGATTCCTCGACGCCGCCTGGCACGATTCCTCTGAGCGCCGTCCCAGTACTGCTCGGATCCCGGTCCGTCATCATCACCGACCAGACACAGGCAGTGTTCAGCGGGAATTGGGGATTGTCTCCAGGCGCCCACGTCATCGGGGGGCAGCCCCTGAATCTGGATCAGGTCGATCAGATCAATCTTTACGACGGGATGGGAATGCTCGTGGATCGCCTCGATTACGGCGATTCGCTTTTCCCTGGAAGCATCAATGCTGCGTTCGTGAGCGGGAATCCGAATCGCCCTCTCGATGCGGGGCAGAACAACATTCACAACTGGAGTCTCTCCGAGCCCGGCGATGGGTACGGGTCGATCGAGTCGCTCGGCGGCGACGTTGGGAATCCGGATCGATTCTTCCCGCCGCCGCCCCTTCACAAGTTCAACCTGCGCCAGGTCGACTTCGCCCCTCCAAATTCACCGATCTCGTCGCTCTTTGGGTTCTTTCAGCATCCCCTCGGAAGTGATCTCCCACCGCACGCCGCCGACATCCAGTTGGATCCTTCGTTGGCGTTCGATTCCTACGCGGCCATGGACCCGATCGGGCCGAGCACGGACATCTCCACGGCTGATGGACCGATCAACCTCGCGCCCGGACCTGTTTTTCCCACGGCGAATCAATTCACAGGCCGATTCCTCCGCGGCGGCGGGGTGATCAGCGGGCAATCCCCTTCGGGAAACCCCGGCGTGTTCATCGCCTCGCTGACGATCCTGTCCAGCGACTTCCTTTCCGGGCCGATCGCGACCGTCACGGTCAGTGACGCCCTGGGCACGCGCCCGATTGAACTCGCGCTTGATGGTGGCGCGACTGTTCGCGGCGGCGGCGCGGAATACCAAATGAGATCGTTCCTCCGGGGAGTCATGCCGATCGTGGCGCAGCGGGGCGGCGGCGCGGAGTACGCCGCGTTCGATATCTGGGTGCAGAGGGTGTGCCCCGGAGACGCCGATGGGAACCAACTCGTGGATTTCGGCGATGTGCTTGCTGTGCTCGCCAACTTCGGCGCGATCGGGCCCGCCATGCCCGGCTCGACGCCGGGCGATGTCGACGGCAATGGCCTTGTGAGCTTCTCGGATGTGCTCGAGGTGCTCGCTCAGTTCGGAACCTCCTGCCCCTGAATCGCCCCCTCACCGAACGGGCCCGGCCAGTGCCAGCGCAAAACGAAGGATCGCGCTCAGAACAGCGCGGCCGCTCTCCGCTTCACGAACCTCGATCATGAGTCTCTCACGGGCCGCCGCGGCATCCGAGTAGCGGAATCCTTCATCGGGCTGGCGCGCTGAGGCGAGCGCGACGGCCTGACCAACCGCCGATGACGCGGCTCGCTCGATTGTAGAGAAGTCTTCATCGAACGAAGCCAGGAGTCGGGCCTGGCGCGAGACTATCTCTTGTGAGGCCAGCAGCGCCGCCAGCGCGCCGACAAGCAGGGTCCTCTCGGCGTCGCTCAGCGTGGCCGGGCCCGGGTCATGGAGCCGGTCGGCGAGGGCGTGAACTTCTTTTTCGTCCAGAGTCACGGCTGCACCTCCGATGCCCCTTGAGCTTCGTGCGGAAGTAAGAGCCTCTAACAGAATGGCATGACGGTTGCGGTGAGTGCGGCTGTGCAAGGAGGCACGGCCATGGCCAGAGTCGAAGTCTCGGACGAATTGTGGACGCTCATCGAGCCCCTCGTCCCGGT
>Ga0187894_10004245_pt1 | contig 15494 bp, 13 predicted proteins | sample GBC1701081metaG_FD_136650 | JGI IMG/M metagenome (GOLD analysis project Ga0187894, IMG submission 136650) | White microbial mat communities from a lava cave in the Kipuka Kanohina Cave System on the Island of Hawaii, USA - GBC170108-1 metaG ... | reverse complement strand
GCGGTGCAGCACGCGCACCAGAAGGGCATCATCCACCGGGACCTGAAGCCGTCGAACATTCTCGTGACGCTGCACGACGGGGACCCGGTCCCGAAGGTGATCGACTTCGGGATCGCGAAGGCGATCGACCAGCGGCTGACGGAGCGGACCCTCTTCACGGAGTTCCGGCAGATGATCGGGACGCCGGAGTACATGGCGCCCGAGCAGGCGGAACTCTCGGGCCTCGACGTGGACACCCGGGCGGACCTCTACTCGCTGGGCGTCCTCCTCTACGAGCTGCTCACCGGGACGAAGCCGTTCGATCTCCGGGCGAAGGCGTTCGACGAGATGCTGCGGACGATCCGGGAGACCGACCCGCCGCGGCCGAGCACGCGCGTCTCGACGATGGGCGAGGCGCTCAAGACCGTCGCGGGGAGGAGGCGCACCCCGCCGCGGCAGCTCGGTCGGCTCCTGCGGGGCGACCTCGACTGGATCGTGATGAAGGCGCTCGAGAAGAACCGCGCGCGTCGCTACGAGACGGCGAACGACCTCGCGAGCGACATCCGGCGGCACCTCGCCGACGAGCCCGTCCTCGCCACGCCGCCGAGCGCCGCGTACCGGCTGCGGAAGTACGTGCGTCGCCACCGGGTCGGGGTCACCGCGGCGATCGTGATCGTCGCGGGGTTCGTCGTGAGCAGCGGGCTCGCCTACGCGGGGATGCGCGAGGCGCAGCTCGAGGCCGACGCCGCGCGCAAGGCGGCCGAGGCGGAGGTCGCGCGCCGCGACGAGGCCCAGGCCGCGCGGGCGCAGGAGCGGGAGCAGGCGGAGCGAGCCCGGCGGGGCGCCGCCGCCGCACGGAAGGAGACCCTGCGCGCGCGGACGGTCACGGAGCTGCTCGACGGGATGCTCGGGTCCGCCGACCCCGACGCGCTCAAGGGGAGGAACTACACGGTCCGCCAGCTCCTCGACGACTTCGACCTGGCGCTCAGCACACGGCTCAAGGGCGAGCCGGAAGTCGAGGCGACGGTCCACCACGCGATGGGCGACGCCTATGGAGGACTCGGCCTTGCCGACCGCGCGGAGCCTCATTTGCGCGCGGCTGTCGAGATCCGGCGGCGCGTTCTCGGGGACGCGAACGCCGAGACCGTCGAGAGCTGGTGCCACTACATCCACTTCCTTGTCCAGCAGCGCCGCTCCGCCGAGGCGGAGGAGAGGGCGCGCGAGGTGCTCGATGTCTGGCGCAAGGCCGAAGAGCCCGAGTGGATCGCGAAGGGTCTCGTCAACCTGTCGATGGCGTTGCTCGAAACCCATCACCTTGACGAGGCTCTCGCCTGCCTCGAGGAGGCCCTTGGGATCGCGGACACTCTTGGTGCCGGCGACGAGGCGACCAAAGTCCGGCGGATCGCGAGGGTCCACCTCGCCTACGTCCATGAGGCCGCGGAGCGGTACGAGGAGGCGAAGCGGTCCTACGAGGTGGCGATCTCGCTCGAACCCCCCGGTCCGAGGCGCGTGTCGCTCCGCGACTCGCTCGCGGGCGTCTGCCTCCGGCTCGGCGACCTCGACCGCGCCGACGTGCTCCTCGAGGAGGCGGTCGCGGAGGGCCGGACCTACCTCGACGAGCGCCACCCGATGATCACGCAGTCGCTTGGCAGGATGGCGGAAATCGCCCGCGTGCGCGGACGCCTCGTGCGCGCGGAGGCGCTGGCGCGGGAGTGCGTCGGCCGCACGGACGGGCAGCCCGAGGCCGTTCCGGCTCGGAACCTCCTGGGCATCATCCTGCTCGACCGGCGGGACCCGGCGGCCGAGGAGTGCTTCCGCGCGGTCATGGAGGTCGAGCGGGCCGCCAAGCGCGAGCGTTTCCCGCCGTTCCTCGTGTCCCTCAGCAACCTCGGGCTGGCGCTCGAGAACCGGGGCGATCTCAAGGGCGCCGAGGAGTGCCAGGCGCGCGCGCTCGACGGCTTCCGGCGGCTGGGGATCGCGGAGGGCATGGTGCGCGCGCTGGAGGGGATCGGCCGCCTTCGGGAGCTCCAGGGCGACGCGGCCGGCGCGGAGGCGCGGTACCGCGAGGCCCTCGAGCTGGCCGAGAGCGAGCCTGAGGCGGCGGGGTCCCTCCTGCCCACGCTCCTTGTGGACGTCGCGTTCGTGGTCGAGGGCCAGGGCCGCGCGGAGGCGGCCGAGCCCTTCTACCGCCGCGCCCTGGAGTTGAACGCCGGGCAGACGAACGAGACGCGCGCGTGGATCGAGTGGGTCTTCGCATGCCGGCGGATGCGGCAGGGCGACCTCGAGGGGACCGAGGCCCGTCTTCGCAGCGCGCTCGAGGGCTTCCGCGGGACCGTCGGCGAGGAGCACGGGAACACGATCGAGATGCGCCTCTCGATCGCCGCGGTCCTCTGCCTCAAGGCCGATGCCGCGGCCGCAGACCCGATGCTGCGCGAGCTCGCGGCCCTGGGCAGCGCCCCGCGTCACGTGGTTGAGGCCCCGCTTCTGAAGCTCGACTGGCTCCGCTGCTTCGCGATGAGCCTCCTTGGCGGCGCGCTCCTGAGCGAGGGCAAGTTCGCGGAGGCGGAGCCGCTCCTCGTCGAGGGCTTCGAGGCGATGGTGCCGCCCGAGGCGCACGCGGCGCGGAAGCGCGAGGCGCTCGAACGCCTGGTGAGGCTCTACGAGGCGTGGGGCAAGCCGGAGAAGGCCGCCGAGTGGAGGAAGAAGGGCTGAGGATGGACTGGGAGCACGTGAAGCAGGCGTTCCACGACGCGCTCCGCGCGCCGGACCGCGAGCGCGTGCTCCTCGGCCTCGACCCCGCGGTGCTCGCGGAGGTCGAGGAGCTGCTCCGCGCGCACGACGCGGTCCCCCCCGAGGCGGCGCGCGAGGGCCCCGGTTCGCGGATCGGCCGCTACAAGCTGCTCCAGCAGATCGGAGAGGGCGGCTTCGGCGTCGTGTGGACGGCGGAGCAGACGGAGCCCGTGCAGCGGAAGGTCGCGCTGAAGATCCTGAAGGCAGGGATGGACACCGGGCAGGTGGTCGCGCGGTTCGAGGCCGAGCGCCAGGCGCTGGCCGTGATGGACCACCCCGGCATCGCGAAGGTCTTCGACGCCGGCGAGACGGGCGGACGGCCCTACTTCGTGATGGAGCTCGTGAAGGGCGTGCCGATCACGCAGTACTGCGACGAGGCGAAGCTCGACACGCGGGAGCGGCTCGAACTCTTCGCGCGCGTGTGCCACGCCGTCCAGCACGCGCACCACAAGGGGATCATCCACCGCGACCTGAAGCCGTCGAACGTCCTCGTGGCCCTCCAGGACGGCGAGGCGGCGCCCAAGGTCATCGACTTCGGGATCGCGAAGGCGACCGACATGCGCCTGACCGAGAGGACGCTGTTCACGGAGTTCCGGCAGATGATCGGGACGCCGGAGTACATGGCGCCGGAGCAGGCGGAGATGTCGGGGCTCGACGTGGACACGCGGGCGGACATCTACTCGCTCGGTGTGGTGCTCTACGAACTGCTCACCGGGACGAAACCGTTCGACCTCCGGGCCGCGGCGCAGCGCGGGTACGAGGAGATCCTGAGGACGATCCGCGAGGTGGACCCGCCGACGCCGAGCAGCCGTGTCTCGACGCTCGGCGAGGAGATCCTGGACGTGGCGGCGCGGAGGAGGACAGCGCCGCGGCTCCTCGGCGGTCTCCTCCGCGGCGACCTCGACTGGATCGTGATGAAGGCGCTGGAGAAGGACCGGTCGCGCCGGTACGAGACCGCGAGCGCGTTCGCCCTCGATGTGCGTCGCTCCCTCGAAGACGAACCGGTCGCCGCCGGCCCCCCGGGCCCCCTCTATCGCGCGCGGAAGTACGCCCGGCGCCACCGGCTCAGGGTCGGCGCGGCGGCGGTCCTCGCGCTCGCGCTCGCGGCAGGGGCGCTTCTCGCGTTCCGGGGCTACGCGGAGGCGTCGGCGCAGAGCTCACGTGCCCGCGCATCGTACGCGTCGGCGGCGCGCGAGGCGGCCGCAGCCGAGACGGCGCGCGCGGGAGAGGCCGGACAGCGCACGGTCGCGGAGGCGGAGGAGTCCGTCGCGCGGACCGAGGCGCGGAAGGCGACCACGGTGGTCGAGCTCCTGGAGGACCTGCTCGGCGCCGCGGACCCCGACGAGGTCAAGGGCAAGGACTACACCGTGCGCCAGCTGCTCGACGACTTCGACCGGGGCCTCGGGGCGCGACTCTCGGAAGAGCCCGAGGTCGAGGCCTCGGTGCGGGTCACGATGGCAAGAGCCTATCTGGCCCTCGGCCTGCCCGACCGCGCCGAGCCCCACGTCGCGTCGGCCCTCGAGATCCGGGCGGCGGACGCGAAGAGCGCCGCGTTCGCGGACGCGTTGGCCAGCCGGGTGCGGCTCGAGCACGCTCGCGCCCGGTTCGCGGAGGCGGCTGCAACCGCGACCGAGGTCGTGGCGCTCCGCCGGCGCGGCGGCGACGGCGGCGCTCTCGCGCGGGCGCTCGACGACCTCGCGGACATGCTGCGCCATGTCGCCCGTTTCGACGAGGCGGAGGCGGCGGGCCGCGAGGCGCTGGCGCTGCGTCGCGCGGGCGGCGGGGACATGGCGCAGAGCCTCGACATCCTCGCGAACGTCCTCCGGGAGAAGGGGGACCTTCGCGGCGCCGAACAGCTCCTCGAGGAGGTGATCTCGATCCAGCGGACCCGAGGCGGGCTTGATCTCGGCGTGTGCATCAGCCACCTCGCCGATGTGCGCTGCCAGGCAGGGGACTTCCCGGGCGCAGAGAGGCTGGAGCGCGAGGCGCTCGGGATCCTGCGCGAGGCGGTCGGCGAGGAGCACCCCGCCGTCGCCAACTGCCTGTGTGACCTCGGGGCCCTCCGCATGGCCCAAGGCGACCTCGCGGAGGCTGAGCGCTGCCTCCTCGAGGGAGTCGCCATCGTCGAGAGGACGCTCGGCGACGACTGGCCCGGGCTCGCCGTGAGCCTCTCGAGCCTCGGCACCCTGCAGCTCCGCAGGGGCGACGTCCCCGGCGCCGAGGCCCGCTTCCGCGCGGCGCTCGCACGCGCGCCCGACGAGGGGACCGATCGGGCGATGGCGCTCGGCGGCCTCGGCTGGGCGCTCTACCTCCTCGGCGACGCGGCCGGGGCCCAGCGGGAGCTGCGCGAGGCGCTCGCGATGCTCCGGAGGACCGGCGGGGAGGACCATCCCGTCGCGGGCGAGGTGATCGCGACGCTCGCCCAGGTCCTCCTCCTCTCCGGCGACGCCGAAGAGGCGAGGAAGCTCGCGCTCGCGGAGGTCGAGCGCCACCGCACCCACATGCTCCTCGCGCTCGCGGGGAAGTTCCTCGTCGAGGACGGGCGGTTCGCGGACGCGGAACCGCTGCTTCGCGAGTGCCTCGCCATCCGGGAGCGCGCGATGCCGACCGACTGGATCCGCTACAGCGCGATGAGCATGCTCGGGGAGAGCCTCGCGGGCCAGGGCAAGCATGCGGAGGCGGAGCCGCTCCTCGTCGACGCGTACGAGAAGATGGAGCCGCCGCCTCCCTACCGTGCACGGAAGGCCGAGGCGCTCGACCGGATCGTCAAGCTCTACGAGGCGTGGGGGAAGCCCGAGAAGGCCGCCGAGTGGCGAAAGAGGGGGGGCGCGGGGGCCGGGAAGTAGCGCCGGTCACCCGCCCGCCATCCGGCGCAGCACGTCCCGCTCGTCCTTGCGGAGGGCCTCCGCACGGGGGTCCGCGAGGAGGCGGCTGGCCGCCGTGCGCGCCCGCAGCACGTCGAGCTTGTAGAGCAGCTGGATCGCCGTCGCGGGGTGTTCCGCGCGCCCGTCGTCGGCGTAGGTCTCGAGGATCCGCGGCGCCTCCGGGCCGCCCATCCCCACGACCGCGGACAGCAGGTGTCCCACGACGCCGCTGTAGCCCTCCCGGAACAGCCGCGCCTCGACCTCGCGGATCGATGTCGGATCGCGCAGCTTTGGGAAATGCAGGCCCGGGAGGGCGTCGGCGGGGGGAGGTGCGGGGCCCGGGAAGCGCTTCTCCGAATGGCGAGCCCGCGGCGCGGGTACCATCCCTTTGGAGGGCAACCATGGAGATCTTGGTGCTGCTCGCCTTCGCGGCCGCCATCATCGGGGGTGCTCACCTCATGCTGCGCGGGGACGCGGGACCTCGCGCGGATGCCGGCGACTCGGGCGGCGGCTGGGCACAGGACGCCGACACCGGGCCTCACGGCAGCACCTACGACGACGGTGGCGACACCGGAGACGGGGGCGGGGGGGACGGGGGCGGCGGCTAGCCCGTCGCCCGCATGTGCGCGAGGCCGTCCATCGTGACCGCGACCAGGCTGTGGAGCACGGCGCCGCCGTACCACGACCGGAACCGGAGCGCGAGGCCGCCGAGGAAGACGCCCGCGAAGATCGCCGCGAAGCACTCGAGCGGCGCCTTGTGCCAGTGGATCGCGCAGTACGGCACCGCCATGATGAAGCAGGCGTTCCAGCCGAAGGAGCGCTCGAGCGTGAAGAGCAGGTAGCCGCGGAAGAAGGACTCGAGCGCGAAGAACTGGAGGACGTAGAACGCCTCCCAGCGGAGGAGGACGGCGAAGTCGGTCCGTGCCGCGGTGACGAACGGGTACATCCGCAGGAAATCCTGCCTCGTGGACACGTACCAGACGACGGGCACCATGAGGACGTAGAGCCCGAGGTAGACCCCGATGTGGCGCGCGAACCCCTGGAGTGCCCAGCCGTGGTCCCGGATCCGGCGCTTGTGGACGAACCGGATGAGGAGGAGCGGGACGAGCATCTCGAGGACCGTCGTCGCGATGGCCCACGTCGCGCCGGCCCCGAGCGAAATCCCGCGCCCGGCGCCGCGGCCGCCCTCGTTCATCCGCCGCTGGACGACGCTCGTCAGGAACCAGAACTCGAGCACGGAGAGGTGCGCCGCCGTGTAGACGAGCGCGATCGCGGCGTCGCGATCGACCGACCGGAACCCTTCGAGAAGCTTCCGCAAGGGCCCCTACGTTACCCGGGCTTGCCCGCCGAAGCTTCGGGCGCAGGCGGGTAGAATCCGCCGCATGGAAATGCCGAAGCCCACCGACGAGCACAAGCGGCTCGTCTCCATGCTCTCCGGCCGCTGGTCGGGCGCAGAAAAGATCCACCCGTCCCCTTGGGACCCCGCGGGAGGCGTGGCCAAGGCGACGCTGGACACGCGGGCCGCGTGCGACGGCTTCTGCGTGGTCACCGAGTACGTGCAGAAGCGCGGCGGCAAGGTCAGCTACGTCGGCCACGGCGTCACCGGCTACGACGCGAGGAACCGGCGCTACCTCCAGCACTGGTCCGACACCGTCGGCGGCATGCCGCCCGAGGCGAAGCCGGGCGCATGGGACGGGGACGCGCTCACGTTCCACGGCGCCGGGCCGATGGGCAGGACGCGCTACGTCTACCGGTTCCCGGGCGCGAACGTGATCGAGTTCCGGATCGAGTCCTCGCCCGACGGCAACGCGTGGAGCACGTTCATCGAGGGCCGCTACAAGCGGAAGGGGAAGAAGGGGGGCGGCGGGGGGAAGAAGGGGAAGCGGAAGGCCAAGGCGAGGAAGCGGAAGTAGCGTTTTCCTCGAAGCGGCTCCGGTGGGGACCCGAGGTGCTCGGGCGGACCCTGTTCCGAAGCGGCTTGAGCGTGGACCCGAGGTGCTCGGGCGGACCCTGTGCGGCCTCGTTCCGAAGCGGCTTGAGTCTGGATCGGAGGTGCTCGGAACCGAGCGGGCCTTAGTCCACCTACTCGAGCATGTGCTCGGTCGGCGGAGCGTCGAGGTCGGGCTTGAGTTCCGGGTGGCGCCGGAGCATCCGGATCACGCTGTTCCACCGGAGGATCGCGTCGTCGTTGTCGGGCGGCCGGACGCGCTCGGCCTCCGCGTACCGGTCCATCGCGTTCCGGAACCACCCGTAGGCCGCTGCGGCGGACCCGGGCTGCTGCGTCGCGAGCACCGTGTACGCGCGCCGCTCGCACACGAGGCCGTCGAAGTAGGTCCGCTGGTAGGCGTCCTTCACCCGCGCGAGGTGCTCCCGCGCCTGCCGCACGCCCGCATCCTTCCGCCGCTCGAGCTGGTCCGACAGCGCGAGCACGAGCACGACGAGCGCCTTCTGGTTGTCCGGGTCGACGCCGAGGATGTCGAGGCAGATGCTCTCCGCCTGCCGCGGGTCGTTGAGCAGCCGGTAGTGATCCGCCTTCGCGAGCGCGGCGGGGACCGCGCCCTTGGACATCGGCTTCAGCTCGTCGTCGCGCATGGCTACATCGTAGCGACCGTCCAGAGGGCCAGCGCGGCTCCGAAGAACGCGCCGCCGTAGAGCAGCCCCGCGATCAGCGGCCGCCACGGCCGGAGCCCGAAGTCCATGAGCGCGGCCATCACCCGGTGCGCGGCGTGGAAGAGCGGCAGCGGGACCAGCACGAGAAGGGAAAGGCGGAAGAGCCAGTGCGTGACCACGGCCTGCGACGGCCCATCCGCGGCGCCCGCGGGGACGAGGAGCACCACGAGAAGGACAAGCGCCGGGTAGAAGAGCGCCGCGACCATCCCGCCCGCGGCGAAGAGCCCCCAGAAGAGGGGCTTCAAGTGCGTGGGGTGCGCGGGAGCCTTCATGAGAGCACCAGGAAGAGAACGAGGGAGACGACGACAAGGGCCGCGTAGTGGCCGAGCGCGATCGCCACGGGCGGGACCGGACGTCCCTTGATCCGCGGCCGCATCGCCTTCGGCGCCGCGACGAACCACGTGATCGTGTGCCAGGTGACCGCCACGAAGACGAGGCAGTGGAACGCCACGACGCCGGGGCGCCGGAGCCACCCGAGGAACGCGTCGTGCGCCGCGGGTCCCTGCGCGACGCTCCTCGCGAAGAGGAGGAAGACCACCGCGAACCACGCCACGAAGACCGACGTGATCTCGCGGAGGAAGAAGACGAGCCACGATCCCTTGGTGAAGACCCACCAGGCGGGCAGCGTGCGCCGGTACCTTCTCTCCCCCGCGCCCCCTCTCATCCCGGCCCCTTCGGCAGCAGGAGCCGCCGGAACCACGCGGCGGCGTGTTGCGCCTTCGACTCCTGGATCGCGGCGGCAGGATCGACGTGCTTCGGGCAGACGCGCGAGCAGTCGCCCACGAACGTGCACTCCCAGAGCCCGTCGCGGCTCGCGACGACCGGATCGCGCTCGGCGCACCCCTCGTCGCGGGAATCGAGGTCGTAGCGCTGCGCGAGCGCGAGCACGGCGGGGCCCATGAAGACGTCGTGGCGGCCGTAGATCGGGCACGCCGCATAGCAGAGGAGGCAGTTGATGCAGAGCGAGAACTGCCGGTAGTGGGCGAGCTGCGCGGGCGTCTGGAGGTGCTCGCCCTGCTCGACCGGCTTCTCCTCCTTCCGGATGATCCACGGCTTGATCCCTTCGAGCTTCTCGAGGAAGTCGGTGAGGTCCACCACGAGGTCGCGGACGACCGGGAAGTTCGCGAGCGGCTCGATCCGGACGGGGCCCGGCGCGTAGTCGCGCAGGTAGCTCGCGCACGTGAGCACGGGCTCGCCGTTCACGTTCATGCCGCAGCTTCCGCAGATCCCCATTCGGCACGACCAGCGGAAGGAGAGCGTGCCGTCCATCTCGTTCTTGATGTGGTTGAGCGCGTCGAGGACGACCCAGTCGTCCCGGTACTCGACCTCGTACGAGCGGAAGAAGGGCCCCTTTCCGTCGGGGTCGAAGCGGAAGACCTCGAGGACGATCCGGCTCACGGCTTCTTCTCCTGTTGGCCGTAGACGCGCTTGCCCGGCGGCCACCGCGTGATCGTCACGGGCAGGTAGTCGAGGCGCGGCGCCTCGTCCTCGCGGCGCACGGCGAGCGAGTGGGCGAGGTAGCGCCCGTCGTCGCGCTTCGGGAAGTCGGTGCGCTGGTGCGAACCGCGCGATTCTTCGCGCGCGAGCGCCGAGTGGACAATCGCCTCGGCGCAGTCGAGGAGGCATTGGAGCTCGAGCGCCGACGGAAGCTCGGTGTTGAACGTCTTGCTCGCGTCGTCGAGCCTCACGTCGCGGCAGCGATCCTTCAGCTCGGCGAGCTTCCCCGCGGCGGCGGCGAGCCCCGCGCGGTCGCGGTAGATCCCCGCGCCCCGCTCCATCGTGAGCTGCATCTCGCGGCGGAGCGTCGCCACCCGGTCGCCCTTCCCGGAGGCGAGCGCGGCGATGCGCTTGCGCTCGTCGGCCAGCTGCGCGTCGATCACGGGGGGGTTCGGGGGCCGGGCGTCGCGCGCGAACACCGCCGCGTGGCGGCCGGCGCGGGTGCCGAAGACGAGAAGCTCGACGAGGGAGTTCGAGCCGAGCCGGTTCGCGCCGTTGATCGAGACGCACGCGCACTCGCCGGCGGCATAGAGCCCCTTCATCGGGGTCGCGCCGTCGTTGTCCGTGTGCACCCCGCCCATGCAGTAGTGGACGACGGGCCGCACGGGGATCGGCTGGGTCACGGGATCGACGCCCGCGTACTTCACGCACAACTCGCGCACCATCGGGAGCTTCTCCACGATGCGCTTCTTCCCGAGGTGGCGGATGTCCAGGTGGACGTACGTGCCGTACGGTCCCTCGAGCACCCTTCCCTTCTCCTCCTCCTTGACGAACGCCTGCGAGAGGCGGTCGCGCGGCCCCAGCTCCATCGAGCGGAACACGGGCTCCGGCGTCGGCTTCCCGAGGTCGTAGTCCTGGAGGTACCGGTAGCCGTCCTTGTTGAGCAGGTAGCCGCCCTCGCCGCGGCTCGCCTCGGTGATCAGGATGCCTGTGCCCGGGAGGCCGGTCGGGTGGTACTGGACGAACTCCATGTCCTTCAGCGGCACGCCCGCCCGGTAGGCGAGCGCCATCCCGTCGCCCGTCTTGATGGCCGCGTTCGTGGTGAAGGCGAAGACCTTCCCGGCGCCGCCCGTGCAGAGGATGACCGCCTTGGCCGCGATCGCCTCGATCCGGCCGGTCGCGAGCTCGAGCGCGATGACGCCGACGCACCGGCCCTCGTCCACAAGGAGCTTGGTCGCGAACCACTCGTCGTACCGCGTGACGGACTTGTACTTGAGCGAGGTCTGGAAGAGCGTGTGGAGCATGTGGAAGCCGGTCTTGTCGGCGGCGAACCACGTGCGCTCGATCTTCATCCCGCCGAAGGGGCGCACGGCCACGCGGCCGTCGGGCTCCCGGTTCCACGGGCAGCCCCAGTGCTCGAGCTGCACGAGCTCGCGTGGCGCCTCCTTCACGAACAGCTCCACCGCGTCCTGGTCGGCGAGCCAGTCGCCGCCGGAGATCGTGTCGTAGGCGTGGTCGTCGAGGCTGTCGTTCGGCTTGATGACGCCCGCGGCGCCCCCCTCCGCCGACACGGTGTGGCTGCGCATGGGGTAGACCTTGCTCAGGACCGCGACGTTCGCGCCGGGGTGCGCCTCGGCGATGGCGATCGCCGCGCGCAATCCCGCGCCGCCGCCCCCGACAAGAAGCACGTCGTGCATGGCGCAGAAAGGTACCGGGTTCGTTTCGGCAAAGATACCCCCTCGGAAGGCCGGCAGGAGGCTCGCTTCGAGCGCGCGGGGAGTCCGATCAGGCTCGCGTGGAAGCGGTGTGGTGAGGACGCGCGAGCGTCGCGCCCAGCGTCGCACGAGTCGCGGCTCGCACGACTCGCGTCGCATGCTCGGTGTACACGCGGTCGTCGAGCACGCGTCGGTGGTGCGCCAGCCAACGGTTGCGCACCGTACCGGCCGCGGCGTCGAGCCGGTGTGCGATCTCGGCCCACGTCATCCGGGCCACGTCGCGCAGCAGCCCGGCACGGAGCAGATCGCGCGCGTCCTCGACCGGGCCCGGGGACGGGACCCGTCTCCAGTTCATCGATGCGATCTGCGTTTCGACGGCCTGCAGCGAACTCAGGATCGCGCCCGCACTGGCGACCGGGAGCGCCAAGTCCTCGCCGTCCGCGAGCTCCGCCTGACGACGCATCCAATCGAGCGTCGCCTGCGGGTTCGCGCCCAGCACGAGATCGAGGTCATCGCGCGCGGAGTCCGGGGCCCGGAGGCGGCGTTCGACCCAAGCGCCGAAGTCGGGGTCGCAGCGCAGCGGGAAGACGCTTCGATAGGCGGCCGTGTCTCGCGCGTCGCGGCCTGTGCGTTGCCTGACCTGCGCATCGACCCAGCTGGTGGTGAGCCAAGGAGGCCTCCGGTGGTCGCGGTAGGACTTGGCGCACGACCACGCGTAGTCTTCCGGCTGGGCGGCGAGCCCTGCCGCCACCGGGTTGCTGTCGATGTAGCTCACGAGCGTGTGATGGTAGGCATCCGAGGCGACCCGCTTGCTCTTGTAGCGCGTGCAGAAGAGCGGTCCATCGCGACCGAGCCGGCGGTTCAGGTGACGCGCGTAGCACATCTGGATATCGTGCAGGGCTGCGCCGAGGCGGCCCTTGGGGCTCCTCGCAAGCAGGTGGTAGTGGTTGATCACGAGTGCGAACTTGTGCACTTCCAGGTTGCCCGAGCGCACCGCCTGCGCGAGGCAAGCCTGGAAGTACCGATGGTCCTTCCGTGCAAGGAAGAGCGCGCGTCTTGCGACGGCGCGGTTGAAGACATGGTGCCAGGCACCGGGTTCGTCGCGGCGGGGGGGACGGGGCACAGGGCATACCTCCGTCCCTTGTAGTCGCGAGCTGGTGTCATGACAGAACGGGGCAAATCACCGGGAAACCCGTCAACCAAGCCGGTTCTCCGGCCCAACTCTGTTGAAACGAACCAGGTACGTCTTAAAGGTACGTCTTATTACTGGTGGAACTTCGTGGCCTCGGCTTCGCCGACGGGGCGTTCGGTCTGGCCGCTCGTGACGCTCGCGCGGAAGCGCACGTCGCCCGCCTTCTCCGCCTTGACCTTGACCCACCACGTCACGCTCTGGCCGGGCGCGAGGGAGTCGAGGGACGCGAAGGAGAACGAGCGGTCTCCCTCCCCCGGCCCCTCCCTCTTCGTCGCTCCCTCGGCGTTGACGAGCGCCATGCCCTCCTCGAGCGCGCACTCGACGCGCACGTTCCGGTCCGCGGCCGTTCCCTGGTTCTTCACGATGATCGTGTAGGTCACGTCGCCGCCGACCGCGATCGGGTCCTCGTTGTCCACGACCTCGAGCGAGAGCGCCGCCATCCCCGCGAGGCGGGTCTTCACGTTCGCGTTCACGGCTTCCGTGAAGTCCGCCGAAGCCTTGGGCGAGAAGTCGTATTCGCCCGCGCGCGCGGTGGTGACGGTCAGCGCGAGCGCGCGCTCCTGCCCCGCCGCGAGCGTGCCGAGCTCCCAGCGCACCGAGCCCGACGCGAGCGCCCCGCCCTCGGTCGCGCTGGCGAACTGGAGCCCCTGCGGGAGCGGCACCTCGACCCTCGCGCGGCGCGCCTCGCCGTCGCCCGCGTTCTTGACGTTGAACGTGCAGGTGAACGGACGCTGGATGAGCCCGTCCGCCGCCGCCTGCGCCGTGATCTCGAGCTTCGGGCGCCGCACGTCGAGCTGGACGGGGCCCGTCTCGGCCGTGAGCCCGTCGCCGGACGTCGCGACCGCCTTCAGCGCGTACGCGCCCGTCTGCGCGCTCTTCACCTGCACGACGAACTCCTTCGCCGCGCCCGCGGGCAGCGTGCCGACGTCGATCTTCACCGAACTCTGGCCGTCGACCGTCTTCACCCCCTCCGGGAGCTCGCCGTTGATGACGACGCCGTTCGCGTCGCCGGTCCCGGGATTCTTCACCGTGAGGCGCACGCCCACGGTCTCGTCGACGAGGCTCTGCACGGGCACCGCGCTCTCGATCGCGAGCTTGGGCTCGACGACCATCACCGTGCCGCCCACGAGCGCACGGTAGCGCACGTCGCACCGGCACGCCGATTCGCCGGTCGCGGAGGGCGTCGCGTTCACGCGGATCGAGACCTTCTGCCCCTTCGCGAGCGTGCCGAAGTCCCACCGCGCGTCGCGGCCTTCCGTCTTCGCCGGCGCGGGCTCGGCGCTGTTCAGCTTGACGCCTTCCGCGATCTGCTCGCTCACGACGACCTCGTAGAGATCGTGGTCGGTGAGGTTCGTCACGCGGATCTCGTAGTCGTACGGCTTGCCGACCGGGACCTTCGCCGGCGCGCCGCGCTCGACGAGGATCGCGCTCGTGGACGTCCGGCCGGTGGGCAGCGCCTGCGCCACCCAGACGATGCCGTTCTCGGTCCGGCTGGCTTCCGGCTTCCCGGACATCGCGGCGCAAGCCGCGGGAAGTGCAAGGAGGAGGGCAGTCAGTTGGCTCCGCATACCCCTCCCTTATCCCAACGCCGGAACCGAGTCCAGCTTGCGGTCGCCAGTCTGAGGGGGCCTCGGGGGCCGAATCGGGAAAGCACCCTAGGGGCGGCCGGTGCCACTGCGGAAACGAAAGCGCGCCGGCCGGAAGGCCAGCGCGCGGCGAGCCGTCGACCGACGGCTAGAACTTCACCGGTCAGCCGAACAGCGGCGCGGTCGTGACCGCCACCTTGCGGCCGGCGACCACGTCGTCGCAGGCGTTCGCGAAGTGGGGGTTCTTCACCTTCGTCGTGTCCGTCGGGCTATCGTCGATGCCGCCCCGGAAGAGGATCTCGCCGTCCTTCGCGGCGAGGATCACCTCCGGCGTCTTCGTGATGCCGAACTTCTTCGCGATCGAGGCGTCCGTGTCGTCGAGCAGCGGGGCCTTGAATCCCGACTTCCGGTGCCATGCCTGCTTGTCGGCGTTCGACTCCTTGGTCATCGGGTAGACCATCACGAAGCCGATGCCCTTCTCGCCGTAGCTCTTCGCGGCGGCGGCGATGCGCTCCTGGTACGCCGAGCACCACGTGCAGGCGCCGCTCACGAACACGTACGCGGTGGTCTTGTCCGTCGCGTGGCTGTCGAAGGAGGACTTCACGGGATCCTTGCCGGAGAGGTCCCAGAGGTCGGCCTTCACCTGCGGGATCTTCTGCCCCACTTTGGTGCCGATCTCGATCTCCTTCCTCGGCGCGTCCGGCGACTCGTCCGCCCGCGCGCCCGCGGGGACGAGCACCGCCGCGACGAGGGCAAGGAACCACAGTCTCTTTTCCATGGTGTTTTCCTCCGTCGGAGAGGCTACCACGGCATTCGTCCGCCGCCGCAGGTGCCGCGCGCCACCCGCGGAGCTCGCCCAGCATCGTCGGTCCCGATGCGGACCAACGGATCTTCCATTGCGTCGGGCCTCGGGCTGCCCCCGAAGCCCCCTCTCGTCCGCACGGTCAACGCAGCGGCGTCACCCAATAGTTGAGGACCTGGTAGGAGCGGCCGGACGCCTCGTCGTGCCGCGGGTACGCGAAGATTCCGAACGAGTAGGCGTTCTCCGCGAAGTACGCGGCGTCGATCTGCCCGACGGTTCCGCCGTAGATGAGCTTTCGCCCCGTCGTCATCCGCAGGGCGCTTGTCGCCGACTCCCCGACCGTGAAGCCTCCCACGAGGCCTGCGAGGGTCACGTTGACATCGGCGTTCCACGATGCCGTGATCGACGTCCCCTGCGTGAACGCCTCGCCGACCTCAAGGGTCACCGACACGTTGCCGC
>Ga0187894_10004244_pt1 | contig 15496 bp, 11 predicted proteins | sample GBC1701081metaG_FD_136650 | JGI IMG/M metagenome (GOLD analysis project Ga0187894, IMG submission 136650) | White microbial mat communities from a lava cave in the Kipuka Kanohina Cave System on the Island of Hawaii, USA - GBC170108-1 metaG ... | reverse complement strand
CTTCCATCGACGGCAGGGGCAGCTCAATCTCGCGTGCACCCAGTGCCACGACGCCAACTGGGGCCGCCAGCTCGCGGGCAACGTCATCCCCCAGGCGCATCCGACCGGGTACCCGATCTACCGGCTGGAATGGCAGAGCGTGGGCTCGCTCCAGCGTCGGTTGCGGAACTGCCTCGTCGGGATGCGTGCGGAACCGTACGACTTCGGGTCCCCCGAGCTCGTCGATCTCGAGCTGTTCTTGATGTGGCGGGCGCGGGGGATGACGATGGAGACGCCCGCCGTTCGGCCCTGAGCCGGAACGCTGCTACGCGGGGACGGTGATCGACTTCACGAAGTCTCGCCGGAGCGTGAGCCCGAGTCCGGCGCGCGAGGGCGCCAGCACATGGCCGTCCTCCAGTTCGACCTGCTCTTCCACCAGGTCCGTCATCAGCGGGTTGTGCCCGCGTGAGTACTCGACGAGCGTCACGCACGGCGTGGAGACCGCCAGGTGCAGTCCCGCCGCGAAGAGGACCGACGAGCCCCACAGGTGAGGCGCGACGGTGAGCCCGTGCGCGGCGGCCAGCGCCGCGATGCGCTGCGTCTCGGTGATGCCGCCCGCGATGGCGGGATCGGGCTGGCACACGTCGACGGCGCCGGCGGCGATCATGTCGCGGAAGGCGAAGCGCGTCTGCTCGCTCTCGCCCGCCGCGATCGGGATGTCGGTGGAGCGGCGCACCTCGGCCTGGCCCAGGAGGTTCTCGGGCGAGACGGGCTCCTCGAGCCAGGCGAGATCGCAGTCCTCGACTTTGCGCGCGAAGCGCTGCGCCTCGCGCACGCTCCACGTGCCGTGCGCGTCGACCATGATGCCGACGTCGGGACCGAGCGTCTCCCGCACCTCGCGGACGCGCGCCGCCGAGTCGTTCACGCTCTTGTCCTGAAGGCCCACGCGCAGCTTCACCGCGCGATGGCCGCGATCGACGTACTGGCGAAGCTGGGTTCCGATCTGGCCGACGGGCGCCCAGCCGCCGCTCGCGTAGGCGGGCACGCGCTCGCGATAGCGGCCGCCCAGGAGGCGCCACACCGGCACGCCGAGAGACTGGCCGAGGAGATCCCAGAGCGCGATGTCGATGCCGCTGATCGCCGACAGCGTGATCCCTCGGCGGCCGATCGTCGGGAAGGTCCGTCCCTCGCGCACGGCGTAGTGGGCGCGGGTGCCGTTGTAGCAGAGCTCCCAGATCCCGGTGATGTCGCGCGGGTCGCGGCCGATCAGGACGGGCGCCAGCTCCTCGCGAATCAGCGCGACGATCGCGGAATAGTTGCCGAGGTTGCCCACCGCGGCCTTGGCCTCGCCGAGCCCGACGAGCCCCGTGTCTGTCTCGACCTCGACCAGGCACATGTTGAACGAATCGTTCTTGCCGAAGTCGCTCACGTGCGCCCGGTCGGCGGGGATGAGCGCGCGGAGCCACGAGGCACGGACGTTCGTGATGCGCATCAGGAGTTCTCCGAAGGTCGGTCCGTTGCGGGTCTCATGGCGCTTTCCATGACGAGATCCAGGAGGCCCACGTATCGATGTCCTCGGGCACGGCGCCGTGCACCCAGATCCGATCGTCGGTCGGGTCGAGCGCGATGCCATTGTAGTCTGCCCAGCGATTGGCGCCCTGGCTGTCCAGTTTCTGATGAGTCGCGAGGCCGGCCTGGATCAGTTCGCTAGAGTTGTGGAGGACGCCGGCCGGCATCGACGCCAGACGGTGGGCAATCAGGAGCGACGCGTGCTCCGTCGGCGACGAGCGAACCGCGACGACCACCGCATTGCCGTGGGAATCGGGCATGATCGCCGGGTACGCGTAGTGACAGCCCGGCGCCCCGTAGCACCCCTGCTGGACGATCGTTCGGGAGGCGACCGCGATCTCGAGCCACGTCACGACGTTCCGCGTCCCCCCGTGTCCGTCCGGCACCGACGTGTTGAACGCCGTCCACACCGAGCCGCTCCGGAACACGGCGGAGCGCGGGCGATCGTCGTTGCAGGCGAGTCCCCACAACTTCAGACTGTTCGGGTCGACCATTCCGACCTGGGGGATGGCCGGCAGGGGTCGGCCGTATTCCGACGGTGCGGCGAGGACGTGCCGGGATACCTGCGGTGACGTGGCGCCTCCGGTGACTTCCCAGAGGAACACGTTGCGGCTCTTCGGCGCCGAACCCTGCTGAAAGCGAAACGTGCTGACGAGGTATTGCACGGCGGGTGCCCCGTACGCATGGCAGGGGTGCACGGTGCCGGGGACCGTTCCGTCCGGCGCCTCGAGAGGGACATCGCGGGTGGTCAGCTCGCCTCCGCCGTAGAGCGTGGCCTTGGCGACGACTCGGAGCTGGGTGCTCTTGTGGTTGAAGCTCTGCGCGTCGGTCCCGGTGATGATGTTCCTCGTGATGTAGAGCGCGTCGGCGGTGAGTCCGGCGCGGGGGAAATCCGTCCATCCGTCTTCGGCCGTGGTCGGCCCATCCGCACTGTTCCGCCATGTGCCGAGCGGATCGGGACTGTCCGAGACCGACAGGACCAGCCAGTACTGATCGGCGGCGACATTCCGGGCCGCTGCCAACAGGATGAAGCGATCGGCGTGGTGATCGTACAGCGCGTAGGGATCGAACAGTTGGGCCCCAGCCACCACGTTGCTGAACCAGGCGTCGAGCCCGGCCACCCGGAGCGTATGGCCGGACTTGTCGAAGATCTTCACCTCGTAGTTCAACGCCGCGAGCAGGTGCTGCGGGCCAGCGGCCACGGTGGCGTCATATGGCGGGGCGTCCGTCTGAAATGCCGCGAACGCCCGAGGGCTCGTGGCGGCGTCCGCTCGCGTGTCGTCGACGCAGGCAACGAACACCCTCGCTGCGGTCAGCACTCGCAGGGCAGACGCGGCCCGCGCTCGCGGCGCCCGCATGGCCCCGGGTCCCGCGCCGAGAGCGCCCGCGACGTCCTGGGCTCGCGGCGTCGCTCCGACACGCGTCGCGGGCGGACACGTCGCCGGATCGAGTCTCGAAGGCGCGGACCAGCGGTATGCGGTCGATTTCGTCTCGGACATGGCCGGAGCCTAATCCGCAGGCGGACGTGGCGCAAGCGCGAAGCGGCCGCGCAGGAACGTGCTGGGCTCGCAGCGCGTCGATGCAGGGCAGCCGCACCACCACCTTCACCGTTGCTGCGGCCTCGAGTGCACCGTCGCTCGCGGTGAGCTTCAGGACATAGGTTCCTGGCCTCGAGAACGCGGCGGCGCAGATCTCATCCACGGGGGGCGTCATGGTCGGCACGGAATCGAAGGACGTCAGAGAGGACGTGAGACGGTGGGTGGAGGACGGTCCCGGACAGCTGTCCGCGCTGCTGGGACTCTTGCACGACTACAGTCGTCTCCGGGAGCGGATAGAGCTGGCCGAGCGCGAGCAGGAGCGGCTTCGCAGCTTGACGTACGAGGACGAGCAGCTGCACAACCGGGTCGAGACCTCCGAACGCCAGTGCGAGCGGCTGCGCGAGGAGGTGATGCGGCTGCGCGGTGAGAACGACCAGCACACAAGGAGCGAGTGGAGGTCGCCGAGCAGCTGTCGGAGATGATGAACCAGCTCCTGCTGCGGCTCAGGCCCCAGCAGGCGTAGTCGCCGCCGGCGCGAGCGCGCGAACCGCCTCGAGGAGGGCCGCCCGCCGGCGGTCAGGGTCCGTCGCGAGCGTCGACACCGAGAGGAAGGCGGTGTCCACGCCGGCGTCGAGATATCGCCGGACGTGCGCGCGGATCTCCGCCGCGCTCCCGCGGATGATGAGGTCGTCCACGACATCGTCCGGCACCGCGGCGACCGCGGCCTTGCGATCGCCGCTCTCCCACGCCTGCCACATCGGCCCGAGCGCCGGGCTTCGGCCGAGCCATTCCTGGAACGCCCGGTAGACCGGCACGTTCAGGTAGCCGGCGACCTGACGCCGGACGGCCAGGTCCGAGGCGGGCGACGGCGGATCGATCGCGATCAGGAGACGCGCCGTGATCTCGATCGCGTTCGGGTCGCGTCCGGCGCGCTCTGCGGCCTCGCGCACGACGGCGACGGAGCGCGGCACGTCCGTCGCCGAGAGCCAGTTGACGATGGCGCCGTCGGCGACCTCACCGGCGACGCGCAGCATGCCCGGCCGCAGCGCCGCGACGTGAATCGGGATGGGGGCGGCCGGCGGCCGCGTGAGCCGGAACCCGTCCACCTCGAAGGTGTCGCCTCGGAAGACCACGCGCTCTCCGGCGAGCGCCTGGCGCAGGAAGCGCACCATCTCGCGCACGCGCGTCGCCGGGCGGCTGAACCGACCCCCGTTCCACGTCTCCACCACGGGTTGTGAGCCGGCGCCGATGCCGAGACAGAAGCGCCCCGGCGCCAGCTCCGCGATCCCCGCCGCGGAGAGCGCCAGCGTGGCGGGCCCGCGCGTGTAGACGTTGGCGATGGCCGTGCCCACGCGCATCGACGTCGCGAGGGCGACGGGCGCCAGCGGCGCGAAGCAGTCGACGCCATCCACCTCGAACGACCAGGCGTCCGTGTAGCCGAGCGTCTCGGCCTCGCGGGCGATCTCGCCGTGCTCGGCGAGCGTGAAGCCGTCCAGCGGCACCGAGAGCGACCACCGCTTCTCGCGCATGGCCCGCACTATACCAGCGGCGCGTCGCGCGCCGTTTCTCAGGGCGGGCGTCGATACACCGGGCGGGGGGAGGGTGCGGCCGGGGGCCTCTCCCCGGGACACGCTGCGTTGCACTGCGCTCGGGCACTCGACGGGGCCACGAGATCTGGGCGCCTCGTGGCTTCGACGTTCCGCAGAGGCAACGGTCCCAGGGAGAGGCCCCCGGCCGCATCCTCCCCCCGCCCAGCGCCGCGAGGCGACCTCCGGACCACGCACGACCGTGAGTCAGCGTGTTGTTGCGGCGGTGCGCGTTGGCTCTTGGGCTGGCGCGTCCAGCACGGGGGCCAGCGCTGGCAGCAGGAGGCCCAGCAGCCGGACTGGGAGGGCGCTCGTGAACTGGTACTTCGCGGCTTCCTTGCCTGGCACGTACGCCGTCAGGTTTCCGAAGAAGCGGCCGTCGATCTCGAACACGAACGTGGCCGCGCGGTTCACCACGCGCGAGTGGATCAGGCGGCCGCCCGGCGCGTACGTCTCGAAGCGGTGGTCGCCCGTCCCCGTCTTGCCGCCCACCACGTGGCGGCCGCCGTCGCGGCGGAGGAAATCGAGGAGCCCGCGGGCCGTGCCCTGCGCCACCACGTCGCGGAGGGCGCCGCGCACCACCGCCGCGATCTCGGGCTGGAGCACACGCTGGCCCGCCGCGCCGGCCTGGCCGAGGCGCGTCTCGTACGGCGTGCCGGCGGCGAAATCGAGCTGTTCCACCATCACCGTGGGATAGCGCATGCCGTCGTTCGCGATGATGCCCATCAGCTCCGCGAGCGCGGCCGGGCGGTCGCCGGAGGCGCCGATCGCGCTCGCGAGCGACGGCGTGAGCGAGGCGAAGGGGTAGCCGAGGCGCTCCCAGCCGCGCTGGATCTCGAGGAACGCCTGCAGCTCGAGAAGGTTCGCGATGCGCTTGTCCTGGGCGTTGCGGCGCGACGTCTTGAACAGCCAGCCGTATACTTCCTGGCGCTCGATGGCGCTGGCGCCGAGCACCTCGGACAGGCTGGCCGCGGGATGCGCGCGCAGGTAGTCGAGCAGCCACAGCTCGAGCGGGTGCACGCGCGCGATGTAGCCACGGTCCATCAGCGAGAAGGCATCGGGCGCGTACTTCGTGTAGAGCGCGGCCACGGCCTCGTCCGAGAGCACGACGTCGGGAAGCCGCGCGGTCAGCAAGGCCCGCAGGTCGAGGACCGTGGCGCCCGGATTCACCGAGCGAAGAATGGTCGCGAGCCGCGGCGGCGTCGCCCGCACGCCGCCCAGGAGCAGGTCGAACGCCTCGGCCGCCGACTTGCCCTGGTATTTCCGGTAGAACTGCCGGATGAACTCGCTGCCCTCGCGGTCGGCGAAGCGCGTGAGGTAGCCCTCGCGGCGCGGGTCGGCCGGATCCTCCACGATGCGGCCGATGGACTCGGGCGCGCGGTACAGGTAGTAGTTCACGACGTCGCGCATCATCCGGATGAACACGAGGTTGACCGAGTTGCGGAACCCTTCCCGCAACGTCATGATGCGGCCGTCGTCCTCGGGCTCGAAGTTGTGGAAGCTCTGCAGCCCGCCGCCAGTGACGAATCCCTCGCCCGGGTTCGCCGAGTAGCGGCGTTCCATCGCGGCTTCGAGCATCGGCCGAAGCCCGGGGTCCTTGGCGCGATCGAGGTGCTCGATGGCCCAGGCGGTGAGGTGGTCGCGCCGGTGCACGACGATGGCGCGGCGCTCCTCGGGCGCGAGCGGCGCGAGCTTCGCGTGGAGCGCGGACACCACCTCGAGATAGCTGATGAGCGCGCGGAGCTTGGCCGACGAGCCGAGGTCGAGCCGCGCGCCGGCGTTGATGTCGAAGGGCTGGTCGAAGCTGTCGGTCTGCACGCGCACCCGGTTGCCGCCCGGGGCCCGCTCGTAGAGCGTGAAGCTGTAGATCACCCGCGCCGGATCACCGCGGTCGTCGAGCAAGTGAAAGCCGGTGAGGCCGAGGGCGTTCACGGTGCCCCGGTCGCGCAGCGAGCGCAGGATGCGCGTCACCGCCTCCTGCACGGGCTCCGCGAGGGCGCTCTGGGCGGTGAGGTCGAGCCGGTCGAGGTCGTAGAGCGCGGTCACGCCCAGCAGCGACGCGAGGCGGCCGCGCATCAGATTGGCGCCCTTGCGCTCGGTGTAGTCGATCGACGGTAGCGTGCGGCCGCGGAAGCCCAGGCGCTCGGCAAGCGCGGCATCGCGCATCTCCTCGCCGATCACGCCGGACTGCGCGAAGACACGCAGGTAGGCGTCGGTGAACTCCTCGAGCGAACTCCGATCCTCGACGAGATAGTAGGACGGCCGGCGGGCGGAGAGGATGAGCGCCAGCACGCGCTTGTAGGCGAGCGCTTGCTCGGGCGTCACCGACGGGGTGGGCTCGGCGAGCACGCGGTTGACCTCGGCGAGGTCGGCGCCGAACCACGCCCGCAGGCCGTCGTCGAGCCCATGGACCTCGCCGAACTCCGGCGTCGCCGCGAGCGGGACCGAGTTCAGGTAGTCGACGACGATTCGGCGCCGGGCGGCGAGGGTGCGCGGGCCATCCTGGTACGCGCGCAGGCTGGCCGAGAGCATCTGCCGGAGCTTCTCCCGGGCCGACGCCGTGCGGCCCTCAGGCGAGTGGCGGAACTTCTCGATCTGGGTGGCGAGCGTGCTCGCCCCGATCGCCCGCGAGTCGTGGCCGAATCGCACCCGGGTGTCGACGGCGACGGCCCGGGCCAGGCGACCCCAGTTCACGGCCGGATTCAGGAAGGTGCGCGTCTCGTCGAGGAGCTGCCGGTCCTCGATGAAGAGCAACGCCGCGACGACGGGGCGCGGGATCGCCTCGAAGGTCTCGTAGACGCGCTCGGGATACTGCACGGCGTAGATCGCGCGTCCGGAGCCGTCGACGATGCGGAGTCCCGCCTGCGTCTTTTCCCGGTAGATCGGAAAGAGCCCCCGGGCCACCGCCTTCTGGAGCCGCGGCGACGGCCGCGCCTGGCTGTCGATATGAAACCCGGCTTTCTCGAGGCGGCCGAGGAACCCGGGGATCCGCGAGTAGCCGAGGCGGACGTCGTAGGGCCCGCCCTCGGGGAACACCATCGACGCGCTCGGCCCGGGCTCGGCGCTCGATCCGATGGCGCTGTCGACGCTGGAAAAGACGTAGGCCTGCACCCGCGACGTGTACATCTCGGCCGCGACCGCCGCGGCCGCGAGCATGGCGAGTCCGATCCCGACGGCCCAGCGGAGAAGGCGCCGCCGGCGCCTTGTGCGGTCACTCGACGCGGTCTCGGCGGCCGTTGCGACCTCGAGAGCGCGAGCGGTGCGGGGCAGCGCGGCGCCGCCCGGCGCCGCTCCCGCCTCGAGCATGGACGCTGTTCCATCCGGTCCGAGCGCAGAGGAGGGGCGCGGTGCGGGTCGAAACGGGTACCTGCCACGACGCGTGAACACGGACGAGACCTCTCACCTCTCGGGCGATGAATGGCCGCCGACCAGTGTATCAGCGGCGCTCGCGGTCGGACGAATATCGGCGCGGCATTGGACCAAAGGGCTATTGCCAGGCCGACGTGATCTGGCCTCCCGCGTCCTCCCAGCCCGGCGCCCATGCCAGCGTCACGAGCTTGACCGTGACGTTCTGCCTGGTCGGCCGCAGGCTCACCGTCTCGAGCGGCTCGGCGAGAGCGTCCGCCCCCAGGGTCTCGGTCTCCGCCTTGATCGACGCTTCCAGATCCGCGAGCTGCTGCCGGGAGGCCTCGAGTGTCTCCTGCGCGCGCCCGACGTCCTGGCGCTCCTTCAGCACGCGCCCCGCCCCTCGCGCGGCGGTCGTGGCCCGGCCGAGGGTCCCCGCCGTCATCGCCTTCCTGCCGAGCATGGCGCCGATCAGCGTCGTGCCGATCGAGATGGCCGTCTGGAGGCCTTGCTGGGTGGCCTGCTCCGACTCGCGCGCCACGGCCTGCTCGGCGCGACGGACCCGCTCCTGGAGCGCCGCGATCTTCGCCGCATACTTTCGCCGCAGCTGCTCGACGGCCTGATCGCGCTTCTCGCGGCCGGCGTGCTGAAGCCGCGCGCGGAACTCGCCTTCGGATTCCCCGGCCCGCGACACGGCCTTGAGTCGCGGGCAGGCGAGCAGATCGAGCGTGCGCGTGCGAAAGAGCCATGCGACGAGGTCCTTGCGCCAGGTGTCGTAGCTCTTCGCCTTGCCGGCGGCGCCGGGCAACTCGGCGAATCGCGCCCCGGCCGCGGGCTCTGCATCGAGGTCGCCCGCGGCGAGCGCGACCTCGACGGCGCGATCCCAGTCGACGGTGACGGCCTCGCCGGTGATCTCGGTCATGACCGTCACCGGCTCGCGCGCGTCCACGCCCTTCTTCGCGTCGGCGAAGCGCACGTCGGCGATCCCGAGCAGTATCGGGCGGTAGACGAGCGCGGCGCCCGTCGGCGCAGAACCGCGCACCGGCACGAACTGCTGGGGCACTCCGGGTGGGAGCACCGGCCGCGCGGCGGCTGTCGACGCCGGCCGGACCGCAAGCTCCCTCGCCGGCGCCGGAGCGCGCGCCGGCGTCTGCGCCGCGCTCGACGTGTGGCTCAGGTCGGCCTCGGTGGCCGCGGCACTCACCGCCGCCGTGCGCCCCGACATGAGCGTCTTGATCTGGCTTCGGGTGAGCGGACCGCGCAGGTAGGACATCGCCCAGCGCGTCTCGAACACGACGGGCTCGTCGTCGTGGACGTTGTTCATCAAGAAGATGCGGTTGCCGAGCCCCGCGAGGATGGCCTCCATCCGCCCGCGATCGAAGCGGCCGCCCGCATCCGCGGCGACGCCCTGGAGGCCGTCGAGCACCCGCGCCGTGTCGCGCTCGGTCTGAAGGCGCCCGATGAACCACGTCCCGGCATTGGACAGACCCTTGTAGTCGAGGTCGACGGGATTCTGCGTGGCGAGAACGAGGCCGACCCCGAAGGCGCGCGCCTGCTTCAGCAACGTGAGCAGCGGCAGCTTCGACGGCGGATTCGCCACGGGCGGGAAGTATCCGAAGATCTCGTCCATGTAGACGATGGCGCGCAGGCTGGTCGTGCCGGATTGCGCGCGCGTCCACACGAGGGTCTGATTGAGCAGCAGCGAGACGAAGAACATGCGCTCGGCGTCGCCGAGGTGGGCGATGGAGAAGATCGCGATGCGCGGCTTGCCTTCCGGCGTCGCGAGCAGGCGGCCCACGTCGAGCGCCTCGCCCTCCATCCAGGCGGCGAAGCCGGGGGCGGCGAGCAGGTTGTTGAGCCCCGTGGCGAGCTCGAACCGCTCCTTCGCCGGATAGAAGGTCTCGAGGTCGAGGACGCCGACGCGCGTGACCGGCGGCGACTGGACCTGGCGGATCAGCGCGCCGAGGTCGAGATCCGATCCCGCCTCCCACGCGGCGTTCAGAATGGTCGAGATCAGGATGTGCTCGCGACTCTTCACCGGATCGGCGGCAATCCCGAGCAGGCCGAGGAGCGCGGTGGCCGTGCTCGAGATGCGCTCGCGGAACAGCTCGTCGTCGTCGCGGACCGCCGCGGGCGGCGCCGCAAACGATCGGAGGACCGAGACCGGGATCCCGGCCTCGCTGCCCGGCGTGTAGATCGCGATATCCACCGCGTCGCGCAGGCGCCGGATGCGCGCGCCGTCCTGCCCCCACGCGCCGAGGCCCTCCGTCCATCGCGCGGCCTCTCGCCGCGCGAATTCGTCTGGCTCGAGCCCCTGCCGCCGAGCGTCGTCCTCGGAGATCCACGGCAGGAAGTCGCTCGGCGCGAGATCGGGGAACGTCAGCATGAGGTTGGCGAGGTCGCCCTTCGGATCGATCACCAGTGCGGGCACGCCGTCGAGCGCCGCCTCTTCCAGCAGGGCGAGACACAGCCCGGTCTTGCCGCTCCCCGTCATGCCGACGCACACCGCGTGGGTGACGAGGTCCTTCGAGTCGTAGAGGAGGAGCCCGGCACCGGGTCGCTTCGCCGCGAGATCCCAGGGCCGCCCGAGATAGAAGACGCCGAGCTTCTCGAAGTCCGCGGCGCTGGTCATGTCCGGGCTACGAGTGCTCCCGCGTGTCGTCGAAGCTCTGCGTCAGACCGATCGCGCCGCGGGATCATCGGGGACGGGGCGGTCCGCGCCGTTTTCATGCCTGAGGCACCGTAGCACGATGGGTGCGCCCGATCTACCGGGCGACGCCTGTCTGTAGTCGAGCGGGCGATGACGCACGCGAGAGCGGATGTACCGGCGCGGGAGCAGCGTCCGTTCTCCCGCGCGCTCCGGCCGGCGTCCCGGTCTATCGCTCTCCGGGCCGCGGCGCCGGCGTCGCGGTGTCGGAGCCAGGGGACGCCGACCCAGGAGGCGACTCCTCGAGGTTTCCGAGGGCCGTCTTCGCCGCTTCCCGCACCTGGAGGCTCACGTCGTTGGCGGCAAGCGATCGGAGGAGCGTGCGCGTGGCCGGGTTGTTGCCAGCCCGGTCGGCGAGCATCTCGACCGCCTGCGCGCGCGGCGTTCCGTCTCGGTCGCTCGCCGCGAACGTCCGAAGCGCCTCGAGCGGGACGCGATCCTGCTGCTGGGCGGCGACCTCGAACAGCGTTTGCAGCACGCGGCTGTCGCGCTCGCGGGCCAGCACCTGCGCGAACGTCTCGCCGACCAGCTTGGCGTCCTGGCTGTTGGACAGCTCGTCGAGCGCTTCCGCCCGCGCCGATGCGTCGGGCCCATTCAGCGCGGTCTGCCGAAGCCGGGCGACCGCTGCGGCATCATCGCCTGCCGGTTCCGCAGGCGTCGTCCCCGACCCGCTCCGCGTCGTCGGGTCCGCCGACGTCAGCTCGCGAGATCCGGTTCTGCCCTCCGTGTACACGCGGACCTCGTCCACCCCGGCTGATCCATAGGTCACGACGTACTGGCGCCCGCCGATGAGCCGACGGAGCGCGGCGATCACGGGAATCCCGGAGAAGGAGGTGTCGATGCGCGCTCGTGCCAGATCGTCGTCGGCGGCGGTCTCGATGACGACGCGCGCGCCGATCGCCTCGCCGATCCGGATCAGGACGCGATCGAGCGGCGCGTTCGCCGCTTCCAGCGACAGGCGCCCGTCTTCGGCCGTGACCGACAGCGCCTCGAGGGGGTCGGCCGTCGCCACCGCGGACAGGGACAGGAGCGAAAGCACCAGGGCCACGAGGAGAATGGGATCGGCGCTCCTTTCCGAAAATGAGGCCCTGATGTCGGGCTACCACATCCGTTGTACCCGGTCAACCGGGGCGCGAGGCGCGACGCTCGCGCCGGATTGGGGCAGCCCGGTTTTCTCCGGACCTCTTCTGGTCTAGTCTTGGTGGCGCCGGCCATGATCTTCGCTCGGATGTCCGACATGCACGTTCTGGCCAAGGGGCAGGCTGGCACGCTCATCGACTGACCAAAGGAGGCCGCGTCATGGCAGGAGGAAGCGTCAAGATCGACCACGCCCGATACATCCTCACGCTGGACGGCGACCGGCGCATCATCCGCGACGGATCCATCCTCGTCGAGGGCGGCCGCATCCGGCAGGTGGGCAAGGCGGCGGAGATGGCGGCCACGCGCGCGGACCGCGTCATCGACGCGCGCCGCCTGCTGGTGACGCCCGGCTTCATGAACGGCCACATGCACATCAGCTACGCGCATCCGGTGCGGGGCATCTTTCCCGACGAGCTGGCGAGTCCCCTGAATCACGTCTTCAATCTGCAGGCGGCGATGACGGAGGAGGAGGAATACCACGCCACGCTGCTCGGCCTCGTCGAGCTGTTGAAGAGCGGGACGGTCTGCTTCGTCGACCCCGGGAGCACGAAATTTCCCGATGCGTGCCTGCAGGCCTACGAGGACTCGGGGATCCGGGTGGTGACGGGCGAGTGCGTGACCGACCGCGAGGCGCCGTTCACGTTGCCGCGCCATGCCACCGCCGAGGCGGTGGCGCGCACGGCGGCGTTCGTCGACAAGTGGCACGGGCGGCTCGATGGCCGCGTCGTCGCGTGGGCCATGCCGTTTTCGCCGGAGACGTGCTCCGCGGAACTCTTGCGCGAGCTGAAACGGGTGGCGGACGAGCGGCGCACCACCCTCACGCTTCACCACGGGAGCGGCGCCCAGGCGCGCAAGGAGTACCAGGCGCGCCACGGGATGCGGCCGACGGAGTATCTCGAGTCGCTCGGCGTGGTCGGGCCGAACGTGCTGCTGGCGCACGTGCTCGGCATCGACGAGGCGGAGATCGACTGCATCGCGCGGACGCGCACTGCTGTCACGATGTGCCCGGTGACGGCGGCCAAGGGCGGGCGCGGCGTGCCCGAGCACGGCCGGATGCCCGAGCTGTACGCCAAGGGCGTGAAGATCGCCCTCGGCGCGGACTCGCCGAACAACTGCAATCACCTCGACATGGTGCGCGTCATGAACATGGCGGCGATCCAGTACAAGGACGCGCGCCAGGACACGCGCCAGATCCCCGCCGAGGCCGCGCTCGAGATGGCGACGCGGCTCGGCGCGGAGGCGCTCGGCCTCGGCGACGCGCTCGGCTCGATCGAGCCCGGCAAGAAGGCCGATCTCGTGCTGTTCGACACCGAGCGGCCGGAGTGGCAGGCGCTCTGGAACCCGGTGAACAACCTCGTCTACAACGCCGACGGGCGCAGCGTCCACACGGTGATCGTGGACGGCCGGGTCGTGGTGGACGCCTATCGCCAGTCGTTCGTGGACGAGCCGAAGCTGTTCGCCACGGTGCAGGAGATCGGGGAGCGCCTGCAGGCGAGGACAGGCATCACGTTCCCGCGCTCGCGCTGGCCGATGATCTGATCCGGCGCCGGGCGGCGCGCTGACCGAACGATCCTGCTCGGAGGAGGCCAGCCATGAAGAAGAACGCTCCCAGGAAAGCCAGACGCGCTGCCACGTCCAAGCGCCCGCGACGGAGCGCGCGGTCCTCCGCCCGGGATCCGCTCCTCACGCCGATGGCTGGCGCTGACCGGCGCGAGATCGGCGGCGTGACGATCGACATCGTCCGCGCCGGCAGCGGACGCATCAAGCGCGTGGTGTATCCACGAGGCTTCCGCTGGTCGACCCACATGAAGCCCACGGTCGGCACCGATCTCTGCATGCACGCCCACGTGGGCTTCCTCGCGCGTGGCCGCGTCCACGGGGAGTACGCGGACGGCTGCGCGTTCGACCACGTCGCCCCTCGGGTGGTGGTGGTCGAGCCCGGGCACGACGCATGGGTCGTGGGCGACGAGCCCGCGGTGCTGATCCAGTTCGACGCCGAGGGCGACACCGCGCGGCGCTTCGGCCTCCCCGAAGCGCACCGCCACGCCTGAGCCGCGGCTACTTCTTCGCTGCCGGCGCTGGCTTCTTGTCGTCCTTCTTCGCCGTCGCGAGGGCGGCGATGTCGGCTTCCCACTTGTCGAGCAGGGCGGGAATCTCGGCGAGCTTCGCCTTCGCGGCGGCGGCGTCGGCGGACACCGACGTCTTGGCCGCCTCGAACGCGTCGCCGATCGTCTTGCCGTTGGCGTCCCATACCGCCTTCTGCTCCTGCTTGAGGCTTCGGGTCGCCGCCTCGGCCTTGGCCTGCAGATCCTTCCAGCGCGTCTCGAGCTCGGCCATCTGCTTCTCCGCATCGGCCTTGGCCGCGGCCTTGGCGGCCGCCGCCGCCTTGGCGGCCTTGTCCGCCAGGTCCTTCACGGACTCGTAGCTCGCCTTGGCCTCGGTGTAGGCCTTGGTGCTCATCTCGGACTCGGCCTTCTTGAGGGCGGCGGTCATCGCGGCGAACTCGCTCGCCGCGTACTTCTCGGCGCCGGCTGCGCCCGCGGCGCTCACCGCGGCGTCGGCCGCCTTCTTCTCGGCGTCGGGCGGCGAGGCGCAGGCGATGGCGAGCAAGCTCACAGCCAGCAGCGGCCCCAGGCTGCGGACGCGCAGGACTTTCATGGGTCGATGGCCTCCTGTGGGGGTTCCGGGTTCGAGACGAGCTGCCCGGCAAGAAAGGATACCCCGAGTCTTGACAGGCTTCACGAATCTTTACACCCTCCACACACACGCTTGATCGTCGCGTCCGACCCTCGGGAGTGTCGGCTCGAGGAAGCCGGCCACATCATCCCGAGGAGGAGAGAGCCATGAAGCGACGCACGAAGATCGGCCTGCTGGTGACGCTGGGAGTGGTGATCCTTGCCGGCGCGACGGGGCTCGCCGCGGCCCACTGGGGCGGTCGCGAGGCGGTGATGAAGCGCTTCGTCACGTCCGCCATCGACGATGCCCTGGCGACGGCGGCGCCCACGCCGGAGCAGCGCGCGGCCATCAACGCCGCGCGCGACCGCGCCTTCGCGATCGTGGAGGAGGCTCGCAAGAACCGCCACGGCCGCATGGAGGAAGCGCTCGCGCTCTTCGAGGCCGAGCCTGCTGATCCCGCCCGCATCCAGGCCTTCCGCGAGCGCGCCGAGGCGGACCACCAGCGCGTCCGCGAGGCGATCAGCCAGGCGATCATGGAGGCGCACGACGTGCTGACGCCACCGCAGCGCAAGGCGGTGGCCGACTACGTCCGCGCGAACTTCCGCCACCACGCAATGCGCTAGTGTCCCGAGTTGGAAGTTCGTCGGACTCGCGGCGCCGGGCGGGTCGGGGGCCCTCCCCGCGGGACCGTGGCTTCTGCGGACTATCGGAGGCGAATACGATCGAACTTGTGGCCCCGCTGAGTGCCGGCGACGCTCATGCGACATAGCGTGTCCCGCGGGGAGGGCCCCCGCCCCGCCCGGCGCTCTGTCGGCACATTTCTGCTCCGGGGGGGCTAGTGCGAACAACTGCGCTCCACCAGAGGACTCGCGTGAGGCATACCGGAACCTGTAGAAACTCCGCTCGCTGATGCGGACCGCCGCCCTCCACCAGAGGACTCGCGTGAGGCATACCGG
>Ga0187894_10004243_pt1 | contig 15504 bp, 8 predicted proteins | sample GBC1701081metaG_FD_136650 | JGI IMG/M metagenome (GOLD analysis project Ga0187894, IMG submission 136650) | White microbial mat communities from a lava cave in the Kipuka Kanohina Cave System on the Island of Hawaii, USA - GBC170108-1 metaG ... | reverse complement strand
TTTCCAGTTGCGCGATCTTGTCGCCAAGCTTGGCTTTTTCCACAAAAGTCCGCGACGTGAACACGGTCTTGATGCCGGCAATGTGGATTGCATTGCGCATACCCTCCACGCCGCTGGTGAAATTGATCATCGCCGGAACGCGGTGCGCCGCGAGCATCCCGAACAGCAGCATCACCGAGGGCGAAGCGTTGGGCATCAGCACGCCGGCATACTCACCCTCGGCGGTGTAGCGCGACGCCAGCCTTCCCAGCGCCAAAGCGCCGCGCAGCAATTCGCCGTAGGTTTGCGGCGTGAACTTAATGTCTTCGAGGATCGGCGCGTCGCGGCCGTACAAGTCGATCGCGTCGAGAAGCGCTTCAAACAACGTTTTCGGCTTTTGCGCCGCGAAGTACATCTCCTCGAGGCCGCGGCGAATTTCGTCCGACGCTTTACGCCGCCGTTCTTTGGCGGTACGGCCTTCCGGCATCTCGAGCGTCTCGAGTGGAAAGAACGTAACCGTTACTTTGGGTCGCCAATTGTGCGGGACAGGCGGGATTTCACGTTTGAAGATGGAGTGCACGGCGCCATCAATGCAGACGGGCAGCAGCTTGGCGCCAGTCTTGGCGGCGAGGAAGGCCAGGCCATCGTAAACCTTCATCAGCGAGCCGGTGACCGTCATGCGGCCTTCCGGGAAAATGGCGACCGGCTTACCGGATTCGATGAGGTGTACCATCGCCTTCATCGCGAGCGGGCTGGCGGCATCGACCACCAAATGCGGTACGCCTTTCAGCAGAATCTTGAACAGCGGCTGGGCGGCGATTTGAGAGTGAATCACCCAGGTTAGATCGAACGGCAGGAAGGCCTGGATCAGAACACCATCGAGAAAGGACTGATGATTGGCGATGACGATCAGCCGTTCCGGCGGCTCTTTCGGGATGGGGCCCTGGACGTTGAGACGGAAGAGAAAGCGCATCGCCAGGCGCAGAATCGTTTTTAGCAAGCGCGGCTACACTCCGCTCTGTTGGATGAGTTTGGCGACAAGGGCGGTCCAGCCTGTCTGATGGCTTGCGCCGAGACCGGCGCCATTATCTCCATGGAAATACTCGTAGAAGAGTATATGGTCCCGGAAGTGGGGATCGGTCTGCAACTTTTCCTGGCCCCCATAGACGGGCCTGCGGCCATTTTCGCCGCGAAGAAACATCCGGGAAAGGCGGCGGCTCAACTCGGCGGCCACGTCGCCCAGCGTAAGCATGCGTCCGGACCCGGTGGGGAATTCCACTTGGAGCTGGTCGCCGAAGTAGTGATTGAATTTTTGCAGCGATTCGATCAGAAGATAGTTGACGGGAAACCAGACGGGTCCGCGCCAGTTGGAATTTCCGCCGAACATGCCGGTGATCGATTCGGCAGGCTGATAGTCGACGCGATACTCGGCTCCGCCGTAGTGCATCGTGTAGGGATGGTCGAGATGTACGCGCGAAAGGGAGCGCACGCCGTGCGGTGAGAGGAACTCCGTCTCGTCCAGCATACGCGCGAGCACGCGTTTCAGCCGGCCTTGCATCACAATCGCCATAAGGCGGCGATTGGCGACTCCCTGGCGCGAGATGGAAGCCACGTTGCCGGAGAGATCGGGGCGATTCTGCTGAAACCACTCCATGCGCTTGCGGAAGCCGGGAAGACGGTCGAGCGTGGCCTGCTCGATCGTCTCCACGGCGAACAACGGAATAAGGCCGACCATGGAGCGGACCTTCAGCGGTAGCGCGACGTCATCGGGAAGGCGCAATCGATCGTAATAGAAACCGTCCTCCTCATCCCAAAGGCCCACCCCGTCGCCGGAGTTCATCGCGCTGGCGATATAGAGGAAATGTTCAAAGAACTTGCTGGCGACTTCCTCATAAACGGGATCGACCACGGCAAGATCCAAAGACATGCGAAGCAGGTTGAGACAGTACATCGCCATCCAACTCGTGCCATCGGATTGTTCGATGATGCCGCCCGTCGGAAGGGGCGAGGAACGGTCGAAGAGGCCGATATTGTCGAGGCCGAGAAAGCCTCCTTCGAAAATGTTATCGCCGTAAGAATCTTTGCGGTTCACCCACCAGGTGAAGTTCATCAGCAGCTTGTGGAAGACGCCTTCGAGGAATTTATGGTCGGCATTGCCGGTAAGTTTGGCGTCGATCTTATAAACGCGGTAGGCGGCCCAGGCCTGCACAGGCGGGTTGACGTCGGAAAAGTTCCACTCGTAGGCGGGGACTTGTCCATTGGGATGCATGTACCACTCGCGCAGGAAAAGAGCCAGTTCCTCTTTCGCGTAGGGAGGGTCGATCATCGCCATCGGAATCATGTGGAAGCACGTGTCCCAGGCGGCGAACCACGGATACTCCCACTTATCCGGCATCGTAAGAATGTTGTCGATGTAGAGATGCTTCCACTGCGAATTACGGCCACGGAGGCGCTCCGCAGGCGGTGGCGGCTGGCCGGGATCGCCTTTCAGCCAGTCTTCGACGACGTAGTGAAAGTGCTGCTTGGACCAAAGCAGACCCGCGAAGGCCTGGCGTTGTACCTTTCGCGCGTCGTCATCGATTCCATGCGGAGCGAAAGAGTAGAAGTCGTTGGCCTCGGCGATGCGGGCGGCAAAGATCGCCTCGGAATCCACTGGCTCTTGGTTCGCGCTGAGGCGCATCTTGAGCACGGTCGTCCCGCCGGGTGGAACGGTAATGCGGTGCCAAACGGCAGCCTTCGTTCCGCGGCCGCTGGAGGCCAGGGCGCTGAAATTGCCATGGACGATAGCTTCGTGAAAAGCGTCCTTGAACGGGCCGGCGCCATCCCAGCCGAAGAGGCGTTTCACGTTGGTCGCGTTCTCGGTCATCAGGATTTGCGCGGCGCTTTCGATCGACCAATGAAAATTGCCGAGCGTGCCTTCATCGGCCGTAATGACGCCAGGGCTTGCGATGCGCAGTTCCGGCTTCGAGGGAACGCTTTGCCACGCCCAGGTATTGCGGAACCAAAGCGTGGGCAGCAGGTGTAGTTCGGCCGTTTCAAGGGCGCGGTTCACGACCGTAATTCGGATCAGCAGGTCGTCCGGATCGTTCTTCGCGAATTCCGCGATCACGTCCCAATAACGGTCACCGTCGAAGACGCCCGTGTCGAGCAGCTCATATTCAGGATCGAGCTTGCCACGGCGGCGCGTTTCCTCCGCCAGCCGGACGTATGGAAATTCCGCCTGCGGATATTTATAGAGACACTTGGCGTAGGAATAGGTGGGCGTGGCGTCGAGATAGTAGTACTGCTCTTTTACGTCCTCGCCGTGGTTACCCTCGTTGCCAGTGACTCCGAACAGGCGCTCTTTGAGAATGGGGTCGCGGCCGTTCCAAAGGGCCAGGGCGAAGCACAAACGCTGGTGATTGTCGCTCCAACCGGCGATTCCGTCTTCCCCCCAACGATAGGCGCGGGAGCGAGCATGATCGTGGGAGACGTATTCCCAGGCGGTGCCGTGCGGCGAGTAGTCCTCGCGAACGGTGCCCCACTGGCGTTCGGAGAGATAAGGCCCCCAGCGCCGCCAATGTTTTTCCCTGCGCGACGCTTCTTCAATACGCCGCCGCTCCTCCATGGGCATTTCTCTATTCTGGCAATTCTAAAAAAACGAGGCGGAGGCTGGTGGCCTCCGCCCGGTTTCGTCTGGATTTACGGTCTGGGTTTGCGTCTGTTTAGCGGCGTGCCGCCATCACCTTCGGAGTGGCGAGGTAGCCGACGATCTTGTCTTTGCCAACTTCGTTAATCACGAGCTCGTAGGGCATCCGCGCTCCGGCGGTGTAGAACTGCACCGGCTCGTTGATGGTCTTGTCCTTCTTTTCGACGCGCTTGTCATCGGCGAGGACTTCGACGTTGAACTTGTTGCGCTTCACGTCAACCTTCTTGAGGCTCAGTGTTACGTTGCCAACCTTGGTCGGAGTGTTCTTGCGATTGATGGTGAACTCGAAGTAGTTGCGTTCGCCGAGTTCGCGCAACGACGCCAGTTCCTTCGCGTTGGTGGCGATCAGGCCGCTTTGAACGCCCAGGTCGCCGCGCACGCTCTTCAGGTCGCCCAACGCGCTATCGAGCGTCGACTTGGTCTGCGTGACTTCGGTCTGTACGTTCCCAAGGTTCGATTCCAGACCCGTCACCTTTTCCGCGTTGCCGCTGACGGCTGTCTTCACTTCACCGAGTTGCGTATTGAACTGTTCCTGCGCAGCCTTGCTCTGGTCGGCGAGCTGCTGCGTCAGCTTGTCGGTGTACACGCGGGCGTTGGCCATGGAGCGTTGATACTGAGCGCTCGCCTGGGTGCTGCGCGTGTCCATCTGCTTGCCCAGCTCGTCGACGGCCGAACGCATCGCCATGGCGGCATTGGCGGTGGAATCGCGCATGGTTGCGATCTCTTGTTGATAGACAGATTGATTCTGCGCCATCTTTGCTTCCACGTCTTGGACACGGTTAAACAGATAGCCGCTGGCGCCGGTGAGCGCGATTGCGACTGCGCCAACGACCCATGCGCCCCAATTGCTGCGCTTGGTTTCGATGATCTGTTCCGTCTGGGTTCCGTCGGTCTGGGTGTAGTTGTTATTGATCGAATCCATTTTGCGATTCCTCCCAACCTTTTACCGCCTTGGCGGTTTTTTTGTTCATCCACGCTTTCGCGGTGACGGCACCCTTAAAGGCAAGGCACATGCCAAACTCCGGGCCGCGTCGTACTACGCCAGGTAAATCATTAAAAACACGTCAAATAGAGTTTTTAGAAACCGGGAAATAAAAATGGCACGCCCGACTTGTTACGAGCGTGCCGAATCCGAGAGCAGGTAAATGTGAAAGTTGTTACTACGTAGAAATTGCAAACGCCCTGCGCGGTAACGCATCGCCCTTGCAAAAATGGTTGGGCCGGCGTTATTCGCCTTGCGCGAGCGAATAACCGCGCTGGCCGTCAAAAGTGTAGAGGTTCTCGGTCTTCAGGAAATCCAGTCCGGCGTCGGCAATGCGCGTGAGCAGGCCGGCGATTTCCGTATGCGGGATCAAGCCGCCCGAAGCGCTGGCGAACCGGCAACGAAGATGGTCCACCATGAACGTTTCCGGAGCACCTTCCGGCCAAACCTTCATCCCGCGGTTGGACATCATGGTGAGCTTCAGCGCGGCGCCTTGCAGCGGTTGCAAAATGGAGGCGAGCTTTTTCGGATTTACTTCGGGCCAAGCCAGAAAGACGTCCACGCCGACCAGTTCTTTCTTGTTGTTCAGCAGAGTGAGCGGCTTTTCCGTAGCGGTTTGCTTGGGGGCGGCGTTGTAGCTGACCGCCTTCAGCGTTTCCGGCTTCTTGCCCATTCGCGCCACCACGGCCTGAGCGAACTCCTTCGTGCCGACCTTTTGCTTGCTGACTCCCTCGCGGAAGATGTCGTAGGTGTGCACACCTTCTTCGAGCGTCTTCAGCCAGGCGTTGTGAACCGTGGCGGCGACATCGGGTTGATCGATGTGAACCAGCATCATGACAGCGCCGAGGAGCAAACCGGAGGGATTGGCCAGGTTTTGACCGGCGCGGCGCGGAGCCGAGCCGTGGATGGCTTCGAACATCGCCGCCTGCGTGCCGATGTTGGCCGAACCGGCGAGCCCGACCGACCCGGCGATCTGCGCGGCAACGTCGGAGAGGATGTCCCCATAAAGATTCGGCATCACGATGATGTCGAAAGCCTCCGGTGTATCGGCCATCTTGGCAGCGCCGATATCGACGATCCAATGCTCTTTCTCGATGCCGGGATACTCGGCGCTCACCTCGTCGAACACCTTATGAAAGAGTCCGTCGGACATCTTCATAATGTTGTCCTTGGTGAAGCAGGTCACCTTTTTCCGGTTGTTGCGGACGGCGTATTCGAAAGCGTAACGGCAGATGCGTTCAGAGCCCGGCCGGGTGATGAGCTTGATGGACTGCATCACGTTCGGCGTGTGCTGATATTCGATGCCCGCGTAAAGATCTTCCTCGTTCTCGCGGACGATGACGAGATCCATCACCGGGTGCTTGGTGGAAACGAAGGGGTGATAGCTGACGCACGGACGGACGTTGGAATAGAGGCCAAACGTCTTGCGCGTGGTGACATTGAGACTCTTGAAGCCGCCGCCTTGCGGAGTGGTAATGGGGGCCTTCAGGAAAACCTTGGTGCGGCGAATCGATTCGAAGGCGGAAGGCTCAATGCCCGCGGAGATGCCACGCAGGTAGACCTTTTCGCCAACTTCTATCTCCTCGATATCGATGCGCGCGCCGGCGGCTTTGATGATATCGAGGGTGGCGGCCATGATTTCGGGGCCGATGCCGTCGCCATGGGCGACCGTTATGGGGACGTTCTTAGACATGGGTTACAGAGGTGAGGTGCAAAGGGAATAGGATACCAAAGTACAATAATTGGCGATGTTTAGATCACCACGATTTCTCTTTGCCAGTGCGCTGGCGATTTTGCTAGGAGCTTGCGCCGGAACACCCACGAACGAAGCGAAAAAGGAGGAGGCTCCGCCGCCAGCAACTCCCGCTGCTCCGGCCGGCGACGGCGTTGTCGCCGGGCGCATTCTTTTCGCGGGCGCGAAGCCCGTCATGAAGCCGCTTTCGGCGATGGACGCAAACCCTCAATGCCTCACCCAGCATGGCGGTAAGCCGCCGCTCGCCGAGGAAGTTGTCGTCAACGCCGACGGCACCCTCAAGAACGTGTTTGTGTATGTGAAGGCAGGGCTACCGGAAAAGCAGTGGCCCACGCCATCCACGCGCGTCAAGCTGGATCAGGTGAAGTGCGTGTACATGCCTCATGTGCTCGGGCTAATGGCGGGGCAGGAGTTGGAGATCGCCAATTCCGATCCCGTGAACCACAACATCCATCCGATTCCCATGGAAAATCGCGAGTGGAACGAGTCTCAACCGCCACAGGGAGACGCCAAGGTGAAGACGTTTGCGAAGCCGGAGTTGAAAATACCTTTCAAGTGCAACGTTCACCCGTGGATGCGTGCCTACGTGAATGTGGTTTCTCATCCATTCTTCGCGGTCACCGGAGACGACGGAAAATTTGAGATCAAGGGCCTGCCGCCCGGTGAGTACACCATCGAAGCCGTTCATGAGAAGTACGAGGCCCAGGAAATCAAGATCAAGGTGGATGGCAAGACGCCCGCGCCGGCTGATTTCACCTTTAAGGGGTAGCAGCCCTTCCGGCGATACGGCGCCAGGCTTTTGATATAGTCGATTCAACTTCTGATAAGGGGATCGACACTCGATGTTTCTCAACTTTTCTCGACTTGCCATACTTGCCGTCGTTTTGGTCATCCACGCCGCCGCGCAAACACAATTCGCTTCGCTTCGCGGGCAAGTGGAAGACGCTTCGGGCGCAGTGGTGCCCAATGCCGCCTTGACGCTGACCAATATCGATCAGAATCGGCCTTGGACCACCACCAGCAACGACGCGGGCGTTTACGTCTTTCAGCAAATCCCTCCCGGCAGCTACAAGCTTCAGGTGGAGGCCCAGGGCTTCAAGCGGTTGACGCGCGACGGCCTCATTCTGCAAGTCGCTCAGATCGCCGAGGTCAATCTCCGGATGGAATTGGGCTCGGTAAACGAAACCATCCAGGTTTCAGCGGAAACGCCGCTGCTCGAAACGGCGAGTTCGACGCTCGGCGAAGTCGTGAATTCGCTGACAAGCGAAAACCTTCCGCTAAACGGCCGCAACGTTCTGCAATTGGTCGCGCTCACCCCGGGGATCAATGCCAATCAGAACTTCTACAATTCCGGCGCGGGCGGCGGCTCCATCGCCGCTGTCGGCTTTTCAGCCAATGGCGGGCGCAACGTTTCCACGGCCGTGATGCTGGACGGTTCGCCGCAAGAGGTGATGGGCTACAACCAGCCCGCGTACGTTCCCTCCCCCGACGCCATTCAGGAAATCAAAGTGCAAACCAACTCGCTGTCAGCCGAATACGGCCGCACGGGCGGCGCGGTCATCAACATGGTGCATCGCTCCGGAACCAGCGAGTTCCACGGTGTCCTCTATGAGTTCCTCCGCAACAACGTCTTCGACGCCAACGGCTTCTTCAACAACGCCAATAACCGCGGTAAGGCCGCCTTCCGCTACAACCAGTTCGGCGCAACCGCCGGCGGACCCCTCACCCCATCGCGCAAAACCACTTTCTTCTTCGTCAACTACGAGGGAATCCGGCAAGTGAACCCCGGCTCAGCCACCTTCACCGTGCCCACGCCCCAAATGCGGCAGGGCGACTATTCGCAGATCGCCGGCATTATTTACGATCCCAACACAATCAACGCCGCCGGCGAACGCCAGGCCTTCCCCGTCAACCGCATCCCCTCCAACCGGATCAACCCCGTCGGCGCGAAGATGATGTCATTCTTCCCGGATGCCAACCGGCCGGGGATCATCAATAACTTCTTTTCACAAGCGGGCAGCAGTACCGCCCGTAACAACGTCAGTTTCAAAATCGACCGGCGCATTTCCGATCGCCAGAACCTCTTCGGGCGCTTCTCCTGGGAAGACGCAACCACCAACAGCGCCAACCATTACAACAACGCGGCAACCAACACCCCTGGTTTTACGGGAGTGCGCAACCGCAGCGCCACCCTTGACGACTCCTATATTTGGGGCAATTGGGTTCTCCATGGCAACTATGGCTACTCGTATCACGCCAACCCCCGCGGTCCGCTGGATCTGATCATAAAGCCCAGTGAAATCGGCTTTCCGGCGTCGATGGACGCAGCCGCCCAGTTTCCGATTTTTCCCACCACCACTTTCACCGGCTACGCTCAGCTTGGGCCGGAATCCAGCTACATCATTGGCAACAAGTTCGAAACGCACACCTGGGGCGGTGACGCTTCCCGGCTCATCGGTAAGCACACGATCAAGTTCGGCGGCACGTACCGCCTGAACCGGGTCTCCAATTTCCGGCCGAACAATCCCGCGGGCAGCTACACTCTCGCCGACGGCTTCACGCGCCGTTTCTTCGACCGCACCGGCGGCGGCGACGCGATGGCTTCCTTGCTCCTCGGGCTGCCGACCGGTGGCAACATACGTTCCGAACCCGTACTCGGATTGCAGGTCAAGTACTCCGCTTTCTACTTACAAGACGACTGGAAAGTCAACGACCGGTTGACGGTCAATTTGGGCCTGCGCTGGGACACCGACTATCCGCAAACGGAACGCTTCGACCGCGGCTCCTGGTTCGACCTCGACGCCAAACTTCCGCTCAATGTACCCGGCGTTCCGCCGCTGGTGGGCGGATTGGTATTCGCCGGCTCGCGTACTCAGGGCGCCTCGCGCGGTGTCAAAGATGTGGACTGGAACAACTTTGGACCGCGCGTCGGCTTCGCGTTCAAGGCGGCGAACCGGTTGGTCCTGCGGTCCGGCTTTGGCATCTTCTATTCGCCGACGACCGGCATCGGGCCGAGCGCCACCAGCGCCGGAGCCATCGGCTTCAACGCCATGACTCCCTTTACGTCTTCCATCGACGGGGGCCGCACGCCCTACGCCACGCTCAGCAATCCCTTTCCCGATGGCTACATTCCTCCCGAGAACGGACAGAACGGCCTGCTGACCTTTCTCGGACAGACCATTAACGCCAATCTCCGCTACGACCGCGTCCCCTACTCCGCGCAATGGAACTTCAACGTGCAATATGAATTGCCGGAAAGCATGCTCATCGACGCCGCCTACGCGGGTAACGCGGGCGTGAAGCTGCAAGCCAACACGCAGTTGAACCAGATTCCCGACTCCGCACTCGCGCTCGGCACCGCATTGAACGCCGTCGTGCCGAATCCTTATTTCGGATACGTGCCGGCGGCGACGAATTTGGGACGTGCCACAACCACGCGCGGGCAGCTCTTGCGGCCCTATTCCTGGCTCACCGGATTGCAACAACAGTGGGGCTCGATGGCGCACTCGTCCTATCACGCGCTTCAAGTGAAGTTCCGCAAGCGTTATTCAAGCGGCCTGCAGTTCCTCGCCGCCTACACGTTTTCCAAGACCATGGATGACGTGAGCTCGGTTGCCGGCTTCCTGGGCGATCAGAATCCCGGATACACGAACAACAACCGGCGCGATCTCGACCGCTCCATATCGGCCTCGCACATCCCGCACAACCTGGCTTTCAACTTTCAATGGGAACTGCCCTTCGGCAAAGGCCGTCAGTTCCTCAATCAGGGCGGCGTGCTCAATCACGTCGCCGGCGGCTGGATTCTGAACGGGATCGCCAGCATTCAATCGGGCTCGCCCATTTCGATCGACTCGCGGGTAAACACAAACGGTTCGCAAGGCGGAGGCCAGCGGCCCGACTCGACGGGAATCTCCAGCAAGTCGTCCGGCTCGACGAAAGATCGCATCAACGGCTGGTTCAACAACGCCGCTTTCGTCGACGCGCCCCAATTCGCATTCGGCAACGTGGGGCGGTTCCTTCCCGATAACCCAGGTCCCGCTCTCCATAACTGGGATATTTCCATCCTGAAGGACTTCACGCTCACCGAGCGTTTCCGCCTGCAGTTCCGCACGGAAATGTTTAACGCCTTCAACATGGTCAACTTCCGCAATCCTGGCGGCGTTACATTCGGCCTGCCAAACTTCGGCGTGATCACCGCCACCGACCCCGCGCGCGTGATCCAATTCGGGTTGAAGCTGTACTATTGACGGTTGATGAAACTGAACCGCCGTCAAGTTACCAAAGCGGCTCTGCTCGGCGGAGCCGCTTTGCAAGCCTCCGCGCAACAAACACCCGCCATCACGCACGGGCCTTTTCTGGGCCACGTGGGCACGGACGAGATCTGGATTTGGGCTCGCACGTCGCGTCCGGGGGAATTTCGCATCCTCTATGGGACTTCCGCTGAAACGCTCGATCAGCGTTCGGCGCCTATCGCCACCACAATCGACAAGGATTGCTCGGCGTGGATGCGGATTAGCGGCTTGAAGCCCGGGACGCGCTATCACTACCGCATCGAAGGAACCACGGCGGCCGACCGCGCCGGAAGTTTCAAGACCATTCCCGCCGCCGATCAGTTCCGCGATCCCGCCACAAATCCGCGCGGTCTTTTCAATTTCAGCTTCCAGTTCGGCTCCTGCGCCAATCAGACGCACGGCGGCGGCGTGGGCCGGACGCTCCCGCTGTACAAGACGATGCTCGATCAGCACGCCTCGAAATGCTTGTTCGCGGTGATGAACGGCGATTGGGTTTATGAGGAAAAGCGCGAGTATCCGGTAGACCAATGGCAGAAGCAAACCGGCGCCGCGCAGCTTCCGGCGCTCGCGAAGATGGCCCCCTCGATCGCGGGTGTTTGGGAAAACTACAAGCTCTACCTGGAGCGCGGCAAGAATCTATCCGCCTGGCATCGCGTTGTCCCAGGCTACGTAACGCCGGACGACCACGAAATTCTCAACGACGTTTACGGCACCGGGACAGCAGGCATCAAGACGCAGCAAGCCGTTTTTCGCGACATCGCTCTCAAGGGCTGGTACGACTACATCGCCGGTTCGAATCCGGTGGTCACCAAACAGGACATCCATTTCGGCGAAGCGTCGGTGACTTCGGGCAGCGACATCCTCACCGATAACGCCGCGGACTTCTCGAAACTGAACTTCGATGAAATTTCCAACCTGCACATCCACTGGGGCGGGCAGTTGGCGGGCGTGCCCCCCGGCCGGCAGTCGCCTCCGGGCCATCCGAACGCGGGCGTTTACGACATCGTCGAGCGCCTGGACTCTCATCGCCTGCGCATTCGCCCCACGCCGCCCCAATCGGGCAAATGCGCATATTCCATCGGCCGTCACAACTATGCAAGCTTCCGCGCGGGCAACGTCGAAGTTTATTTATTGGATACGCGCGGCCTGCGCGATATGCACGACATCAACAATCCATCGCGCAAAGGCCTCTACATGCTGGGCAAAAAGCAGCACGAGTGGCTGAAGAAGTCCATGGCGGCAAGCGACGCCGATTTCTTCTTCCTTGCTTCCACCGTCAATCTGATGATTCCCCATGAAGGATCGCCGGGCTCGGACGGCTCCATCAAGGGCAAGGACGACGCCTGGACCGCGTTCGTCGATGAGCGCGAGGACCTGATCAAGTTTTGGGATTCGCTGGGCAAGCCGGTTATCGTGATGACGGGCGACCTGCACAACAGCTTCGCCGTAAAAGTGACCGATACCGTTTGGGAATTCGGCGCCGGCCCCCACAATTCGCAGAACCACCCCGGCCCAAGCGAAGGCAATCGCCCTCCCAACGGCCCCTTCAATTCGCGCGGTCGCGATTGCTACGTGCGGTGGGGAAGCTATATGCGCACCGACGTTCCCGGCCGCCTACGCTACTGGCCAATTTACGCCGTCGCGCAGATCAACAACGTGTTCAACAATCCGGTGAAAGAGGGCGTCGACCGCTGGGTGGCCTATCCGAAACCGCACCTGGTGATCCAGTATTTCGATGGCTTGACCGGCGACTTGCTCTACGCCGAGCCGGTGCATTCGAAATAAGGCGGCCAGTACTGGTTTTCCGATTTCGAGGCCTCAGTACCAGTGCGTCGCGGGAAACCGTCGGTCTCAGCGCAGCAAAAACTGGAACCTTTCGTCACAGGTAACAGGACTACAAAAACTCGGCGTAACCCGGAACACCGATATTTTTCTGTTGGATCGAAGTCCCGGGTTTCCCCGGCGTTCCTCACGTACTTCCCCACTTTGAGGGGGGTATTTTTCGTGGCGTTTTGGTCCTGGAGAATCGGGTTTCACCATGTTAGTTTTTGGGCAAGGGAAGACTCACACATTCCCAAGACTCAAGTTCCCCGGAGGAAACTCAAAAGTGAAAAATCTATTCGGAGCAACCTTGCTATTGCTCGGCGCTATGACGGCGCAAGCGGCATTTATCGTCCAACCAACAGCCGCGTATATCGCGGAAACAACCTTGATCCCGATTACAGATCCCGATGGAACGCTAGTTCCGTCATTGACAGACGGCACGCAGACGCTGACTTTTACACCCGGAACGTTCTTTGCGGAAACGGCTGGCACCGTGGGTTGGTCTACATGGTCTTCGCCGCCATTCGCCGAGAACCCCTTCCCACGTGTGCTCGCCAATTACACGGCGTCCATGTTGACGATCGATCTTTCCCTTCCCTCGTTGGTGTTTGGATTCGAATTGGAACCCGATCCCTTTGACACACACACCTTTGCCGCCGAGTTCTTTAGCGGCGCTACCTCGCTCGGCACACAAAGCATTGCTGTCGTCGGGAATGCGGGCGCCCGGCTCTTCGCCCTCGATAATACGTCGGGCTTGGCGGTCGACCGCGTCGTGATTTCGACTGCCTCCGCGGACATCGGTTTTGCGCTCGCCAACTTCCGCTATGGGCAGGGAGAAATTGACGAGGTTCCCGAACCGGGCACGTACGCCCTTCTGGGCGCGGGCTTGATCGCCTTGGCGCTTTTCCGCCGCCGCCGCTAACGCTCGTTCAACCTGTCTTTTTCCGGCCGGATGCCTCCCCCGCGGAGGCATTCGGCTTTTTCTATTGCGAATTAGCCAATCTCCGGCGATAATAACCCCTCATTGATCCGTATGAAAACCAGAATTGCCCGATTGATCCGCACGTGTGCCGCGATGGCCCTGCTTCTGCCGGCAGCCGCACAGGCTCAGTTGACACGCGAACAGAAGTTATTGGATTTTCAGCAACTGGCCGCCATCTACGCCAAGAATTACAAGCCGCACGAATGGAAACTGCAGGCGTTTGGATTCAACCTGCTCGACCTCAAGCCCTGGATCGCGCGGGTCGAGCAATCCAAGGACGACCTGGCGTTCTACGACGTCTGCATCCGCTACGTCGCAAGCCTGAAGGATGGACACAACGCCTTCACGCTTCCGTCCGATTTTTACGCCTACCTGCCGCTGATCGCCGACCTATACGACGGCAAGGTGTTGATCGAAACGATCGACCGCACATCGCTGCCCATTGACCGTTTTCCGATCCAACGCGGCGACGAAATCGTCGCCATCGATGGCAAGACGGCCGCTCAGTGGATGGAAGAACTGCTGCCCTATTCCGTCAACGGCAACGGAAACGACAGCGCCCGCCGCCGCCTGACCACCTTCACACTGACGGACCGCTTCCAAAGCTGGTATCCCTACGCCCATCTGGTTCCCGAGATGGCCAAGGTCGAAATCCGCAGAGGCGATGGCGAGGTCAAGACCTATGAAATGGCCTGGGAGAAACTCGGCACGCCACTGGAGACCATCGGCCGTGTGCCGAACCCCGTGCTCGCCTCGGCCGGCCAGGAACCGGTTGCACGGCAGTCGCGAACCATACGCCAGACGCGCGGCGAGAGCGACTCGAATCCATGGGAGAGCCATCCCGGCCAGGTACCGCCGGGCACGCCGGAGCCCGGGCCCGCCTACATGAAAGCGTTGGAGGAATTGCGATTTTCGCAACCGGAGAACCCGCCCTACACCGCCGCCACGGGCTTTGGCTATCGCACGCCCGTATTCAATCCTCCGGCGGGATTCGTGCGCAGACTCGGCGGCGCCGCTTCGGACAACTTCCTTTCCGGCGCCTTTCCCTTGAACGGCAAGAGCGTTGGGCTCATTCGCATTCCCACCATGTCGCCCACCAACCAGACGTTGGCGTTGGCGCAATTCCAAACCGAAATCGCCTTTTTCAACGCGAATACACAAGGCCTGGTCATCGACGTCATGCATAACGGCGGCGGCAGCCTCTGCTATACCGAGGCGCTATTGCGCTTCCTCATTCCTTATCCGTTCCGCAGCGTAGCGTACGAAATCCGATCCACGGAGTTCTGGACCCTCGTGTTCTCCTCGTCGTTGTGGAATGCCAAACTGCTGGAATCGCCCCAGTGGGTGATCGATCTTTACCAAACTTATCTCGACCAAATCCAAACCGCGCGCTCCGAAAATCGCGGCTCCACGGGGAACCTTCCCATCTGCGGACCAACGTTCGAAAACATGACGCCGTTTACCGCGGCCAACGGCACTGTGCTCGCCTACAACAAACCGATCATCGTCCTCACCAACGAGTTCAGCTTTTCCGCCGCGGAGTCCTTTGCCGGGCTGCTGCAAGATGCCAACCGTGTCACCGTCTACGGTACGCGCACGGGCGGCGGCGGCGGAAATCCGGCGTCATACAACGCCGGGCACTACTCCATGGGATCGACGCGCGCCACGCGGTCGCTGGTCACCCGCTCCCGGCTCATCGCCACACCAGGGCTGCCGGCCGGCAATCACATGGAAAACATCGGCGTGTATCCGGATATTTGGGCGGACTTCATGACCATCGAAAATTTCGAAACCAATGGCAAGCCTTTCGTCGACGGGTTTCTCGCGAAGATGACCGAATTGATGTCACAGTAAACTAGCGCATAATGCTTCGCAGGACTTTTCTTGGAGCGCTCGGCGCCGCCGTCACCCTTCGCGCTCAATCGAACCCCGATGTGGTGATCGTCGGCGCCGGCTCGTCGGGGTTGCAAGCCGCCAAGCGGCTCATCGAACTCGGCCGCACAG
>Ga0187894_10004242_pt1 | contig 15507 bp, 19 predicted proteins | sample GBC1701081metaG_FD_136650 | JGI IMG/M metagenome (GOLD analysis project Ga0187894, IMG submission 136650) | White microbial mat communities from a lava cave in the Kipuka Kanohina Cave System on the Island of Hawaii, USA - GBC170108-1 metaG ... | reverse complement strand
GGTTTTCTTTGGTTTGGCTGAATATGCTGTGGCCTTTTTCTATTACTGTGATTGGTAGTCCTAGTTCTTCGCATATGTATTGTATTTTTGGTTTGAGGTTGTCCTCAATTGACAGGCCGAAGAGTGATGGTAGTTTTTCGAATATTTTTGCGTCAAGACCGAGTTCTTTTACGATAAACTCCAGTACAGGACGAGCGGAATCAACAGGAGGAAGCGGTCTGCGGTCTGAAAGTCGTTTTTCAATTACCTCAGTATCCAAACCCCAACTTTGCAAGAAAGCCTTGCGCTCATCAATAACTGCCTGTTCAAGCGTCATCTTCCACCCGCGATTTTATCTCCGTGCTCATACGGTCCTCTTCTTTTGCCCTATGACAGCTACATACGGCTGATACTTTTCATTATGCGACGCAAGGTCATTCAGCGCAAGATACGCTGAACCATTATAGACGTGCGTCAGCATACCTCCGTTCACCGTTCCATACTTGTTTATTGGATGCTTCTCAAACGTTCTTGAGCTTATGCCTAAGATGATATCTGAAAGTGACTTTTTAGGATTCAGCTGACGCAACGCATTCACGAGCGTGTCCGTCACTTCTCTCGCGAGCTTCTTATTTTTACGCCCTTTGTCGAGCCATGTTTTCAAAGGAGAACGCAGCATATCATATGGCTTGAAGTCCCTATATTCCACCATGCTGTCATCATTGTCAATCCAGTCTTTCAACGCTTCATACGGAGAATCATTGTACACAGTTGAAATCATTCCCAAACACGTTGTTCCATATCTGTTTATCGCGTATGTTTGGAATGTTTCCAATGTAATCTCTGTAAGCATCCGCTCAGGTGTTTTCTCAGGATAATCCCGCTGTATCTTGCTGAACAATGCCTTTGTCATCTTTCTCGCAAGAATTTTTCTTTTTTCTCCAGTCCACGCGTTCATTGTACCGCGAATGTCATACACTTCTATATCAAGAAAACGACCCTGTGATTTCAACTGCTGAATGGCGCCATCTACCAACCGATAATCCGCTTTGCAAATAGGAATCCTTTGACCAATTCGCATATGGGCGTCTTCAATAAACCTGACGACCTCATCAATTGAACCCCACTTAGGTTTTGCCATGTTACTTCTTAATCTCCTCCATGAATAGAGCCGATGAACTTGAATTCATTCATCGAGGCTCACCCAAGACAAATCTCCCAATTTTTCATTTCTGTTTTCAGTGTAATTCTTGAGTATTTTTTTCAAATCTTTTCCAAAAGGGACTCTGTGCTTTCTGTTCAAAATTTTGTCAATATCATCGCCAGAAGCGCCGTTTAAAATATAGTCAATCAAATTATCCTCTTCAGCAAGCGGGTCTTTTCTCTGCTTAACCGTCTTAGGGCTATGAGAAATGTTCAGCATCAAGCCATAAACATCAATTGAATGAGCGCCATACTGCGACCCAATTCCAACATTAAAACCAAGCTCGCGAAGAACGCAAACAGTTTTCGCGACATCAGTCTTTATTTTCTCATCAATTAACTCAAAATCAATACTCTCAACAGGCGTTTTCAGAACTCCATTTTGTATCCTTTTATCTCTGGGCGCAAGCATCGCTTCTTTGTTCAAACCGAAATGTTCAGCGATACTCTCAAGCTGTTCTCTCTCCTTATCACTCATTACCTTGACCACTTTTTCAGGAGGCGCAAGCAGTTTGTCTATACTTACATTGAAAATTTTAGAAATTCTGCAAACTAAACTCGCGTCAGGACATTTGCCGTTTTCAACATCCAAAATGTATTGAGCACTTGTCAGACATTGCCTTCCTAACTGAAAAGGCTTCCAACCATAAAGCTCCCTGTATTCCTTCACGTTTTTTCCAAAATATTTTAGTTCGTCGTGATTCATAGATGATAAACCAGTTTTCCCCTTTATAAATCTTTCTATTATTTACTACTTAAAAGTGACTAAACTCATTTATAAGGGGTCTCGACGTGAGACAATTTATGAGACCTCTTATTCGCGATGACATTCTAAAGACTCTTGAAGATGTTATAACTGCCATGAAGGCTCAGGACTACGTTAAACTTCGCGAGCTCTCAAATCATACAATCCATGACGCATCCATTTTCCAAGAAGATGACCCATTAGCCCTTGCTGTTCTCGTTTACGCGCTATCCAAAATATTTCAACGATGCATTGAGAAAAATCAGGTATGCCCTGTTGTTTTACCAACTTTAGAAAAAGCTCGAGACGTTCTTTCACAAAACGATGAAGACAGCTACCGTTCAATAATCAAAAATTTGCTTCGAGAAATTGGAGAGATTGATCAGCAAATGAAACTTTACATTCAAGAAGTAATAGAAAACGCGAGAATCAAAAAAGGAAGCAAAATACACGAACACGGAATATCAATAGCAAGAACAGCGGAATTATTAGGAATATCACAATGGGAACTTCAAAACTACATAGGTAAAACACAAGAAGAAAACCATTACGATGGCGTTCGCGTTGAAGACAGAATAGGTTTTACCAGAGAGATGTTCAAGTGAAAGCGCTGGTTTTTGACGCGGGACCCGTAATTTCTCTCACAACAAACAATTTACTGTACTTGCTTGAAGGTTTAAGACAAAAATTCAACGGCCAATTCATAATTGTCGGCGGAGTGAAAAGAGAACTCGTAGATAAACCGCTTCAGACAAGAAGATTCAAACTTGAAGCTTTGCAGGTTCAGAGCCTAATTGAGAAAAAAACACTAACTGTTCTTGAAGATGAAAAAGTAAGATCGCTCGCGAACAAACTTCTTGATATCGCAAACAGCATACTGCTCGCGCACGACCATCCAATAACAATAGTTCAGCGAGGAGAAATAGAGAGCCTCGCGTGCGCTTTAATTTACAAAGCAAACGCGGTTGTTGCTGACGAGAGAATAACGCGCACACTAATTGAAAATCCAGAAGGACTTAAGCGCTTAATGGAAAAGAGACTTCATCAGCCGCTTAAATTAAACAAAGCAGCTCTTCATGAATTTCAAGAACAAACAAGACACATTAAAATTATTCGCAGCATAGAACTAATAACAATTGCATTTGAACTTGGGCTATTGAACGATTTAATTGTAGGAATACCAAACGCTCGCCGAGAATTACTTGAGAGCGCTCTTTGGGGCGCCAAAATGAACGGATGCTCAGTCTCTGAAGAAGAAATAAATAAAATAATAAAAATACAAAAATTTTAGCGCTTTCTTTTAGCGGATTTAACAGCTATTGACTTTTCTTTTTTCTTGAAGAAAATCAAATAGATAATGGGCAAAATTCCTGCCGTGTTAAATACCAATAAAATGATATACCACGCAAGCTGTCTTCCTCTCGCTGAATGCCAAAGAGCAAATGCCTTCAAAACAAGCTCAAAAATGCCAATAAGCACAATTAGCCAAATGTACTGAATATACCACGTTGGAATTTCTATCATCATAGTTCATACACCTCAAACGGAACTTTGAGTTCAGGATATAAAAACATTACCCAAACAATTATAAACCTATTTTAGAGCCCTCGAGATATGGCACACAAAATTAAGAAGGGAGACCACGTCACTGTAGAATACACCGGAACATTAGATGACGGCACAGAATTTGACAGCTCTAAAAATCACGGACCACTAGAGTTTAACGCAGGCGTCGGTCAAATGATAAAAGGATTTGACGACGCTGTAATGGAAATGGAAGTAGGACAGGAAAAAACTGTTAAAATAAAGGCCGAAGACGCTTACGGACAGCCAGATAAACGACTCGTTCATAAAGTTCCCAAAGACTCTCTTCCAAAAGGACCTGAGCCGCAAGTTGATATGATGCTCACGGTGAATTTACCAGACGGAAATCAAATTCCTGCAAGAATCGTAGCTGTAAGTGAAAAAGAGGTAACATTGGACCTAAATCACCCTCTCGCTGGAAAAGCGTTGACCTTTAAAATAAAGGTCGTAGACGCCCACAGCCACGAACATGGCCACGAACACTAAACTTGAAACAATACTAAAAGGAACTGCAAAAGGAAAATCGTTTGTTCTGCCTTTAGACTGTTACACCGGCGTGCATTATGACCGTGAAGGAAAAGATAAACTTTACGCCAGCACTGTAAGGGGAATAAAAATTCCATTAGTTCACCCTTTAGAAACTCCTGATCCGAGATTAACATCAGAAAATCAAATAGAATTTGTTGAAGCTTTGCGCACTGCCAAAGAAAAAACGAAAAAAGACTATGAATTCTGCGTTATGAACGGAGTTTATACTGCGGACAAAAAAATATTTTTAAGAATTAAAAATATGATTACTTTGGGAGCGTTAACCACACAAGAAAATGAGTTGCTTGACAAATTCGCCTTATCTTATCTCGCCTGGTCTGTTTTAGCTGGGCAATCTGAGTACATGTTTAGAACTGGACAAGCTACCAGATTTGATTCAGCGTTTTATGAAGAAGTATCTAATATGTCTATTTTTGGAGCAAAAGAAACAAAAAGATGCTATGATGATTTGGTGTCAAGAAAAGGATTCGAAGATAAAATTTACAAAGGAGATTTGGACATGTACAAAATAAGCATCCTTTCGGCAACAAGAGAAAAGAAAAAAATTCAAATAGTCAGCAAATAATCACTTTCTCTTTTTCTGAGACTGATATCTCATTTTGTCATGCTCTTTTTTGAGCAAGGCAGTCATCTCGTATTCTTCAGATTTTATAGTCATCATTTGATACATTATGTTTAGCGCCAAATCTTCTTTTCCTTTTTTTAGAGCGGTATACATCTCTCTAATTTGATTTGGATGAGGGTAGCCATCCATTAAAGAATAAAAATCACGCCTTATTTTTCTGAGCTTTTTTTCATTTTTTGCCTTTAACGCATCTTTTACTGGAAGAATAAAATTGTACAAAACGACTCCAGTAAAATTTTTCGGAGGGAGATTTTCAAAACTTATATATCCTCCAAGACCAATAGTGTCGATTACTTGCATTTCAAGACATTGAACGTAATCTTTTGTCGCTCGTTTTACGCATTCTCTTGACAAAGACTCATCAAAAGTATCTCCCGCATAAACCAAATCTTCATCAGAGCCCACCATTTTTAAGAGGTCAAGCTCGCTATCAAGGCGAAAATCCTGCATTGTAGGAGAAGGACTTTTGTTCCACATCTCAAGCGCGGCTTTTGTGACTATTGTTGATAGAGGGAAATTTGGGGATATTCTTGTCGCGACAGCTGAACGCTTCCAATTTTTTTCTCCTTTAGTTGAAAAAATAAGCGCGCCACCCCTTAACTCAAGAATACTTCCGTTTAAAATTTCAAATACCGCGTCATCACTCATAAATAAAATTTCCAAAAAAGAGTTTATAAGAGTTGTGACGCATATGTGTCTTATTTTTGAAACGCTTTTGCGACTATAAGAGGGAACAAAATGGTTGCGTCACCAAACACTTTAACAGAACGGGATTTTGGAATAAGCTTTCCCCAACTGACTGCTTCTTCAGGCCGAGCTCCACTATCTGAACCGTCAAACTCCTGCGCAGTGTTAATGTAAACAGCAAAATCAGCGCCGTTACGCATCATGTTAGTGTTTAAAATGTGGTGCTTCACTACACCCGCCCCAAGAATAATCACTCCGGTTTTTTTCGCGCCAAAAGTAAGGTCGTTTAACTTTTTCATATCCCTTACTACATCAATTTTGAACTCTTTATTTTTAAAACCGGCAAAATAAAGCATATCCCCCATACTGCCATCAGTAATGGCGGGGCAGAAAACAGGAATTTTGTTTTTATGCGCCCAATAATAAATTGATTCTTTGCTGTTGATTTCTTTTCCTAAACGGTCAACAAATTCTGATGGAGTGATTATTTCTCCTGACTTTTTTTGCTCATCATTTAATTTAGCGAGAATTGGCGTTAACCAGTCTTCAAAACGGCAATAACGGCTGTTTGGAACAAAAATATTTCCAGTACGGTTAATTCCTTTTTCCCTCAGCAATTCTCCGTTCGCGTCAAAATTGCCAAGCAGGAAAGGGTCAAAGCATTTTATGATATCCTCTTCAACACCGCCCGCGGTTGTAACAACAATATCAACCATTTTGTGCTCTACAAGATAGCGAAAGACATCTCTTAAACCAGAAGTTACCATATTAGAAGTGTAACCAAGGTAAATGGTCGCGTTCGCCTTTCGCATTTCCTTAATGATTTCAACAGCCTGCGCGAAATGAGTCGCCTGAAAACCAGTCTTGAAATAAGAATCCAAAATCTTATCGTAATTTATTCCTTTGTTAAAATCATACCCTTGAATTTTTGTAGAGTTTTTTGGCTCTTCAGATTCCCTAAGAACATTGCTGTGCCCTTTCTTCTTAAAGTCTTCACCCTTCATACAGAACAAAGCATAGTCTACAGTATATAAATATAGCGACTCTTAAATTCTTAAAACTAAATTAAAAAAATCCGAGAAAAGCTTTAGCAATTCTCAGCAATCAAAGGTTCCATCGGCATGGATTTGAAGCTCTTCCACGTCAAGAGGAGACAATTCATCTAGTTCCTCCGCAGTATAGAGCTTTCCTCGCCAGTCCCTAAACAACAAGGTCACGGTTTCCCCCCAGGAGATCCGCAAACCAATCATCCGCTTTCCACATAGTTTGCATAGATTTCACCCCAATAGTGTCTATACCAACCAGTGATATAATCTTATGGCTTGAAAATTATATAAATTACTGAAAAATTTCCGGAATGACGCAGGTGTGTCATTTTCATTATTTTGTTACCACTATATAGTAATATTTATAAATGAATTAAGGTTTTATTCTCTATATGAGGCTAAACGATTTATTAACTGCTTTAGGAAGAACTTACACGTTTAAACCAGAACAGTCACAAAGCCTTATTGATTTTATATCAGAAACTGAGAGCCTTAAATCTTATCCTTTTTATTTTAGCTATAATGTATGCAGAGCAATTGGAGAAAAATCCGTTCTACACGCGCCTAAAATTGAGAGCCAACTTGAAAAATTGCTTAAATTTCACGATGAAGTTCTTGGAATGTTAACAATAAATGGAAGCGAATCTGGCAGAAGAAGAGCATCTCAACTTCATCAAAACTTCGCGAACATATATTCAAAACTTTACGATACTGATTCCGCGAAAAATACAACCAATTTAGAAAAAGCGTTTGAGCACAGCATTAAATCAGCAGACTACACTATTTCAGAAGCCCATCGCGCGTTTAGCTTGGGATTTGCAGCTGAATTTTCAAGAAAAATATTTCAAAACAATAAAGATACAAAATGGGCAGATATTTCTTTATCACACTACCAACAATCACTCGAGTTGTCACAAAACTTGTCGCATAAAGCCCACTGCAAATCGTACATGGCGGACATAAAACGAGATTTATACGAAATAACTCTTGACGTTAATGACGCTAAAGACGCGATAAATTACTATCTTCAAAGCGCGAACGAACTTGAGACAATAAAACCAACCCAAGTGTTTCACAATTTCGCCTACGCAGGAGACGTAGCGTTCTCTGTTTTTGTCAATACAGATGATGTTAATTTTCTTCAAAAATCACATGCGCTATACTACAACGCTCTTCGAACAAACCCCGCTCCAAAAAATCTTGCGTCAACACATCTGAACATTGCAAGAAACGCAAGAAATCTTTACAAAAAACTTCACACTCGCTCATATATTGATGAGACTATTCATCACACAACTTGCGCGCTAGAAAAAGGACTTGGCCCTGTGGCGACAGGCTATGCCGTATCCAATCTTTCTGATATCTTGACAAAAATTCCGCATAACTTTGTATTTCCTCCTCAAGTTGACACAATAATTGAACTTGTTACTAAAACTGAACTTGATGATTCTCGGGCGCATATTTCTCTCGCGAGCATCTATAGAGGAAAATTCACCCAAACAAATAACAGGGATTACATTAAATTAGCATTTGACTCGTATGATAAATCAATAGAACTTTCTTTAAACGAGAAACTGCGCGCGAAAAATTTAGCCCTTGCAGGAAAAGCCGCTTATAGTTTTTACATAATTACTCAAGATATTTCATTTTTGCCCCAAGCGTTTGAATATCATCAAAGAGCGACCCCATTTGAAAAAGAATCCAGCTATTACGCCGGAAACTGCGCGCAAAAACTTTATGAAGCGACGAAACAAGAACATTGGAAAAATAAATCCCTCGCTCAATACGTTCAATTTTTAAACTCTCCAACTATTAATGAAGACATATCCAAAATAAATGACACAAAAGAGCACATCGCTGAACTATCCAAATGATATCGTACCAACAAAGATGCGGAAGATGCAAGAAAAATTTTGTAATGGTTAGCCGAGGCGCTCAATTCGTAACCTGTTACCCTTGCCAAAAAGCAGAAATGAGCGGAGAAATAAAAGATGCCGCAATGAAAAAAATGTTTAAAATCCCTGAAGAATTATACATGAAAAACGCGTTTTTAAGAGACATTAAAATCAAGTATTTACGATTCGGAAGCCTCTCTGATAAACAAATTGACGCGTTTAAAAAAGTTTCAAAAGAACTTAAAGAAAAAAATAAGGCGAAAAAAGAGGAATAATCTTGCGCATACCAAAAGTATACGGTCAAAGCCAGATAGCTAAATGCCCATTTTGCGGAGCAATGAGCACAACTGTTAATTCTCAAAAAATTCCAACCTGCCTTAAACACAAAGAAAAATCGCTTGACAATTTAAAGTGCGCCTGCGGCGGATACCTTGACTTAAAACACGGTAAATTTGGACCATTCTTTACCTGTTTTAAATGCGGAATAGTAAACATGCGAAAGGCCCTCGATGTGAATTCAGGACAGTATAACGTTCAGGGCGTTAAAACGCAGATAACTGCGCCAGTAAAAACACAAAGCACACAAACAACACAGCAAAAAACACAAGAGAAAAAACAAGAACCCAAATCGACCCTTCGATGGGAAGATATGATTTAATTTTCTGTCAGAAGCTCTGTAATATTTTCTTTGAGCCGCAGTTCCCGAACTTTACCATGAGGAACAACATCAATTAAACCGCGCGACTCCAAATCATGCACAACACGGTGAGCTTTGACCCTTGACATTCCTTGAAGTCTTGAAACGTCAGCTTGAGTTGAAAGTCCATTCTTTTTTAATAAAAACTCAACAACCTGTCTTTCAATTGGCTCCATAAATTGAAGAGCAGCGTTCAAATACTCTTTAGACTCTTTTCTTTGTTTTTTTAATTCACTCGCAAGAACCTGTGACCAAACAAAACCAAAAATTAACGCCACAAAAATGGATATAAGCATTACAATAGTATGGTTTCTTACAAAAAATAAAATAATAGGGGATGAAATCGAGCCGGGATTATACGTTGCGATAGAAATTATTAGAGCGAATACAAAAATGAACGCCCATACTAAAAAACCCCAATTCTTATACCAACGCACTGCGGTCATATTCGACGGATTGTTACACTACTATTTAAATATTGTTTCAGCTATTGAAACAACCATGAAACACGTAATATTAGCAATAACGCTTTTGGCGCTTTTGATTGGATGCGCGCAAACAAGCCAAAACACTCCTCAATTCAACGGAGGAGTGCAGGAAATAACGATTAAAGTAGTGGGCGCGGATTTTATTCCATCAGATATTACTGTACAAAAAGGAGTTCCTGTTCGCCTCAATGTGGATGGAAGAGGCGCAAAGGGGTGCATGACTACTTTTTTGATACCTTCTCTTAACATTAGATCTCAACTTGCAGCAGGAGACAACTATTTTGAGTTCACACCCCAAGAAACAGGAAACATACCATTCAGCTGCGGAATGAACATGGCGCGCGGAGTTATTAGAGTTGTTGAAGGAAAAACAGAACAAACAAAAGAAATAAAAATGGAATCTCCCAAAACTGAAGAAGACTTAAGTTCTCTTTCAAGTGCTGCAGGACCAACAATAATAGATTTGAAAGATGGACAGACATACAAACTTGAAGCAAGAGAAGTTAAACAAACAATAAACGGCAAAGAACACAAAGCATATTCGTATAACGGGCACATACCAGGACCAATAATTCGCGCAAAAAAAGGAAGCACGCTAACAATTCCATTCACAAACAATCTAAAAGAAAACACAACAATACACTGGCACGGACTTCGACACGATGTAAAAATGGATGGAGTTCCAGGAGTTTCACAACCAGAAATCGCCCCAGGACAAACATTTGAGTACACAATAAAACTTCCTGACGCAGGCATCTTCTGGTATCATCCTCACGTTCGGGAAGACAAACAGCAAGACATGGGACTTGCGGGTGTAATTGTTGTAACTGATGACGAAGCTCCTGTAAACAAAGAAGAAATATTAGTCCTTGACGATATGCTAATAGAAAACGGAAAAAGCGTTCCATATCCTGAAGACGCAGCGAACTTTGCAATAATGGGAAGATTCGGAAACACAATGCTTGTTAACGGCAAAACAGACTACACACTTCGTGTCAGCAAAGGAGAGGTTATTCGTTTCACTTTGGTAAATGTCGCGAATGTTAGACCATATAACATTAGCTTTGGCGGAGCGCAAATGAAACTTGTCGGTTCGGACATGGGCCATTATGAAAGAGAACAAACAGTTGACAGCGTAATTATCGCCCCAGCAGAACGTTACACGATTGACGTTCTTTTTGACAAAAATGGAGAATACTTCATTGAAAATAAAAATCCTCTAATGTCGTATAAATTAGGAAAAATAATAGTTCAAAATACTCCAACTGCTAATGACTATTCGAAAGAGTTCAACATACTCAAAACGAATACTGATGTTGCGGCGGATATCTCAAAATTCTCCAAATTATTTGATAAAGATCCAGACTATACGCTTAAACTTGACGTTGATATGTCGGGAATGACCATGGATGATATGATAATGGACGGTCATGACGAAAACATAGAATGGGAAGACACAATGTTTGATATGAACAAAAAATTCACTTCAAAAGACCTAAAATGGTTCATTGAGAATGAAAATGGAAAAAAGAATATGGATTTCATGATGAACGCGAAAATAGGAGATGTTGTTAAAATACGTTTTGTTAACAATAAAGAAAGCATGCACCCAATGCAGCACCCAATGCATCTGCATGGACAAAGATTTTTAGTTACACAAATTGACGGCAAACCAACGAACGATAAAGTATGGAAAGACACCGTTTTAGTTCCAATCGGAAGCACACTTGACATTTTAGTTGACGTCACAAATCCAGGAGAATGGATGATGCACTGTCACATCGCAGAACACTTAACATCAGGAATGATGACTTCGTTTATGGTGGGAACTAACAGCTAAAAAACAGGAGGAGATCGCATGAAAACTTATAAAATAATTTTTGGTATCGGCATCTTATTCACGCTATTTTTAACCGCGTGCACTCAAAATTCTCCAACAGGAAATTTAGCATTAGATTCCACTGTGTCATCAGATGGAATGAAAGAAATCACTATAAGCCTACATAATTGGGAATTAAAACAGAAAGGACCTCAAATCAATAAAGGTGACAAAGTAAGACTAAAGGTAAAAGGAGTTAGCGGACTGCATGGAATATCAATTCCTGATTTGGAATTAGCTACAGGGTTAATAGGGCCCGGGGAAGAAGAGATACTTGAGTTTGAAGCCACAAAATCAGGAACTTTTGATTATTATTGCAATGTTTATTGTGGACATGGGCATACAAAAATGATAGGCAAATTAAATATTCAAGACGAGGTGAAAGAATGAAAAAAACATATTTAGTATTGATTGGTTTACTTGTTTTAGCTTCATGTGTAAAAACACCACTTTCAACGGGAGTTATCGCTTCTGACGGCGTATATGAAATACGAACAAAAATAGCGCAAGGAGAATATTCTCCCAATCAATTATCGGTTCCTGCAGGAAGCAAGGTTCGGTTCACAGTCGATGGGACTGACGCTGTTGGCTGTATGAAATTTTTCACTATCCCAACAGTTGGGGTAAACGCTCAACTTAAACCAGGAGATAATGTTTTTGAATTTACCGCTCCAAAAAAAGGAAGCATAGCTTTTAGCTGCTCAATGAATATGGGTCGCGGAGTTATTCGCATCACGGAGGCCGTATGAAACAAACAATTAAAGTAAAAGGCATGCACTGCAAAAGCTGCGCGATGTTAATAGAAGACTCGCTCACTGAACTAGGCGCGACTGAAGTAAAAGTAGATGTTGCCAAAGGAATAGTGACACTCATTTCAGACAAGGACAAAAAAACAATCACAAAAGCAATAGAAACTGCAGGAGAATACAAAGTAGAATGAAAATAAAACTTTACAGCAAAGATATAGAATGCGAAAGCTGCTCAATAGTAATCAACAAATTATTCAAAACAAAAGAGGGAATCATTTCGCACGAAACAAAACCAGAAGAATTAATTGTCGAATTTGATGAAAACAAAATAACCAAAGAGACAATTATTGACTCAATTAAACAAAAAGGATATAATGTCAGCGAAGACCCTCCAGAAAATTTCAAAAATTCACTAAACAGCTTCATAAAACAAAAAAATCTTTTTTCATCAGAACACAAACTTATTAAACTACTAATCGCAACTTTTTTTATTTTACTCATCGCGCAAGGAGCACTATTGTATTTTCTTAAAGATTGGAAATACGGAATCTGGTTGTTTTACACAGTAATAAGCATAGTAGCAATCGTAGGAACGCTCTCACATTTTAAAATTTACAAAACAACATACACCTGCATGATTGGAATGATGATAGGAATGACAGTAGGCATGCAAACAGGACTTCTTCTTGGATCAATTATAGGAGCAATCAACGGATTTTTTGTAGGCGCGCTAAGCGGAATGCTGATAGCGTCAGCAGTTGGCGCCTGGGCAGGAAGCTGCTGCGGAATAATGGGAGTACTTGAAGGATTAATGGCGGGACTAATGGGGGGAACGATGGGTCCAATGATAACAGTTATGATGTTTAACAACCATGTTCACTATTTTATGCCATTTTACGTCGCCTTAAACTTGCTAGTTCTAATTGGACTATCATACATGATATTGACTCACGCAGCGCCAGTAAAATCAAATATTGAGAAAAAAACACCAAAATTCCAAATAATCTTAGGAGCATCTTTTTTCCTTTTAATACTTGTTAATGCGATAATATTCATAGCGCCACAAAGCATATTTTTTCAATGACGACTAAACTTAACATAAAAGGAATGCATTGCGCGAGCTGCGCGACACTTTTGACAAAATCACTGCAAAAAGTAGACGGAGTCAAAACAGCGAATGTAAATTACGCCACCCACACCGCAACAGTTGAACATGAACTTTCAATAAAAACAAACGAGCTTATTCAAGCCGTAACAAAAAAAGGATACGGCGCAACCTTGCATGTAGAAGGGAAAAACACACATGAGCAATTACAAAAAGAGCAAAAAAAAGAAATTCATCATTTGAAAACACTTTTTGTTTACAGCTTAATATTCAGCATTCCTGCATTTATCATAGGAATGATGTTCATGGAAGACGGATTATTTTATGTTGGAATCCATTTTCCTCACGCAGTATACTTTCTTTTCGCTCTAGCAACACCAGTGCAGTTCATTATTGGCTGGCAATTCTACAGAGGAGCATTTACGGCACTTCTTAACAAAACTTCCAACATGGACACATTAATCGCGATTGGAACAAGCGCGGCATATTTTTACAGCGTTTATTCAATGTTTACAGGAGGAATGACGCAATATTTTGAAGCCGCCACAACAATCATAACATTAATCATAATGGGAAAATGGCTCGAAGCTGTCGCGAAAACAAAAACATCAGACGCGATTAAAAAATTAATTTTACTTTCTCCAAAAAACGCCCTTGTGATTCGAAAAGGAAAAGAAGTTCTAATTCCTGTTGATGACGTGGTTGCAGGAGATATAATAAGGGTAAAACCCGGAGAAAAAATCCCCGTAGATGGCACGCTTTTTAATGGAAATAGCAGCGTAGATGAAAGCATGATAACTGGAGAAAGCATTCCCGTTGAAAAAACCAAAGGAAGCACACTCATTGGAGGCACAATAAATAAACATGGAAGCTTTACCATGAAAGCCACAAAAATAGGCGCAAATACAACTTTATCCAAAATTATCAATCTTATAGAAGACGCTCAAGGAAGAAAAGCACCCATACAACGTCTCGCCGATAGCGTATCTGCGTATTTTGTACCAATTATACTATTAATCGCTGCAGGAACATTCACTTATTGGACTTTTTTCACACAACAAGGAATAACATTTGGAATGACGACCGCGGTCAGCGTCCTTGTTATTGCATGCCCTTGCGCCCTTGGACTTGCGACTCCAACAGCAATAATGGTAGGAACAGGACTTGGCGCCAAAAAAGGAATTCTGATTAAGGGAGGAGATACACTTGAAACAGCGCACAAACTTCGCGCAATAGTATTTGATAAAACAGGAACAATAACACAAGGAAAACCCACAGTAACTAAAGTCGTACCATTCAAAATATCAGAAAAAGAACTTCTTAAAATAGCTGCAAGCCTAGAAAAGCATTCAGAGCACCCTTTGGCGGAAGCAATAGTTAACGCGAACAAAAAAACACTTTACAAAGTCTCAAAATTTTTCGCAAAACCAGGATTTGGAATTAGCGGCAGAATAAAAAACGCGACATATACTATAGGAAAGCCAACTTCCTTAAATAAATCAATATCTGATCTTGAGGAACAAGGAAATACAGTGGTGTGCGTAACAAAAAACAAACAACTTTCAGGACTTATTGCAATATCTGACACAATAAAAGAAACAAGCGCTGAAGCGGTAAATAAACTAAAACGAATGAACGTTGTTTCTTACATGCTAACAGGAGACAATAAAAGAGCCGCGCATGCAATAGCTAAACAAGCAGGAATAACCCATGTTTTTGCTGAAGTTCTTCCTCAAGATAAAGCAAGCGTCGTTAAAGGATTACAAAAAAACAAAAAGATAGGCATGGTTGGCGACGGAATAAATGACGCGCCCGCGCTCGCGACAGCAGACATCGGAATCGCAATGGGCTCGGGAACAGACGTTGCGATAGAAACGGGCAACATAATCCTCATGAACAATGACTTGTTGCTCGTTCCAAAAGCAATCAGGCTAAGTAAATTAACGATGAGAAAAATAAGACAAAATCTTTTCTGGGCGTTCATTTACAACATAATTGGAATTCCTGTTGCTGCGGGTTTACTCTATCCATTTACGGGAATTCTCTTGTCACCCATGATCGCGGGAGCGGCAATGGCCTTGTCAAGCGCCAGCGTTGTTACCAATAGTCTTTTGTTAAAAAGGAAAAAGTTCTAACGCTTTTTTCCAACAATTTCATAGAACGCGTCAAAAACATTCATGCCGGTATCAAAGCTATAAAACTGAATTCCTGCTTCGTCGCAAGCGTGCTTAACTTTTTGAATATGTTCAGTTAACATCTGCCCATACTGTTTTCTC
>Ga0187894_10004241_pt1 | contig 15508 bp, 16 predicted proteins | sample GBC1701081metaG_FD_136650 | JGI IMG/M metagenome (GOLD analysis project Ga0187894, IMG submission 136650) | White microbial mat communities from a lava cave in the Kipuka Kanohina Cave System on the Island of Hawaii, USA - GBC170108-1 metaG ... | reverse complement strand
GCGGCGGTGTTCGCGGCCAGTGCTTTCGTCGCCGAGGCGGCGTCGCGCGATCCCGCGCTCCTGCGCGGGCTCGCAGCCTCGGGCGAGCTCGAGCGCCCGCGAACGCAGGGCGAAATCGGCGTCCTGGCGTCGGGCATCGCGGCCGACGGCGAGACCGGGTTCATGGACGCGCTGCGTCGCCTGCGCCGGCGCGAGCTGGTGCGCATCGCCTGGCGCGACCTCTCCGGGACGGCGTCGTTTCCCGAGACGCTTGCCGAAACGTCGGCGCTCGCGGACGCCGCGATCGTCGCCGCCCGCGCATTTTCGGAGCGCGCGCTCGCGCCGCGCTACGGCTCGCCGCGCTCGGCCGCGGGCGTGGCGCAGGAACTGCTGGTCATCGGCATGGGCAAGCTCGGCGGCGGCGAGCTCAATTTTTCCTCGGACATCGACCTCGTGTTCCTGTTCCCGGAGGCCGGGGAGACCGACGGCCCGCGCGCGGTCGCGAACGAGGAGTACTTCACGCGCCTCGGCCAGTCGCTGATCCGCCTGCTGGATGCACGCACGTCCGAGGGCTTCGTCTACCGCGTCGACATGCGCCTGCGGCCGCTCGGCGAGCCGGGCCCGCTCGCGATGAACTTCGCGGCTTTCGAGGGCTACCTGCAGCAGCACGGCCGCGACTGGGAGCGCTACGCCTGGGTCAAGGCGCGCGCCGTGACCGGCGCGGACCGGTACCGGGAGCTGTATGCCGACGTCGTGCGGCCTTTCGTGTACCGGCGTTACCTCGACTTCGGCGTTTACGAGAGCCTGCGCGAGATGAAGGCAATGATCGCGCGCGAAGTCGAGCGGCGCGAGCTCCAGGACAATGTCAAGCTCGGGCCGGGCGGCATCCGTGAGATCGAGTTCATCGTGCAGTCCCAGCAGCTCATCCGCGGTGGAAGCGAGCCGGGGCTGCAGACACCGTCGCTGCTGTCCGCGCTGCCACGCCTCGCGGGCGCGAAGCTGCTGGCGCCCGCGACCGTCGCGGGGCTCGCCGACTCCTACGCCTTCCTGCGCCGCGTCGAGAACCGCCTGCAGATGGCGAATGACGCGCAGGAGCACGACTTGCCTGCGGACGCCGCCGGGCGCGCGCGCCTTGCCGGCGCCATGGGCTTCGACGGCTGGGGACCATTCGCCGCGGCCCTTGAAGGTCATCGCCGGAATGTCACCGCGCACTTCGACGCCGTCGTGCTCGGCCGCGGGGGAGGCGCCGAACGCGCGACCGACGGCGGCCTCGAGACGCTCTGGTCGGACGAGCCTGCGGCGGAGCGTGTCGCCGAGGATGTGAGCCGCTTCGGCCTTTCCGACGCTCCGTCCGCGGCGCGGCTCCTGTTCGAGTTGCGGCAGTCCACTTATTTCCGGCGCCTCGACGCCTTCGGCCGGCGCCGGCTTGCGATCCTGGTGCCACGCGTCCTGGTCGCCGTCGCTCGCGCGGAGGCCGGCGGGGGCGGGGCCGGCCAGCCGCTGCTGGCGCGCCTGCTCGGCATCGTCGAGGCCATCGGGGGGCGCACGGCCTACCTGGCCCTGCTGAACGAGAACTCCCAGGCGCTCGAGAGGCTGGTCGAGGCCTGCCGCAGGGGCGAGTACCTCGCGCGCCAGGTGGCGGCGCATCCGCTCCTGCTCGACGAGCTGCTCGACGCCCGCGTGTTCGAGACGCTGCCGGACCGCGCGCAGTTTGCCCAGGAGCTCGCCGCACGGCTCGGCCATGCGGGCGACGACGAGGAACAGCGCATGGATGTGCTCCGTCATTTCCGGCGCGCCGCGACGTTTCGCATCGCGCTGCAGGACCTGACCGGGCGGTTGCCGCTCATGCAGGTCAGCGACCGGCTGACGGACGTCGCGGAGCTGATCCTCGAGCAGGCGCTGCTGCTCGCCTGGCGGCACACGAGCGCGCAGTACGGCGAGCCGCGTTGCGAGGACGAAGGTAAGCTGCGCACGCCGCGCTTCGGCATCGCCGGCTACGGAAAGCTCGGCGGCATGGAACTCGGCTACGCCTCCGACCTCGACCTCGTTTTCCTGCACGACTCGGCGGGCGGCAGCCAGCAGACGGCGGGACCCAAGGTCGTGGACAACGAGGTCTTCTTCCTGCGCTTCGCGCAGCGCCTGCTGCACGTGCTGACCGTCCACACCCCGGCCGGCCGCCTGTACGAGGTGGACGTGCGCCTGCGTCCTTCCGGCAAGGGCGGCCTCGCATTCACCCAGGTCGGCGCGTTCGAGGCCTACCAGAGACGCGAGGCCTGGACCTTCGAGCACCAGGCGCTGCTGCACTCCCGCTGGGTGGCAGGGGACGCGGCGCTCGGCAGCGCGTACTCCCGGATTCGCCGCGCCGTGCTAGTCGACGCCGTCAAGCGCGCAACGCTGCGCGAGGACGTCCTGGCGATGCGAGAGCGCATGCGCGCCGAGCACGGCAAGCCGCGCGACGGCCAGTTCGACCTGAAGCACGACCGCGGCGGAATCGCGGACATCGAGTTCCTCGCGCAGTACTGGGTGCTCCGGCACGCGCGCGAGCAGCCGCCGCTCGCCGAGTTCGCGGACACGATCCGTCATCTCGAGTCCGTGGGCTCCGCGGCGCTCGTGGATCACCGCGTGATCGACGGGCTCGTGGACGCGTACCGCGCTTACCGCAGCGCCGCCCACCACCGGTCGCTGGACGGGCGGCCTGCGGTCGTGGACGCACCGGAGTTCGCGCCGATGCGCGCCGGGGTCGCGGCCGTCTGGGAACGCGTCATGGTCGCGGGCGAGGAGCCCGTGCCCGTATAATCCTGCGATGCAGACCGGGAGCCCCTTGCAGCCGCCGAACGCGCGTCCGCGCTACGACGTCACCGCGGCCGACCTGCCGCTCGCCTGCCCGATGCCGGCGATGTCACTCTGGAACAGCCATCCCCGCGTCTACCTGCCGATCGAAGATACGGGCTTCGCGAAGTGCCCGTACTGCAGCGCCGAGTACGTGCTCACCCGCTGACCGCAGATGCTTGAGCGGCAGGGCATCGACCGCGGCGCGATCCTGTTCGACCCGCGGCGTGTCCGCGCCCCCGGGACGGAGCTTTTCGAGCCGGAGCTGCTGCGCACGCGTGGCACGCTCGGCGAGGAGGCCGGCGGGCGGGGCACCGTGCGTTACTTCGTCGGCGACGGCGTGTGCTGGGTGCTGCGGCGCTATCTGCGCGGTGGGCTGGCGGCGCGCTTCGCGCGCGACCGCTTCCTCTGGCTGGGCGAGGAGCGCACGCGCTCGTTCCGGGAGCTGCGGCTGCTCGCGGAGTTGATGCGCCGCGGGCTGCCCGTTCCGCCGCCGGTCGCCGCGCGCTACCGGCGCGGCTTCGCAAGCTATCGTGCCGAGCTCATGACCGTGCTCCTGCCGGGCGTCGAGTCGCTCACCGCGATGCTGGAGTCAGGGCGCATGGACGAGGCGCGCTGGGCTGCCGTCGGCCAGTGCCTGCGCCGTTTCCACGACGTCGGCGTTCAGCACGCGGACCTCAACTCCGACAACATCATGCTGGATGGAGGCGGTGGCATCTGGGTGCTCGACTTCGACCGCGGCCGGCTGCGGGATCCCGGCGCCTGGCGCGAGCGCGTGCTGGACCGGCTTGCACGCAGCATCGCGAAGCGCCGGCCCGGCGCGACCGACTGGCAGCACGGGTTCTCGCTGCTGCGCCGCGCGCACGACGCGTAGGGCCTGGATGTCCTGGCTCTACAACGTCCTCGTCTACCTCGCCGCGCCGGTCGCGATCCTCGTGCACCTCTGGCGCGGCCTGCGAGATCCGAGCTACCGCGGAGGCCTCGGCGAGCGCTTCGGCTTCGGGCCGAAAGTCACGGGTCCGGCGATCTGGGTGCACGCGGTGTCGGTCGGCGAGGTCCAGGCCGCGCAACCGCTGGTCGGCGAGTTGCGCAGGCGCCATCCGGCGTACCGCGTGCTGCTGACCACGGTGACGCCGACCGGCGCCGCGCGGGCGCGTCTCCTGTTCGGCGACCAGGTGCTGCTGCGCTACGTGCCGCTCGACCTGCAGGGGTCCGTGCGGCGCTTCTTCGACCGGGTCCGGCCGAAGCTCGCGATCATCCTCGAGACCGAGCTATGGCCCAACCTGTACGCCGAGTGCGGCCGGCGCGCGGTGCCGCTCGTGCTCGCGAGCGCACGCGTTTCGCCGCGCTCGATCGGCAACTACCGCCGCCTGGTGCCGCTGTTTCGCAGGACGCTCTCGAACGGCATCGTCATCGCAGCACAGAGCGAGGCCGACGCGGAGCGCTTCCGCTCGATCGGCGCGCCGCCGGAGCGCACGCTCGTCACCGGCAACATCAAGTTCGACTTCCAGCCCCCGTCCGGCATCGAGGAGCGTGGCCGGCACTGGCGCGACCGGAACCTGGCCGGCCGCCCGGTCTGGGTCGCGGGCAGCACGCACGAGGGCGAGGAGGCGATCGTGCTAGACGCGCACCGACAGGTACAGGCGCGGTTTCCAGACGCGCTGCTGATCCTCGTGCCACGGCATCCGCAGCGCTTCGACACGGCGCGCGACCTGCTGGCCAGGCGCAACGAGGCGGCCGCGTTCCGCTCGCAGGGCGATGCGGTCCGGCCTGGCACGCGCGTTCTGCTCGGCGACACGATGGGCGAGCTCATGATGTTCTACGCGGCCTCGGACGTCGCGTTCGTCGCCGGAAGTCTGGTTCCGATCGGCGGCCACAACCTGCTCGAGCCCGCCTCGGCGGGCAGGCCGGTGCTGACCGGGCCGTACAACTTCAACAGCGAGGAGATCGCGCAGCTGCTCGTCGATGCCGGTGCCGCCCACGTCGTCATGAACACGCAGCAACTCGCCCAGGCCGTCGTGTCGCTGCTCGGCGACGCGGAGCAACGCAAGGTCATGGGTGCTGCCGGCAAGGCCGTGCTCGATTCGAACCGCGGCGCGCTCGACCGACTGTTGACCCTCGTCGACCCCTTGCTGCCATGACGGAGAACCGGGATTGAAGACTGACCTGACTCTTTCGGATCCCTACGAGCCTGGAGCCCTCGCCGCACTGGCCGAGCAGTTCGGCTCGCCGCTGTTCGTGATCGACTGCGAGCGGCTGCGCCGCCAGTACCGCGCGCTCGCAGCGGCGCTGCCCGGCGTGCACCTGCACTATGCGCTGAAGCCGCTGCCGGACCGCACCGTCGTGCAGGTGCTGGCGCGTGAGGGCGCCTGGTTCGACCTCGCGACCAATGGCGAGGTCGACCTGGTGCGCGACGCAGGCATCCCGCCAAAGCGCTGCATCCACAGCCACCCCATCAAGCGCGGCTCCGACATCCGCCATGCGCTCGATCGCGGCATCACGACCTTCGTCGTGGACAACGCCGAGGAGATCGCGAAGTTCACGGCCAAACGCGCGCGCGTGAAGCTCCTGCTGCGCGTCTCGTTCCGCAACCCCGACGCGCCCATCGACCTGTCGCGCAAGTTCGGCTGCGACGCTGCCGCCGCGATCGGCCTCATCGAGGAGGCGGCGCGACTCGGGATCCGCGTCGTTGGCCTCTCGTTCCACGCCGGGTCGCAGCTGCCGCGCCCGGACAAGTACGTCGAGGCGATCGGCACCTGCGGGCGGATCATCGCCGAGGCGCGCGGGCGCGGCTTCCCGCTCGAGGTGCTGGACATCGGCGGCGGCTTCCCGATCGAGTACATCGAGCCGGCGCCGGCGATCGATGATTTCTGCGCGCCGATCCGCGCGGCGCTGGCAGGGCTGCCGCAGGGCCTGCGACTCATCGCGGAGCCGGGGCGGTTCATCGCCGGGCCGGCGGTCGTCGCGATCTCGACGGTCATGGGCCGCGCCATGCGGGAAGGGCGCTGGTGGTACTACCTCGACGACGGAATCTACGGGACCTTCAGCGGCCAGATGTACGACAAGATGCACTTCCCGATCGAGCCGCTCGGCGACCCGGACCGGCCGCGCGAGCCCTGCGTGATTGCAGGGCCCACCTGCGACAGCCTCGACGTGATCTCCGAGAACCTGCCGATGCCGGTGCTGGAGATCGGGGAGCGGCTCTGCGCGCGCCAGATCGGCGCATACACGATGGCGACTGCGACCGACTTCAACTACTTCCCGCGCGCCAAGGTCATCGCCATCAACGTCGAGCGCGCCGCGGGGCGGGGGTAGGCCATGCCGCAGGCTTTCTGGCAGGCGACCGGGCTGCTCGTGCTTTCCAACGTGTTCATGACCTTCGCGTGGTACGCGCACCTCAAGGAGCTGAACCACAAGCCCTGGTACTTCGCCGCGCTCGTGTCCTGGGGCATCGCGCTGGTCGAATACCTGTTCCAGGTGCCCGGCAACCGCATCGGCTACACGGTGATGACCTTGCCGCAGCTCAAGATCCTGCAGGAGGTCATCACGCTCCTGGTGTTCGTGCCATTCGTCCTGCTGTACATGAAGCAGGGGCTCAAGCTCGACTACCTGTGGGCGGCGTTGTGCCTCGTCGGCGCGGTCTACTTCGTGTTCCGCAGCGCATGACGACCGCGATCCATCGCCGCGTGGACCTGCTCCGCGCCGGCCGCGACCCGACCTTCGTCGCGCGGCTCCCGTCGGGCTGGGCGGTGCTCGGCGACCCGCAGGTGCTGCCCGGATACTGCCTGCTGTTGCCGGACCCGGTCGTGCCGACGCTGAACGCGCTCACGGGCGCCGGGCGCGCCGCATTCCTCACCGACATGGCGGCACTCGGCGACGCCGTGCTCGCCGTCACGCACGCCGTGCGCATCAACTATGCGCTGTTCGGCAATCTCGAACCCGCGCTGCACGCGCACGTGATCCCGCGCTACCACGACGAGCCGGAGCCGCTCCGCTCGGCGCAGCCCTGGGCCTACGACTGGAAGGCGGCGCCGGCTTTCGACCCGGAGCAGCACCGCGATCTCGGCAACCGGATCCACGCCGCGCTCGCGCGCAAGGCCTGAGGAGCGCCGCATGAAGGCAGTCCATTCCCCGCTGCATGCGGTCCATGACGGCGGCGTCGAGCTGTACCGCGGCGCGCTCGTGCCGACGTTCGAGACGCCGGAGCGCGCCGAGATCATCCGCGCGGCGCTCGAGTCCGGCGGCTACGAGCTGCTCGAGCCGCGCGCGATCCCGGAGTCGCGGCTGCTGCGGGTGCACGAGGCGGAATTCGTGGATTTCCTGCGCGGCGTGCATGCGCGCTGGCTGGCGGAGGGCCGGGAAGGCCACGTGATCCCGAGCGGTTTCCCGGCGCGCGGGCTGCGCCGCGACCGCAGGCCCTCGGGCATCAGCGGCTCGCTCGGTTACTTCGCGTTCGACGCGAGCAGCCCCATCGTCGCCGGGACCTGGGACGCGGCGCTCGCCGCTGCGCGCTGCGCAATGACCGCGGCGGCGATCGTCGCCGAAGGGGAGCGCGCGGCCTACGCGCTCTGCCGGCCGCCGGGCCACCACGCCGCGCGCAGCACCTACGGCGGATACTGCTACCTCAACAATGCCGCGCTCGCCGCGCAGTACCTGCGCGACGAGGGCTGCGCGCGCGTCGCCGTGCTCGACGTGGACTACCACCACGGCAACGGCACGCAGGAGATCTTCTGGGAGCGTGACGACGTGCTGTTCGTCTCGCTGCACGGCGACCCCGAAACCGAGTACCCCTGGTTCATGGGCTATGCGGACGAGCGCGGCTTCGGCCGGGGCGAGGGTTGCACGCTCAACCTGCCGCTGCCCGCCGGCACGGGCTGGGACGCTTACGGCGCGGCGCTCGACACCGCGCTGGCGGCGATCCGCCGCTTTGCGCCTGCGGCGCTCGTCGTGTCGCTCGGTGTCGATACCTTCACCGCCGATCCGATCAGCGCGTTCAAGCTGGAAAGCCGGCACTATCCGCTGATCGGCGAGTGCATCGCCGCCCTCGGGCTGCCGACCGTGCTGGTCCAGGAGGGCGGCTATGCGGTCGCGGAGATTGGCACGAACGTTGTGGGCGTTCTCGGCGCATTTGCCGATTAGACTAGGCGGATGGCCGTCAGCGACGACTATCGCGATTTTGTCCTCGAGCAGCTCGCCGCGGCGGGGCGCGTGACTCCGCGCGCGATGTTCGGCGGCGTCGGGCTCTACCTCGACGGCCTTTTTTTTGCGCTGATCGACGACGACACGCTGTACTTCAAGACCGACGACTCGAACCGCCCGCGCTACGAACAGGCAGGCTCGCGGCCCTTCTGCCCGTTCGCGGACCGGCCCGACCAGTCGATGGCGTACTGGCAGGTACCGGCGGACGTGCTCGAGGATCCGGACGAGTTGACTGCCTGGGCCCGCCAGGCCCTCGCGGTCGCGCTCGCGAAACGCGCCCGGCGACCGGTGCGCCGGCGAGCGCCCGCGGCCCGGAACAGGGTTCGCCGATGAGTGCGCTCGTGCAGGACGCCGCCAGCACGCTGTGCCGCGAATGGGAGCCGCGGTTGCGCCGTTTCGTCGCCGACCAGCCGGGCGCGGACCCCGGCCACGGCCCCGTGCATCTCGAGCGCGTCGTCGCAAACGCGCTTCGGCTCGCGACCGAGGAAGGCGCGCGCATCGAGGTCGTGCTGCCGGCGGCCTGGCTGCACGACTGCGTCCACGTCGCAAAGGATGCGCCGGAGCGAGCGAGCGCCTCGCGGCTCGCGGCCGAGCACGCAGTCCGGTATCTCGAGTCCGCGGGTTATCCCGCGGCCCTCCTGCCCGGTATCCGCCATGCCATCGAGGCGCACAGCTATTCGGCCGGCATCCCGCCTGTGACCGTCGAGGCGAAAGTCGTGCAGGACGCGGACCGGCTGGACGCCCTCGGCGCGGTCGGGCTCGCGCGCTGCATCGCCGTCGGCGCCGCGCTCGGCCGCCCGGTGTACGGGCCCGAAGACCCGTTCTGCCGCGCGCGTGCGCCGGATGACCGGCGTGCCTCCGTGGATCATTTCTTCACCAAGCTGCTGAAGTTCGCGGATACCATGCAGACCGCAGCCGGCCGGCGCGAAGCGGAGCGCCGCACAGCCTTCCTGCGCGCCTTCCTGGCACAACTCGAGTCGGAGATCGCCCCGTGAGCCGCCGCGTATCGGCGCGCGATGCGCTGGCGAAACTGCGTGACGGCAACGCGCGCTTCGCCGCCAATGCGCGCGGCACGGGCACGCTCATCACCGCGGCCCGGCGCGCCAAGCTGACGGCGGCGCAGGAGCCCTTTGCCATCGTGCTCGGTTGCTCGGACTCGCGCGTGCCCGTCGAGCTGGTGTTCAACCAGGGCCCGGGCGACCTGTTCGTGATCCGCGTCGCCGGCAACATCGTCGCGCCGTCCCTGATCGGCAGCGTCGAGTTCGCGGCCGACCGCTTCGGCACGCGCCTCGTCGTGGTGCTGGGTCATTCCTCCTGCGGCGCGATCGCGGCGACGATCGAGGAGCTGCACCGGCCCGCGCTCGGCTCCTCGCCCCACATCCTCGATATCGTCGATCGCATCCGGCCGGGCGTCGAGAAAATCGTCGCGCGGCATGCGGCGGAGGGTGCCCTCGCCGTCGAGCACGCGGTGATGACGGCGAACGTGCGCGCTTCCGTCGACCAGCTCCGGCATGGCTCCGCGATCATCGAGAACCTGATCGCCAGCGACGGGCTGGTCGTGACCGGCGCCTGGTACTCGCTCGAGACCGGGAAGGTGGAATTCCTCGACCAGCCGCTAGCGCGTTAGTGCCGCGATGAAGACGGCGGGATCCACGTTCCCGCCGGAGAGGATGATCGCGGTGGTGCGGCCCGCGACGGGCAGCTTGCCGGCGAGCACGGCCGCGAGCGCGACCGCGCCGCCCGGCTCGACGACCAGCTTGAGGTCGCGGAACGCGCGCGCCATCGCGGCCTCGACCTCGCGGTCGCTGACGGTCAGGACGCCGGCGAGCAGCTCCCGGTTGATGGCGAACGTGAGCCGGCCCGGCGGCGAGGACTGCAGGGCGTCGCAGATCGAGCGCGCCTCGGGCGGGTTCGCGAGCAGCACGCCGGCCGCCAGCGAGCGGCGCGTGTCGTCGAATGCCTCGGGCTCGACACCGTACACCGACGCTGCCGGCGCGAGGGCGCGGACCGCGATCGCGGTGCCCGCGGTGAGCCCGCCGCCGCTGGTCGGCACGAGCACCTGGTCGGGAACGAGCCCGAGTTCTTCCGCCTGCTGCACCAGCTCGAGCGCGGCCGTGCCCTGGCCGGCCACGACATGCGGGTCGTCGTAGGCCGGGACGAGCGTCGCGCCGCGACCGGCCACGATCTTCCGCGCGATGGCTTCGCGGTCCTCGGCGAAACGGTCGTAGAGCACGACCTCCGCGCCGAGCGCGCGCGTATTGTCGAGCTTGATGGCCGGCGCGTCCGCGGGCATCACGATCGTCGCCGGGATGCCGAGCATGCGCGCCGCGGCGGCCACGCCCTGGGCATGGTTCCCGGACGAGAAGGCGACGACGCCGGCGTGGCGCTCGCGTTCGTCCAGCTGCACGAGACGGTTGTACGCGCCGCGGAATTTGAACGCGCCGTTGCGCTGCAGGCACTCGGCCTTGAACAGCAGCGTACCGCCCAGGGCCTCGTCGAGCGGCGTGCCCGCGAGCAGCGGAGTCCTGCGCGCGACGCCCGCCAGCCGGCCGGCGGCGGCCCGGACCTCGGCGAGCCCGGGCAATGGAAGGGATTCGTGCGGTGCGTTCACCGGATGTTATGTTAGCCGCATGCAGGCCACGCTGCGCACGGCGCACCTCGTCGTTGGCGCGATCACGGTCGGCGCGTTCCTGGTGACCGGGCTCGTGATGGCCGGGCACCAGCCGCCGCTGACGTCGCTCGATTGGGGCGAGCGGCTCCTGTTCCGCTCGCGGTACATCTACATCCTCTCGGCAGGGCTCGTGAACCTCGCGCTCGGCCTCCGTTATGCGTTGCCGGAAGGGGCTGCGCGTCGAAGCGCGGCGCTCGCGGGCTCGCTGCTCACGCTCGTGAGTGCGGTCCTGCTCTTCTTCGCATTCTTTGCCGAGCCGATGGCGGGCCGCGGACCCGGCTGGCTGAGCGCCGCCGGGCTGCATGCGCTGTTCGGCGGCGTGTTGCTCCACGCGGCCGGGAGCTTCCGGCGCGCGGGCAGGGCGACATGACCGACCCGATCTGGCGGCCCTGTGCGCGCTCGCGCGGGCGCGCGACGCGGCGGGCCGGCTCGAGAAATCGGCGGCTGCCGACAACTTCCGGAATCTGTTCGAGGTGCCGGTGCTTTTCTATGTCCTGTGCATCGCGCTGGCTGCGACCGGGGGCTCGTCGCCGGGCTTCATGTCGGCTGCCTGGGCCTACGTGGGCCTGCGCGCCCTGCACAGTTTCATCCACGTCACGTACAACCGCGTCATGCACCGGTTCCTGGTCTACGTCGCGAGCACCTTGCTGCTGTTCGGCATGTGGATCGCGTTCTTCCTGAGGATCGACTGATGGAAGACTTTGAAGGGGGCTGCCTGTGCGGCGCGGTGCGCTTCGCGGTGACGCCGCCGACGCTGTTCTTTTCGCACTGTCACTGCCGCTGGTGCCGCGAGGCGCAAGGGGCGCCTTTCGTGAGCTGGGTGGGCGCGGCGGTCGAGCGCTTCCGCTACCTGCCGGGATCCGCACAGCCCGCGTGGTACCAGTCGACGCCGCAGAGCCGGCGCGGCTTCTGCCCGACCTGCGGCACCACGCTCTTTTTCGCCTCGACGATCTGCCCGGGAGAGATCCACGTCGTGCGCCCGGCGATTGCCGGCGACATCGACCGCGAGCCGCAGGGCCACAGCTTCTGGGACCACCGCGTCGACTGGATCGAGGTGGGGGACTCGCTGCCGCGCCATACGAGTGATGCGCCGGCGCTTGCGGAATTCAAGGCGATAGAGCCCTGAGACCTTCCGCATCGAGTCGCTCGATCGGCTCCGAGCAGACGCGCCCCCGGCAGACATAGGCGACAGTCGTCGCCTTCGCGCGCTTGGATGCGAGTGCCTCCGGCAATCCCCGGGCGTCCGCCGGGATCCCGATCACCATCCGCCGCGGGGCATACGTGCCCGCGAGTGCGGCCAGCCAGGCGGCCAGCTCCTCGCCCTGGCCGCGCACGATCACGAGATCGACCGGCTCGAGGTACTCCTCCAGCGCGATCAGCAGTGCCGCATGCGCTTCCGGCACCCGCGCGAGCGCAGCGTGGCCGGCACGCACCGTTGCTTCGGCCGCATCGAGATAGCGCGTTTCCCCGGTGAGCCATCCGAGCCGGGCGAGGGCGCGGGCCGCGACGCCGTTGCCGGAGGCCATGGCCTCGTCGACGAAGCCCTTGGAGCGCCCGAGCGGCGTATCCGCGCCCTCGGCCGTGAACCAGAAGCCGCCGTACTCGCGGTCGGCGAATCGTTCGAGCAGCGCGTCGGCGATACGGCTTGCGAACTCGAGGTCCTCGCTGCGGAATCGCGACTGGAGCGCCTCGAGGAGCGCCTCGAGCAGGAACACGTAGTCGTCGAGATAGGCCGGAAATCGCGCGGCGCTGCCTTTCCACGCGGCGTAGAGCCGGCCGTCGCGCCAGGATTCGCGCCGCAGGAAGTCGATCGCGGCGAGGGCGGCATCGGTGAGTGCGGGCGCCGCCAGCAGCCGGCCGGCGACCGCAAGGCCCTGGATCATGAGCCCGTTCCAGGCGGTGAGGATCTTGTCGTCAAGCCCGGGCCTGACGCGCGCGGCGCGCACGGCCAGCAGCTTCGCGCGCGCCGCGGCGAGGAGGCCCTGCAGGTGTTCAACGGGCGTCCCGAGCTCGCGGGCGAGGTCCTCGAGCCCGACGAAGGCATGCAGGTGCCAGGCGCCCTCGAAATTCGGCTCGCGATCGAGTCCGTAGCGGCGCGCGAACGCGCGGAATTCGTCCGGGGCCAGCAGACGCTCGACTTCCTCGCGCTGCCAGACGTAGAACTTGCCCTCGTGTCCCTCGGAATCGGCGTCGAGCGCGGCGTAGAAGCCGCCCCCCGGTGCACGCATTTCGCCGAGCGCCCAGCCGGCCGTCGCGCGCGCGGCCTCGCGCAGGGCGCTGTCGTCCGCGGTCACGGACGCCTGCGCGAGCAGCGCGAGCAGGGCGCCGTTGTCATAGAGCATCTTCTCGAAGTGCGGGATCATCCAGAAGGGGTCGACCGAGTAGCGGCAGAAGCCGCCACCCAACTGGTCGAAGATCCCGCCTTCCGACATGCGCCGCAGGGTCAGCAGCGCCATCGGTCGCGTGTCCTTCTCCCGCAGCAGGAGCTCGAGCGAGGCGGGGTGCGGGAACTTCGGCGCATGCCCGAAGCCGCCGTTGAGCGGGTCGAAGCTCGCGGCGAGGCGCTGGCGCGCGACTTCGAGAGGTTCGCGCGTGAGCGCGGCATCTGCCTGCGGGGCCGGCGGGAGGATCTCGCGGAACACGCCGCGCAGCGATTCGTTCTGGCTCCTGACGCTGTCGCGCTGCCCGCGGTAGAACCCGGCGACGCGCGCGAGCAGCTCCGTGAAGGCCGGCATGCCGTAGCGCGGTTCCTTCGGGAAATATGTGCCGCCGAAGAAGGGCACGAGGTCGTCGGGCGCGAGGAACATCGTCAGCGGCCAGCCGCCGCCGCGCTGCGTCAGCACCTGGTGCGCGAGCTGATAAACCTTGTCGAGATCGGGCCGCTCCTCGCGGTCCACCTTGACGTTGACGAACAGGCGGTTCATCACGGTGGCCGTCGCCTCGTCCTCGAAGGACTCGTGTGCCATGACGTGACACCAGTGGCAGGCGGAGTAGCCGATCGACAACAGGATCGGCCTGTCCTCGGCGCGCGCCTTCGCGATCGCGGTCTCGCCCCAGGGATGCCATTCCACCGGGTTGGACGCGTGCTGGAGCAGATACGGGCTGGTTTCGCCCGCGAGCCGGTTGTGCGGCCCGGCGGGAGGATCGCCATTCATGGATGCCGCCGCGGTCGGTTAGAATTGCGGCCACTATAGCCACCGCGCTTCCTTCCCGCATGCCGAGCCAACCCGAATCCGCCGCCGCCGCGGGCAGCGCGCTGCCGACGCTCGTCCTGAAGCCCCGCGAGGAGCGCCGCCTGCAGGCGGGGCATCTCTGGATCTTCTCGAACGAGGTCGATGTCGAGGCGACGCCGCTCACGGACTTCGAGCCGGGAGCGCACGTCGCCGTGCAGTCGAGCGTGGGCCGCTTCCTCGGTTATGCCTACGTGAATCCGCGCACGCTCATCAGCGCGCGCGTCGTCGGCCGTGACCCGGACTATCCGCCCGGCAAGTCGCTGCTCGTGCACCGGCTCAAGGTGGCGGAGGCGTTGCGCAAGCGGTTCACGTCCGCGCCGTTCCACCGCCTCGTGTACGGGGAGGGCGACTTCCTGCCCGGCCTGGTCGTCGACCGCTACGGTGACGTACTGGTCGCGCAGCTCGGCACCGCGGGCATGGAGGCGATGAAGGCGCAGATCCAGGAGGCGCTCGTCAAGGTCGTCGCGCCGGCCGCGCTGCTGTGGAAGAACGACTCGCCGATCCGGGAACTCGAGGGCTTGCCGCGCTACGTCGAGACCGCGTTCGGCGAGGTGCCGGATGCCGTCACGGTTCCCGAGGGCAGCGTGGACTTCCGCGTGCCGCTCGCCGCCGGGCAGAAGACCGGCTGGTACTTCGACCAGAGCGCAAATCGCGCGCTGTTTGCCGGCCATGCCCGCGGCGCGCGCGTGCTCGACGTCTTCAGCTACGCCGGCGCCTTCGGCCTGCAGGCGGCGCGCGCGGGCGCGCAGGCAGTCATGTGCGTCGACTCCTCAGGTCCGGCGCTCGCCGCCGCCGCGGCGACGGCCGACGCCAATCACCTGACGGCCGAGCTGCGGGAAGGCGACGCCTTCGACACGCTGGAGGCCCTGCACACGGAGCGGCGCCGCTTCGACGCGATCGTCGTCGACCCACCGGCCTTCATCAAGCGCAAGAAGGACCACCCGAAGGGGCTCGCGGCCTACCGCCGCGTCAACCAGCTCGCAATGCGGCTGCTCGACCGCGACGGGCTCCTGATGTCCTGCTCCTGCTCGTATCACCTCGCGCCCGGCGAGCTGGTGGACGCCGTGCAGCGTGCGGCACGCCATCTCGGGCGGTTCGCGCAGCTGGTCGCTGTGGGCAGCCAATCGCCGGACCACCCGGTGCACCCGGCCATCGACGAGACGCGCTACCTGCGTGCCTTCCTGTTCCGGGTGACCGACGGGTGATCGCGTATCCCGACATCGACCCGGTCGCCTTCGCCCTCGGCCCGGTCCGGGTGCACTGGTATGGGCTCATGTACGTGTTCGGGTTCGTCGCCGGCTGGTGGCTCGGGCGCCGGCGCGCGGCCGCGCCCGGCTCGTCCTGGAAGGCCGTGGACGTCGACGACCTCATTTTCTTCGCGGCGGTCGGCGTGATCGTCGGCGGCCGCCTCGGATGGATCCTGGTCTACGGCTTCGATTCGATCCGCGCGGATCCGCTGACGATCATCCGCGTGTGGCAGGGCGGCATGTCGTTCCACGGCGGCCTCGCGGGCGTGATGATCGCCATCGCGTTCTTCGCCGGGCGCCGGGATCGGCGCATCGCCGACGTGTTCGACTTCATGGCGCCTTTGCCCGCG
>Ga0187894_10004240_pt1 | contig 15511 bp, 3 predicted proteins | sample GBC1701081metaG_FD_136650 | JGI IMG/M metagenome (GOLD analysis project Ga0187894, IMG submission 136650) | White microbial mat communities from a lava cave in the Kipuka Kanohina Cave System on the Island of Hawaii, USA - GBC170108-1 metaG ... | reverse complement strand
GCGCGGCCCGTCCGCGTCGTTGCTCCTCGGTCAAATACGCTCGGTATTCTCCCTCGTCGCGCCTCGCGGCCGGGCCTGCTCGCTCCGCCTGGTCTCGGTCCGCGATTCCTGCTCACGCTCTGACTCGCCAGGCGGACGCCGCCGCATGAAAATTGGCCGGGCCTGAAGGCTGTTGCTACGATTTTCTCCTGGGTCGGCCTTACACAGGCGTCCCGAGGAGCTCTGATGCAGCCGCCCGATCGTTCTGACGACCCCTTCAGGAGAGGCCCGCGCCGCGTCCCGCTTCTTCCGTTGCGCGACATCGTCGTCTTCCCGCACATGGTGGTGCCGTTGTTCGTGGGACGGGAGCGGTCCATCAGCGCGCTGGAAGAGGCGATGGGCAAGGGCGGCGGCGCCGGCAAGGAGATCTTTCTTTCCGCGCAACGCAAGGCGAAAACTAACGAGCCCACGCCCGACGAGATTTTTCCGGTCGGCACCATCGGCACCATCATTCAGCTGCTCCGCCTGCCCGACGGGACGGTCAAGGTGCTGGTCGAGGGCAAGCGGCGCGGAATCATCCGGAAGTTCGCGCAGACGGACGGGTTCTTTCAGGTGGACGTGGAAGAGGTCACGGAGGTGACCGAGCGGTCCGTCGAGCTCGACGCCATGGTGCGTGAGATCCACGCGACGTTCGAATCGTACGTGAAGCTGAACAAGCGAATCGCGCCTGAGATCCTGGTCTCCGTCCAGACCATCGAGGATCCCGGTCAGCTGGCCGACACCATCGTGGGACAGCTGCAGCTCAAGCTCCCCGACAAGCAGGCGGTCCTGGAGATGAACCAGCCGTCGAAGCGGCTGGCGCGCCTTTACGAGCTGATGAAGGCGGAGATCGAGATCCTGCAGGTCGAGCGGAAGATCCGCACGCGCGTCAAGAAGCAGATGGAGAAGACGCAGAAGGAGTACTACCTCAACGAGCAGATGCAGGCGATCCAGAAGGAGCTGGGGGATCGCGACGAATTCAAGAACGAGATGGCCGAGCTGGAGGAGCGGGCCAAGCAGAAGAACCTTTCCAAGGAAGCGCAGACGAAGGTCAAGAAGGAGCTGAAGAAGCTGCGCATGATGGCGCCCATGTCGGCCGAGGCCGCCGTCGTGCGCAACTACGTGGACTGGGTGCTGGCGCTGCCGTGGGGAGAGAAGTCCGAGGACAAGCTGGACGTGCGAGAGGCGGAGGCCATCCTCGACGAGGACCACTACGGCCTCAAGCGCGTCAAGGAGCGCATCCTCGAATATCTGGCGGTGCAGGCGCTGGTCAAGAAGCTCAAGGGGCCCATCTTGTGCCTGGTGGGGCCGCCGGGCGTCGGCAAGACGTCGCTGGCGCGGTCCATCGCGCGCGCCACGGGGCGCAACTTCGTGCGCCTGTCGCTGGGCGGCGTGCGCGACGAAGCCGAGATCCGCGGCCACCGCCGGACGTACATCGGCGCGCTGCCCGGCAAGATCATCCAATCACTGAAGAAGGCGGGAACCCAAAATCCGGTGTTCCTGCTGGACGAGGTCGACAAGATGTCGACGGATTTTCGCGGCGATCCCTCGGCGGCGCTGCTGGAGGTGCTGGACCCGGAGCAGAACGGCACCTTCAACGATCACTACCTGGACGTCGACTACGACCTGAGCGACGTCATGTTCGTGACGACCGCGAACTCACTGCACGGCATCCCGATTCCGCTGCAGGACCGCATGGAGATCATCCAGCTTCCCGGCTACACGGAGTTCGAGAAGCTCTCCATCGCAGAGAAGTACCTGATTCCTAAACAGAAGAAGGAGAACGGGATCGAGACCGTGGCGCTCGAGCTTCCCGAGGACACGATTCGGTCCATTGTCCATCACTTCACGAAGGAAGCGGGCGTCCGCAGCCTGGAGCGCGAGATCGCCACTATCTGCCGCAAGGTGGCGCGCGAGGTCCTGAGCAAGCAGGCCGCGGGAACGACGGGAGCCTGGAAGGTGACTCCGAAGCGTCTCGGCAAGTATCTGGGTCCGCAGCGCTATCGCGTCGGGCGGCAGGAAGGGACGGACGAGATCGGGCTGGTCAACGGCCTGGCCGTCACCATGCACGGCGGCGACTTGCTGGTCACCGAGGTCTCCATCGTGGCAGGCAAGGGGAAGCTGGTGCTGACGGGGAAGCTGGGCGACGTCATGCAGGAATCGGCGCAGGCCGCCATCAGCTATGTGCGCTCGCGCGGTCCGTCGCTCGGGCTGGAGCGCGACTTCTACTCGCGGGCGGACATCCACGTGCACCTGCCGGAAGGCGCCATTCCGAAGGACGGTCCGTCGGCCGGGATCACCATGTGCACGGGGGTGGTGTCGGCGCTTCTGCGCGTGCCGGTGAAGAAAGAAGTGGCCATGACCGGCGAGATCACTCTGCGCGGCCGGGTGTTGGCCATCGGAGGCTTGAAGGAAAAGATCCTGGCGGCGCACCGGGCGGGCATCAAGACGGTGATCCTGCCCAAGGAGAACGTGAAGGATCTGCGCGACATTCCCAAACGCGTGCTGAAGAACATCCGCGTCGTGCCCGTGGAGCACATGGACGAGGTGCTGCGTATCGCGCTGGCTTTGCCGGAGACGGGCCACCCGCTGCTGGAGCCGTCGGTCGCCGTGGATTGGCGCGTGCCGTTCGAGCGGCGCGAGCTGGGTGAGCGCCGAGACCGTGAGCCGAAGCAGATGCCCGTGGCAACGGCCGTACCCCCACCGGGCGTCGAAGAGGACAGCGACCCCGACGACCGGCGGCCGCCCGGCTCAGGACCGCTACCGGTTGTAGGGCTCGCCACGCAGGACGGACGTGGCCCGGTAGATCTGCTCGCACAGCACCACGCGCGCTAAGCGGTGCGGCAGGGTCAGCGACGAGAGCGAAAGCCGCTGCGCCGCCCGCCGCACGGCCTGGGGCGGCAGCCCGTCGGAGCCGCCGATCAGGAACACCAGCGCCTTGGTTTGCCCGTGCAGCATGCGGTCGCCCAGAAATCGCGCGAACGCCGCGCTGGTCCAGCTCTCGCCGCCCGGCTCCAGCGCGACCACCTCGGCGCCGGAGCCCGATGGAATACGGTTGACCAGCGCCGGCCCGTCTTTGACTTCCCAGGTTTCCACCGGCAGATGGCGCCGCGCGCGTGCCAGGTACTCGTCACAAGCGGCAGCCAACCCAGCATCGCGCATGCGCCCGACCGCCAGGATCACGATCTTCACGGGCGCGCCATCAGGGCCGAGCGCGGCCGTGCCTTTAGTACGCGCCGTAGAGGGCGTCGGGCTGCTGCAGGTTTGCTTCGGGCGGCACGTCCAGCTTCACCCGCGGGGCGTCGATCCATAGGCTCTCCAGATCGTAAAATTCGCGCACCGGATGATAGAAGACGTGAATCACGACGTCGCCGAAGTCGAGCACGGTCCAGCGCCCGCTCCCCATGCCTTCCTGACCCACCAGGCTCCGCCCGTGGGCACGCATCGCGACCCGCACGTTCTCCGCGATGGCGTCGACCTGACGATCGCTGCGGCCGCTGACGATTCCGATGAAGTCGGTGTAGCTGCCCATGGCAGATACGTCGATCAGAACCGGCAGCAAGGCCTTCTTGTCCAGCGCGCCCGCGATGGCTGCCAGCGCCGCTTCCAACCCGTCGCGTGTGTCGCGCGCCACGGGCTGCCCCGATGCGCCCGCCATGGTCGTCTTGCGCCGCGAGGTCCCGGGCGTCCGCCTCTTCCTCTTCGTCGTCGAGGCTGCTTTCGAGGATGGAGATCCGGACGGGGATGGAGAAGACGTTCGAGCGGGGCGCTTGTTCACTTGAAAAAAGCCTAGCAAACCAGCGCGCGCGCCTCAATCAGCGTCCCGGCGCGCCGCGACCGGCTGCCCTTGGTGATAGCCCCCGACGGCGATACGATGCACGCTTCGGGGGACTCGTAGCTTTCGACCTTGTTGGTGTCTAAGTCGCTGTTGCGATCGCCGGGTTGGGTCGTCCTGTTGCTGGCCGCTCTGTGGGCGGCGCCGGCGCGGGCGAGCGTCGTCGGGACGCGGCCTTCGAAGCTGCGGGCGTTCCGGCTGTTCGGCGACGGGGTGCCCATCGGCAACACGATGATGGGGACCGAGTTCGCCGCGCCGCAGGTGAACACGCGCTTGCTGGCGTCGTCGACCGCGACGCTGACGGGGCTGCCGCCGGACGCGGTGGTGTCCGGAGCGTATTTGATGTGGGCGGGATCGCTGGGCAACGCCTCTACCGGCGGGCCGTTCGTGCCGGACACCATGGTCTCGCTGCGAGTCGCGGACGGGTCGTTCTTCGCGGTGCCGGCGGATGGCGCATGTCTGACCATCGGCATTTACGACGGGTTCTACAAATGTCGCGCCGACGTGACCGATCTCATCGCTGCGCACCCGGGGGTCAGCCGCTACAACGGCGACTACACGGTGTCGGATCTCGCGGCGCAGCCGGGACACATCGATGTGATGAACCCGCCGGCGTGCGCGCCCTTCGATCCGTTCTGCCAGTCCAAGTTCGCTTCGTGGACGTTGATCGTCGTCTACAGCTCGGCCAGCGCGCCGCTGCAGCGAGACATCCACATCTACGACGGGTTCCAGAGCTTCGACGAGCAGCAGTCGCCGATGTTCTCGTCGGGCATCGACTCGTTCGCCATCGACGGGTTCCTGGTGGCGTCGCCGCCCGTCGGTGAGGTCAGCTACTGGGGCATGGAGGGCGACGCCTTGCTGGGCACGCCGCCCCAGGACACGAGCGATATTTTCCCGTGCGACACCTGTTTCGATTTCTTTCAATACAACGCGACGAAGCTGTTCGACCTGGGCACCAACAACCAGGCCGGGAACCTGTTCAATTCGTCGACCGCGCTCGGCCTGGACATCGACACGTTCAAGATAGGCAGCCAACCCGGCGGGCTGGGGCTGCTGTCGGTGGGGGACACGGCGGCGCGCATCACCGTCGGCTCGGGCGACGACATCCCAGGGCCGGCGGACGGATCGGGCGGCGGCGAATTCGTGGTTCTGGGGTGGACGCTGTTGCGGCTCAACCGGCCGGCGCCGAGCTTCCGCACGGTGGACACCTTCAAGGACGTCGACCCGGCGGAGGCGGCGGCCGGAGAGACGCTGTTTTACACGGTGCAGATCACGAACGCGGGATCCGCGGATGCCACCGCCGTGCGGCTGGTGGACCGCCTGCCCGCGGAGGCCGTGTACGTCGCGGGCTCGACGCGCATCGACGGCGTCGCTTGCACGGACGCCGCGGACGGGGACGCGTGCGCGGTCTCGGGCGGCGCGCTGACCGTATCGTTCGCCGCCCTTCCGTTTACGCCGCCGGGCAACAAGCGCAAGGTGACGTTCCGCGCGCGCGTCGCCGCCGGCGTCCCGAACGGCGCCACCGTGTGCAACTCGGCCACGGTGACGGCGGCGGAGACCGGTGACGTCACGACCATCGGGCCGGCGTGCATCACCACCGCCGCTCCGGTCATCGGGACGCCGTCCAAGAGCTTCCAGGACGTCAACGGCGGGGTGTTGGCGCCAGACGATCTGGTGCAGTTCACCATCGCGATCCCCGCGTCGCGCCCGGCGGGAGGGCTGTCGTTCGTGGATGACATCCCGGCGCACATGCATCTGGTGTCCGTCGCGCCGCCGGCCGGCGCCAGCGATCGGTCGACGCTGACGGGCGGAGCCAACGGCACCGGACGGGTCGACATCGACGGCATCGCGGTCCCGGATGGCGCGCCCGCGAGCTTCAGCTTCATCGTGCGCGTGTCGTCGGTGGCGCAGTTCGTGGCGGCAGGTGTGCCGTCCGATCGCATCAACGGCACGTCCGTGTGCAATCAGGGGCGAGTGGGCGCGGCGTTCCTGCCGGCCCCCAAGCCGACCGACGATCCGACGACCGGGCCGTCGCCGGACGCGACATGCCGCTCGGTCACGTACTCTCCGGGATTCTCCACGTCGCGCAAGGTCGTGGTGGACACCAACGGCGGCAACGCCATCCCCGGCGATACGCTGGTCTACACCCTGGATGTGGTCAACACCGGCGCGACGGCGGCGGCGGTCGATCTCTCGGATCCGCTGCCGCCGGGAGTCACCGGGTTCGTGCCGCTGGTGCTGCCGCCCGGATCCACGTTCTTCCCGCCGCCGGCCGGCGCCAACGGGACGGGGCTGCTGACGGTCACCGGCACCACCGTCAATCCGGGACAGACGTTGCAGGTGCGGTTCCAGGTCACCATCGATCCCGCGGCGCCCGATGGTCTGGTCATCCAGAACACGGCGCAGATGAACGTGCCCATGTTCCCGTCGGAGGGCCGCGCGCTGGCCTCGCAGGCGCTGACGGTCTTCTCGCGGCCGGACGTCTCGGCGACGACGAAGACGGTGATCGACGTCAACGGAGGCGACGCGCAGCCGGGCGACTTGGTGCGATACACCATCACGGTCCCCAACGCGGGCAACAAGGATGCGTCCGGCGTGACGGTGACGGACGTCGTGGACGCGAACCTCACCGGCGTGACGCCGCTGGACGGCGGAACCTTCGACGCCGCTTCCCGCACCATCGCCTGGAATGTGGGCGTCATCGCGGCGGGGTCCACGGTCACGCTGCGCTTCGAGGCGCGCATCGCGACGCCGTTGGCCACCGGGACGGTGGTCGCGAACCAGGCGCGGGTGACGTCCGCCAACACGCCGGCCGAGCTGTCCGATGACCCGGCCACGGGCGCGGTGGATGATCCCACGCGGCTGGCGGTCGTGTCGGCGCCGGATTACCGCGCGACCACCAAGGTTGTGGCGGATCTCAACGGCGGTCTGGTCGAGCCGGGCGACGTGCTCCGCTACACCATCGTCGTGCGGAACACGGGGACCGCGGTCGGTACGCGGGTGGTGGTCAACGACGGCGTCGACGCCACGCTGGTGGGGGTGGTGCCGGGATCCGGCGGCGTGTTCTCGGGCGGCGTCATCATCTGGAACCTCGGTGACGTGGCGCCGGGCGATGCGGTCACGCTGACCTTCGACGCCACCGTGCGCACGCCGCTGGCCAACGGGACGCGGATCTCGAACCAGGCGTTCGTGCGCGGCGCCGAGGGTCCGGCGGCCCCGGGCGCGCCATCGGATGACCCGTCGACGCCGGCGCCGGGAGATCCCACCGTCGTGACGGTCTCGTCGCGCGCGCTGCTGGGGCGCTCCATCAAAGTGGCGCGCGACGAGAACGCGGGGGTGCCGCAGCCGGGCGACGTGCTGACCTACGAGATCGCCGTGAAGAACGACGGTAACAGCCCGGCGCGCCAGGTCGTCATCACCGATGCGCTGCCGCCGCAGCTGACGCTGGTCGAAGCTCTGGACGGCGGCGCGTATGACCCGGGCGCGCGCGTCGTCACCTGGATGCGGGCGGCCGAGGTGGTTCCGGGAGTGGATGGGCTGGTGCGGTTCCGCGCGTCCATCGCGGCCCCCTTGGCGAACGGCACCGTGGTGTGCAATCAGGCCGCGGTCGCGTCGCCGGACGCGCCCGGCCCGCCGGCGCCCACCGACGATCCCGCGACCGCGGCGGCCGGCGACCCAACCTGCGTCACGGTGACCTCGCGGCCCGAGCTGGTGGCGTCCATCAAGACGGTCACCGACGACAACGGAGGCGTCGTGGCGCCGGGCGACGCGCTCACGTACGTGGTCACGGTTCGCAACACCGGCACCGAGTCCGCCAGCGCGGTGCGCGTGACCGACGTGGTGAGCGGCTTTTTGACGGCGGTCACGCCGCTCGACGGGGGAGTCTTCGACCCGGGGGCGCGCACCATCACCTGGACGGTCGCGAGCGTCGCGGCGAAGACCGACGTGCCGCTGCGCTTTTCGGCGCAGGTGGTGCGTCCGCTGGACGATGGGACGCTGATCTCGAATCAGGCGCAGATCACGTCGAACGAGCTTCTCGGCCCGTTCTTTACCGACGATCCGACCACGCCCGACGCCGGCGATCCCACGGTCCTGCGGGTGTCGTCGCGCGTGCGTTTTTCGTCGTCGACCAAGGTCGTGGTGGACCCCAACGGGGGTCGTCTGGAGCCGGGCGACGCGTTGACCTACACCATCACCGTCACCAATGACGGCGGCAGCCTGGCGCGCGCCGTGACGGTGACGGACGTGATCGACACCGCCCGCTTGACCGCCATCGTGCCCGACCAGGGGGGCGTGTTCGATGCGGCGTCGGGTGCCATCGTGTGGTCGCCAGCCGGGACGCCGGCGCTCGCGACGGTGGGTCTGGACGCGGCCGGCGCCGTCACGCTCGGCTTTTCCGCCCGACTGGCCACACCGCTGAACAACGCCACGCTGGTCTGCAACCAGGCGTCCATCCGATCCAGCGAAGTGGCGACGCCGACCTTGACGGATGATCCGCGCACACCCGTCGCCCAGGACGCTACCTGCGGCACGGTGTCGTCGGCCGCGGACTTCTCGAACGCGAGCAAGACCGTCGACGATCCGAACGGGGCGCCGTTGCGGCCGGGCGACACCGTCGCGTACACGCTGTCGTTCACCAACACGGGCAACGCCGCCGCCACCGGCGTGGTCGTGACCGATCCCGTCGATCCGTCGCTGGAGGCCGTGGCGCCCGGGCAGGGTGGGGTGCTGGCCGGCGCCGCCATCCGCTGGGACGGCGCCACCACGCCCAGCCTGGCGCGCGTCGCGCCCGGGCAGACCGTGACGCTGTCGTTCACCGCGCGGGTTCGCAGGCCTCTGGACGGCGGAACCGTCGTCAGCAATCAGGCCACCATCGCCGCCGACGGCATGGCGCCGGCCGTCACCGACGATCCCAGCACCGCCGCCAAGCCCGACCCGACGCGCGTGACCGTCGTGAGCGAGGCGAACCTGGCGAACCTGACGAAGACCGTGGCCGACAGCAACGGCGCGCCCCTGCGGCCGGGGGACACCGTCACGTACACGATTCGTCTCGCCAACAGCGGCGACGCCGTAGCGCGCGACGTGGCGGTGACCGACGTGGTCGACCCGAACCTCGATGGGATCGTGGTTCTCGACGGCGGCCGCTACGACGCGGCAACACGCACGGTCTCGTGGTTGGTCCCGGTGGTCGGCCTGGCCCCGGGCGGGGACGTGATCCTCCGGTTCCAGGCGCGGGTGCGCACGCCGCTGGCCAATGGGACCGTGGTCTCCAACCAGGCCCGCGCCTCCAGCCCGTCGGTGCCGGAGCCCATCCTGTCGGATGATCCCGGCACGGCAGCGACCGACGACCCCACCAACCTCACGGTGGTCGCGGCGCCGTCGCTGGCCACATCGACGAAGACCGTCGCGGGCGACAGGGGTGGCCAGGCGGGACCGGGCGTGCTGCTTTCGTACACGCTGACCGTCGTCAACAACGGCGACGACACCGCCCGCGGGGCGCAAGTCACCGATCGCGTCGACGACACGCTCGACGCGGTGGCGCCGATGGACGGAGGGCTGTTCGACGCCGGCAGCCGCCTCATCACCTGGAACGTAGGCGATCTGCCGCCGGGCGGGCGCGCGGTCGCGCGCTTTTCGGCACGCGTTCGCGACGACGCGCGCAACGGCGCCGTGATCCGGAACCAGGGCTTCATCGCCGCCACCGGCCTGCCGGCCCCCGTTCCCACCGACGATCCGCGCAACGGCGTGGGCGACGCCAACTCGACCGACGTCACCGTCAGCGCGGTGCCGCGCCTGACGTTGACGAAGCGGATCAGCGACGTCAACGGCGGAACCACGGCGCCCGGTGACGCCATCAAATACCTCCTGACGTTGACCAACACGGGCGCGGCGTTCGCGCACGACGTGACGGTCACGGATCCGGTCGACCAGGCGAACTTGGTCTCCGTCGTGGCGTCCGCGGGCGGCGTGGTAGGTGGCCCTGGCGGCCCGGGCGTCGTCTGGAACCCGAGCACCACTCCGGCGCTGGCGCGGATTGCGCCGGGCGCGACGGTCACGCTGGAGATCGACGCCGCCGTACGCGCGCCGACCGCGAACGGGACAGTGGTGTCCAACCAGGCGGCCGCTACCCCGGCCGGCCTCACGGCTCTGCTGTCCGACGATCCCACGACGCCCGCGCCTGGAGATCCCACGCGGTTCACCGTCGTGTCGGTCCCCGATCTCTCCGAGTCGCCGAAGACGGTGCGTGACCTCAACGGAGGGGTGGTGGCTCCCGGCGACGAGCTGGAATACACGATTCGCGTCACGAACCGGGGTACGGACGTCGCCCCTGGCACGCGCTTGATCGATCCCATCCCCGGCAGCACGGCGCTGGTCCCCGGGTCGCTGACCCTCAACGGAGCGCCCCAGCCCGACGCGCTGCTGGCCACCGGCGTGACCGTGCAGTCGCCCGGCGCGGCGCCCGGGATTCTGGACGTGGGCCCTGCCGCCGCCGCGATCGTGGCGTTCCGCGTGCGGGTCGCCGCGGCCGCCATCGCTGGGACCGTGATCTCGAACCAGGGCCTCGTCTTCGCCGAGGGGTTGTCCCTGGTTGGCACCGACGATCCGCGGACCCCCGCGCGCGGCGATCCGACCCAGGTGGTCGTCGGCGGCGGGCCCCTGCTGCGCAGCGTGACCAAGACCTACAGCCCGCGTCCGGTGGGGGGCGGCGACGCCGTGTTCGACATTGGCGAGGGGATCGACTACCGCGTGGTCGTCACCAACACCGGCGATGGCGTGGCGCGCGACGTGGTGTTTCGCGATGCGCTGCCGGCCGCCACCGCCGTCTACGCGCCGGGGACGTTGTCGTTGTCCGGCGTCCGGTTGACCGACGCGGCCGACGCCGACGCGGGCCAGATCGCCGGCGGCGTCATCACCGTCCGGCTGGGCAACCTGCTCGGCGGGCAGCAGGCGGAGATCGCCTTCCAGGCGCGCATCGTCGCCGGCCCGGCCGTGATCAACCAGGGCTCGCTGGAGTCGCGCGACACGCCGTTCGAGGCCACCGACGCCGACGACAACGACGGGAACGGCAATCAGCCCACCGTCACGCCCGTCGGGCCCGGCCGCTCCGCGTTCACGGCTTCGAAGGCGGTCTACGACCTCGACGGAGGCCAGGTCGATCCGGGTGATGTCCTCCTTTACACGGTGGCCGTCTCCAACATTTCTCCCATGAGCCGACTGGGCGTGGACTTCGCGGACGACGTGCCGGGTCTCACGCGCTTCGTCGAGGGGTCGATCATTGCCGCGTCCCCGCGCATCGCGTACGACCGACCCCCGGCCGGCCGGGCCATGCGCGGGCGGATAGGAGTCAACGAGCTCCCGATCGCCGCCGGGGCGACCAGCAGTGTCACCTTCCGTGTGAACGTCGACGGTGACGCCGCTTGCGGGCGGTCCATCTGCAACGTGGGCGAGGTGCGTGTGACCCCGACCGAATTCACGCCCACGCTGACCGATCCCGCGTGCGTGATCACGTGCTCCGACCCAAGCACGGGGGGCCTTGCGGGCGTGGTCTTCGAGGACGTGGGCGCGCGCGACCACCGGCTGGCGGCCGGCGTGGATCTCGTGCTCCCCGATTTCGTCGTGCAGGCGTACCCCGCGCATCGCGCGCAGGGCGATCCGGTGGGGACGGCGATCAGCGGCGCCGACGGCAAGTACCAGATCCTGGGTTTGCCGCCGGGCCCGTACCGAGTGCGGGTGATGTCGTCGAAGAGCGTTCTGTTCACGGACGTCGTGACGCCCGACGTGCGCGCCGGGACCATCACAACCCGCGACCTGCCCGTCGATCCTTCGGGCCGCGTCTACGATGCGACGTCGGGCGCGCTCATCCAGGACGCGCGCGCGTTCCTGTATTACGCGCCCGACGATCCCGAGGAGAAGGACAAGCTGGTTCCCGAGGAGCGGATGGGGCTCGGCCAGCAGGGCCAGCGCACCAACGCCTTCGGCATGTACCACTTCGACGTGCAACCGCGCCGCAAGTACCGTCTGGTGTTCGAGCCGCCGGGAGTCGGCGCGGCGTTCCCGTCGACAATCATTCCGCCGCTGCCGGGGTTCGCGCAGACGGACGACGCCGGCAACGTCGTCCCGGCGCACGTGCCCGATCCCAAGAAGCCCGACTTCAGGCCGGACTACTACCTGCAGCTCGACGTCAAAGATGCGTCGTCGCCGGTGTTCCACAACCACGTTCCGCTCGACGCGCTGGCCGACGTCGTGCGCCTGGAAAAGCGGGTCGACCGACGCCAGGCGACGATCGGCGAGCCGCTGACCTACACCGTCACCGTCCGCAACCGATCCAGCCGCAACTTGACCGCCGCCGCGGGGTCTCCGGTGCGCATCGAAGACGTGATGCCGGCCGGGCTGCGGCTTTTGACCAAGGCCGATCCGATCAACGGCAGGGCGCAGGCGGCCTTCAAGTTGTTTCGCGAGGCGCCCGATGGGACCCGCACCTCGGTCTCGCCGCCGGTGGCGGCGACGACCGATGGCGGCCGCGTCACGCGCTTCGGTGAGTTCGATCTCCCGGCCGGTGACACCGTCGTGCTGGCGTACCAGGCGGTGGTCGGGCTCGATGCGCGCGAAGGCAACTACGAGAACGAAGCGGTGCTGCTGGGCCCGGCCGACATCCAGGTGTCGAACCGGGATCGGGCGCTGGTCCGCGTGATGAACGACCCGGAGTTCGATCACGGATTCCTTTTGGGTCGCGTGTTCTGCGACGTGGACGGCGACGGCGCCGCCGGAAAGGGCGACCGCGGCGTGCTGGGCGCGCGCGTCTACCTGGACACGGGCTACTACGCCAGCACGGATCTCGACGGCAAGCTCCACCTCAAGGACATTCCGCCGGGGGTGCACCTCATCAAGCTGGACATGGCGACGACGCCGCCGGGATCGCAGGCGCTGGCGGACGAATCTCGCGTCGTTCTGTTCACGCGCGGCATGCCGGCGCAGGTGTGGTTTCCGCTTCGTTGTGGCGGCGAGACCGTGGGGCCGGGGAAGGTTGAGCTCGCCAAACAGGCGAAGCCGTCGCGGCCGGTACCCAAGCTGGTTCGGGTCAGCGGCAGCGTGCGAGAGTTTCGCGCCACCGTCGGCGAAATTCCGTTGCCGGTGGGGTCCGTGGATCTGGCGATCACCGTCGCCGGGGCGCCCCCGCCCGCTCACTTGGCGGGAGCGGCCGCGCCCAATTTCGCGTGGCCGCGCGTGCCGGCCGCCGGCGGGATCGGCATGGCCTTCCATCACCAGACCGACGTCAAGGACGTGCGCGCGCACACGTTGCGGATCGAGCGCGTGGATCTCGCCGGGGGGGCGGGCGGCGGCGCGCGAGAGCCCGTGTACGTCCGGCGGGGAGCCGGAGCACCGCCCGCCGCCCATGAGTGGGACGGGCGGCAGGGCGGCGAGCTCGTGGTCGAGTCGGGGGGGCTGTACGCGGTGAAGCTGATCCTGGCGTCCGAATCGGGCACCGTCACCGAGAGCGCGTGGCGGCGTTTCGGTGTGGCCTACGGCGCGGCGGCGGTGGGTCCGGTGACCGCCCCCGTGGGTGCGGCGAAGGAGCCGAGCACGAACCCAAGTCCGAGCGAGCAGATCCTGCGGGGCGATCTCTTCCGCGGATCAACCCCCACGCCCGAGCTGAAGCGCGAGCTGGCGGCGGCGGCGAAGTCTGTGCCGCCGGTCGGGTCTCGGATCACAATCGAGGCTCACACCGACGACGGCGGGCCCCCCGCGCGAGAGAAGGCGACCTCTCAAGCGCAGGCCGACGCGGCCCGCGCTCTGCTGACCGAGGCGCTGGGCGTGGCCGCGTCCACCATCGAAGCGCGCGGCCTGGGAAGGTCCCGGCCGCTGGTCCCCGGGATCACGCCCAGCATTCGCCGCAAGAACCGCCGCCTCGTAATCCGCGTGACACCGCCGGCCGCCGCCCCGGAGGCGCCGCTCGTCCCCGTCGATCTCCCCGGCCTTCCCGACGGCGACGACCGGGTGTTCATCGGCCCGATGGCCGCCACGTTGGGCGACGGCGAACGATTCTCCGAGGATGTCGAGGTGCCTGCGTCAGGCCGGTTGACGGTGGACATGCTTCGGCGGGACGGGCGGCGTGTGGTGGTCACGGTGCCGGTGGGATCGGCGCCGCCATCGGCGTCACCTCCTGTCCCGGTCAGCCGTCAGCGCCTGCGCGTCGAAGGCGATCTGTCGCTGCCGCGCATCGCGGTGGCGGGCCGGCTGCTCGACGTTCGCCTGCTGCAGGTGACGGCGGCCTTCACGGGCGCCATTCCGCGCGGGGGCCGGCACGACGGGATCACTGCGGAAATGGAACTGGAGCCCGCGCGCGTCAAAGGCCAGCCGACCAGGCTGGAGGCTCCGCTCACGCTGGCTTTCGGTGTCCCGCCGGCCAGCGGCGCCGCCAAAGCGGCGGTGACCGGATGGACGGTGCTCGTGCGGCGCGCTGACGGCACGCCCGTGTTCCAGACGGGAGGAGAGGGTCCGCCGCCAGCCACGTGGAGCTGGCGCGGCGAAGACGGCACGGGCGTTCCGCTGCTCGAGCCTGGGGTCGCGTACGCTTTGAAGTTGATCGTCAGGACCGCGGGCGGCGATCGCGGTCAGAGTCGGGAGCTGCGCCTCACCACCCGTGTCACGTCGCCGGCCGGCGGCGGCGCGGCTTTCACGTTCCGCGCGCAAGCGCCCGGCCTCTTCAAACCCGACGGCAAGCCCACCCGAGAGCTCACGGCGCAGCTCGCCAGGCTCGGCGGGCAGATGAAACGCCGTCCTGCCGGCGAGACGTACCACGTCGATCTGCTGGTGCGCGGCAAGCGAGGGCGCCCCGCCGACGAGAAACGACGCCGTCTGGCGGCTGCCGACGCCGTCAAGCAAGCGCTGGCCGCCCTGGATGTCCCGGCCAGGTCCGTCTCCGTCCAGGCGATGCAGGCGCCGCCGCTCGGGCGCAACGAGACATTCCGGCTGATCGCGGCGCCGACGGCGCGCGAGGGCGGCGCGTCGGCGTCTGCGGCGGAGGCGAGCAGCGGCTCCGCGCTCGCGGCACTGCCATTTCAGGTGGTGATAGACGGTCGCCGCGCCCCGGTGAGCGCCCAAGGCGCCTTCGCAACGGACGTCGACGTAGCGGGTGGGGCCGGGATAGTGATCGACGTCCAGGACGCCGGAGGCGGTCGCGCCGTGCTGTTCACCGACCTCACCGAGATTGAGGCGATGGTCCTCGAATCATTCGAGCGCAGCGCGCCGCTGCTCCCCGATGCGCTTTCACCAACGGCCGTGCCGCCCCCCCCGGCGCCGGCGCCCCCTTCGTCCAACCCCACGCCGGCGCCCACGTTCAAGCCGGCACCACCGGCGCCCCCTTTGCCCCGCTCGCAGATCCTGACACCTCCCTTGCTGCGCGGCGGCGCCTGGCGCGACACATCGCCGGGCGCGGTGTTTGCGCTGGCCCAGGCCGGCGCCCCTGGATCTGCGGAGCGGGTGGCCGATGACCTGCGCCGGGCGCTGGAGGTCCCCGCCGTGCCGTCCGCTTCACCGCCGCGACCGGCCGCCCCCGTGCCGGCCGCTCAGCTCGCGGTCACGCTGCCACCGCGCGGGCTACCGCTACGCTCCGAGCGGCTGGAGGTCCGCGGCCGTACCGATCCGACCAACACGATC
>Ga0187894_10004239_pt1 | contig 15521 bp, 15 predicted proteins | sample GBC1701081metaG_FD_136650 | JGI IMG/M metagenome (GOLD analysis project Ga0187894, IMG submission 136650) | White microbial mat communities from a lava cave in the Kipuka Kanohina Cave System on the Island of Hawaii, USA - GBC170108-1 metaG ... | reverse complement strand
TTTCAGACCCCGCCTCGCGGCAACGCCCTTGCGCTTCGCTAACCCTTCGCCACCATCAGGCTGGATAAAGGACTCACACCTCCAAGCTGTCGTTCATGCTCGGCACACAATGAAACTGCGCGGCTCCGGAGAGCCGCGCAGCACCGTCCCACTCTAGAGTCTGTCCTGCTTGCCTCAGAGGCCGGCGAGTTGCGCCAGGACGCGGCAGACCTGAACCGCATCACGGTTGTAGGCGGCCGGGTTCATTAACACCGAAGCGCACTTCTTCTTGAGCTGCCGACGCTCGAAGGAGGAGAGGCCGGCGATTTCTTGGCCGATGCCGGGACCGTTGGGTCCACCAGGCCCGCCGGGTCCACCAGGCCCACCGGGACCACCAGGCCCGCCAGGACCACCAGGCCCGCCGGGACCACCAGGCCCGCCAGGCCCACCAGGACCGCGAGGTTTCTTGCCGCAGCTGCCAACGCAAGCGGCGACCTTGATGCCCTTGGTTCCGACCCTGGCTTTCACCTTGGCATCGATTCCAAGAACGTTGGCCTTGACCTTGGCCTTCACGATGTTGCCGTACTTGTCGAGGACGACGGCGCCGACCTTGGCCTTCACCGCGTTAAGAGCGTTGATCTTGGCCTTGAGGCCGACGAGGCTGTACTTGTTGGCAAGGCTCAAGGCGACTTTGCCGTTGATGCCATGCTTGCCGAGAAGCTGCAGCTTGACCGCGAGCACGTCCTTGTTCGGGTTCTTGAGGCCCAAACCGATCTTGGCGACGCCAAGATTCACGCCAATACCCTGGCCGTTGAAGTTGTTGACGATACCGCCGCCGGTGCTGGTGCTGCCACCACCAATGCCGCCAAGGGCACCACCAAGGCCACCAAGGCCACTACCAAGGCCACCAATACCGCTGGTGCTGCTGGTGCCGGTGGTGCCACCACCGAGAGCGCCCGTTCCACCGCCGAGAGCGCCCGTCACACCGCCGACCACGCCGCCAACTGTGCCGCCAAGGCCACCGGTGCTGCTGCTTCCGCCGCCGAGAGCACCCGTGACGCCACCAACGACGCCGCCCACCGCACCGCCGACCGCGCCGACAGCACCGCCAAGCGCGCCGCCGAGACCGCCGCCGCCGCTACCGCCGCCACCGCCGCCCAGACCGCCCAGCGCTCCGGCTCCGGCCGGTACGGCCATGCCGACCAGCGCAATTACCGAAACCGTCGCTGCCAGCATTCTCATCCTTCGTGCTATAGCCGTTTTCATAGGTCACCTCGCCGTTGAATATTAACTAAGTGCCACGTCCATCATCATCTTTGGTTTCAGACGCTGAGTTGACTATATGCGCATCCGAGGGGAAAACTATAGTTGGGTTAACTTACTATTAACAAATCTATATTTGCGTATATTTGTTTTATATTTAGAATTTATTCTATGTAAAATTCCACAACGCCGGATGCATTTCCTATCGCGAAAAACTGCCATCAATTTCGGGTCTGGAGAGCGCAAAAACGGGGGCGAAACTCGCACTTCGCGAAACCGCTTTCGCCAAGAGGAATTCCATCTGTGCCAGATCGGACAGAAAAATTTGTCGGAATGGCCGCCAAGCCTCCCCAAAAGGGGGAAATGCTCTTTTTCCGGCGATGCGGAATCGATTTTTCTGCGCCGCGCTGCCGCAAATTCGTAGCGATTGGGTTTAAGGCGGCATGCCGAATTGATTCAAAATGTCGACGATTAGGTAACCCTAAACGGCCGAATTACGAAGATTTTTAACGATCGCGTTAAGGGATGGCGGTGGGCTCACGGCATGCGTGAGGACACCCAGTCGAGAAGCTTGTCGAAGCCGCCGAAAGGATAGAGATGAGGCCCGGCGATGCCGAGCTCCGGCTTCTCGAAATGCAGCTTGGCCAAATTCTCGACGAAGGCGTCAGGGCTCGAGACCGTCAGCAGCTTGGTCACGTTGAGCGCCTGCTTGCGGATGAAGCGGGCCGAGTTGCCGACGCCGCACATGGCGGCATATTTGACGAGCGTCTTGATGGTCGCGGGTCCCGGCACGCCGACATGGACGGGAAGCGTTATCCCGTGATCGCGCAAGCCCTTCGCCCAATAGGCAACGGGCCCCGCCTCGAAAAGGAACTGGGTGGCGATATAGCCCTCGATGCCCTGGCTCGAAAGATAGGCCTGCTTGACCCTGAGCGCCTCGATGAGGGCCGCTTCGCCTCTGGCCTTGATGATGTCGGGGTTGCCTTCCGGATGGCCGGCCACGCCGATCTTTCTGACCCCATGGGCTTCGAACAAGCCGGTCTCGAGAAGCTGGATGGCGGCATCATAGATGCCGAGAGGCTGCGGCGCGCCACCGCCCAGGACCAGCGCCTGGGTGATCTTTCCCCCCGTGGCGAAGCCTGAGAGACGATGCTCGAGGTCGGCCCGGTCGCGCACGAAGCGGGCCGGCACATGCGGCACGGGTTCGAGGCCCGAAGCGCGAATGGCCGCCACCGCCTCGATCTGAAGCGCCAGATCCGCCGGGTCGATCAGGGCGACATAGACACATGTGCCCTGCGGCAGCCTGTCCCGGAGAAGAGCGACTTTCTCGATCTGCTTGGGCGTGATCTCGATGGAGAGCCGCGCCAGGAAGGCGGCGGTCAAAGACGGCATGTCGTTGGCGTCGACCTCGATCTTCGAGAACATGTTCAAGGCTTTAACTCCAGGAGGCACATTGCCTGGACAGCATTAGCGGCCCTGTCGCCGGACGCATGAGAATTTGCGACACGGGCAATCCTGGTTGCGACGGCGCCGCCCACATGCTGTCGTATTCGTACCATCGAATGGCGCTGATGGACAAAGCCCGAGATTGGTACTAGAGCAAATCCCGCCAAAGTTGGAGATTTTGGCGATAAGGATTTGCTCCAGATATTTATGAGGCGCGATTCCTTTCGGCGAAGTGTTGCCACTTCGCCGGGAAACGCGCTGGGCGCAAAATAACCAGACGGAATCCCTATGTTCGGCGACAAGCCCCAGGAATGGCCGCAGAAATTCGCCTTCATCGTGGTGCCTGAGTTCACCATGATGCCGACGACGGCCGCCATCGAGCCTTTGCGGCTCGCCAATCGCTGCGCCGAAAAGCCTCTTTACAAGTGGGCCATGCATTCCGTGGACGGCAAGCCGGTGGCGGCGTCGAACGGCATCCTCGCCATGGTCGATGGCGATCTCGACCAGATCAACGAGCACGACACGGTCATCATCTGCGGCGGCCTCAATATCCAGCATCATGTCGACAAGCGGCTGGTGAACTGGCTGCGCAAGGCGGCGCGGCGCGGCATGGATATCGGCGCGGTCTGCACCGGCTCCCATATCCTGGCCGAGGCCCATATCCTCGACGGCTATCGCTGCACCATCCATTGGGAGAACCTGCCCGGCTTCTCGGAAGCCTTCCCGGAGATCGAGGCCACCGGCGGCCTCTTCGAGATCGACCGCGACCGCTTCACCAGCGCCGGCGGCACATCGGCGCTCGACATGATGCTGGCGCTCATCGCCAGCCAGCATGGCCCCGACCTTGCCGCCAGCGTCGCCGAGCTCGTGCTGCATTCGCCGATCCGCCATCACAGCGAGCATCAGCGCATGTCGCTGCCGGCCCGCATCGGGGCGCGCCATCCCAAGCTCGTCGGGATCATCGAGGAGATGGAGAGCAATCTCGAAGAACCTCTGTCGCCGAGCGTTCTCGCCCGCCAGGCCGGCCTCTCGGCGCGCCAGCTCGAGCGCCTGTTCCGGCGCTATCTCGACCGCTCGCCCAAGCGCTATTATCTCGAATTGCGGCTCAAGAAGGCGCGCTCGCTACTGCTCCAGACCGACATGTCGGTGATCAATGTCGCGCTCGCCTGCGGCTTCTCCTCGCCCTCGCATTTCTCCAAATGCTATCGCGCCTTCTATGGCCGTACCCCCTATCGCGAGCGCGGCGTGCCGACGCTCAGTGCCGCGGGCGCGACGGGAAGCTAGGATATTGCGCGTCCAATGAAACAGAAGCACCGTTCCCTGCTGAGCGAGGCTGCGGATTCCCTGCTCAGAGGAGCAATGGTTTCTACATAGGTCCTTGAAATTAAAGCACTTCGCAAAAATCTATGGCCCTTGGAAGGTCTCTTTTCGCAAAAATACCCTGTATTTTCCCTGTATCCATCGATCACACCTCCACGCTCCGAAACCGTTAGGTGCATAATCGCCTGAGCAAGGCCTCGCAGCGCCGCAACTGATCGAGCGTCACAAACTCATCCGGCTTGTGGGCGACCGCGATGTCGCCGGGGCCGCAAATGACCGTCGGCACGCTCAGGCCCTCCTGCAACAAACCGGCTTCGGTGCCGTAAGCGACCTTGGCGAGGCGGTTCGACCCAAGAAGCGTCGTCATCGTCTTCACCGCCGGGGCCTCGGCCGCGATGGCGTGGCTCGGATAATCATAGACCTTCTCGAAGGTGATCGCCGAACCCGGATGAAGCTTGCGCATCTCGCCGCAGAGCGCCTCGGCCATCGCCTTGATGCGCGCGAAGATGGCATCGGCATCCTGGCCCGGGAGCAAGCGATATTCGAAAGTGAAGCTGCAGTGATGGGGCACGATATTGATGCCGGTGCCGCCCGCGATCAGCCCGGTCGAGATCGTCGCATGCGGCAGATCGTAATCGTCGTCGCTGAGACCGCCTTTAAGCTCGCGCGCTATATCGCTGATGCCCGCAATGAGCCGCGCGGCATATTCGATGGCATTGACGGCACGCGGCGCCAGGCTCGAATGCGCTTCGAGGCCTGACACGTGGCAGCGATAGCTGCGCCCGCTCTTGTGACCGATGACCAGCTCCATGCCGGTCGGCTCGCCGACGAGGCACATATCGGCCGCAAGGCCGCTACCTTTCAGATCGTCGATGAGGTCGAGCACGCCGGTGCAGCCCACCTCCTCGTCATAAGAGAAAGCGATATGGACCGGCCGGCTGAGCGGCCTCTTCACGAGCTCGGGTACCACCGCGAGGACGCAGGCGAGGAACCCCTTCATGTCGGCCGAGCCGCGGCCGAAAAGCCGGCCGTCACGCTCCGTCAGGACAAAGGGATCGCTCGACCATTCCTGGTCGTCGACCGGCACGCAATCCGTATGGCCGGAGAGGATGATTCCGCCCGGCCTGTCGGGCCCGATCGTCGCGAACAGATTGGCCTTGGGTTCTGGCGACCGGCTGACGCGCCGCGACACCACGCCATGGCCCCTGAGATAGTCCTCGACATAATCGAGCAGCGGGAGATTCGTGTTGCGGCTCGTCGTATCGAAAGCGACGAGACGCGCGAGGATGTCGCGGCTTGCGGGATTGGCCATCACTCACCCTCGACCCGCTGCGGCCGGTCCGCCGGCGGCGTCATCAACATGGCGGTGACCGCCTCAGGCAAATGGCCGACGCTGCTCTTGCGTGTCGACAGCCCGGTCACGAAAGGCAGGCACTGGGCGCGCGCCACTTCATAGATGCGGCGCAGTTCCGCGACCGGGGCTGGATGATCGTCGACGCCGATATCGAGATAAGGATATTCCTCGGTATCGTGCACCTTGATATAGGCCGATTGCTTGCCGCGCTTGTCACCGCCGGCTTTCTGGCCGGCCTCGAGGACGCGCATCAGGCGCTCGGGGAGGGCAAGGGCCACCGGGTCGCGCGCCGCCTGGGCCATGGCCGCGACGGTCGCGCCGCTCACCAGCATGTTGCCCTGAACGGTGAAGCCGTCGCCGACCTCGTGGCCGCACCATAGAGTGCAATCCTTGCCGGTGAAGGCGGCAACACCGCCCTCGGCATCGACGATGCCGACCTGGCGGACCTCGCGGCCCGGGTCGTCGGCGATCAGCTTGTCGAGCGCAGCTTTGGCCGGCAGGCCACTTTTGAGCAGCGCCAGGCCGTCAATGCCGAGATAGGGATTGACCCAGGACTGGGTGGCGACGGCGCCGATGCGCGGCGCCACGAAGGAGCAGAGGCCGCCGACGGCCGGAACGGCGGTCGAAACGCCAATGCCCAGCATCCCTGTGCGCGGGCAGCGCGCGGCGATCGAGAACGTGGCAAGCTCTATCATGACTGTGGCTCCCTTTCTTTGTTGCGCATGATCTCGGGCACCGGAACGGCAGCGAGCAATTCCCGCGTGTAAGGATGCTTCGGATCATCGAAGATCTGATCGACGGTACCCTGCTCCACCACCTCGCCCCGGCGCATGACCGCGACCTCGTCGCTGACCTCGCGGATCACCGCCAGATTGTGGCTGACGAAGATGGTGGTGAGACCGAAATCATATTTGATGTCGGAGAAGAGCTTCAGCACCTGGGCCTGGACGGACACATCGAGTGCCGAGGTCGGCTCATCGGCGAGCACCAGGCTCGGGCCTAAGATGACGGCGCGGGCAATGGCGATGCGCTGCTTCTGGCCGCCCGAGAGCTGATGCGGCAGGCGGGTCTCGATCGCGGGATCGAGGCCGACGCGGCGCAAGAGCGTGTGGATGCGCTCGCGGCGTTCGGCGGCGGTGCCGATGCCATGCACTTCGAGAGGTGCCAAAAGTATCGTACGGATGGTGTGGCGCGGATTGAAGGAAGAGGCCGGATTCTGGAAGATCGGCTGCACCTCGCGCCGCATGGCCTTGAGGCTCTTGCCGCGCAGCGCCCAGATTTCGGCGCCATTGATGAATATGCGGCCGGCGCTCGGCGGGATTAGCCGCAGGACCATGCGCAGAAGCGTCGATTTGCCGGAACCCGATTCACCGACAATGCCGAGCGTGCTGTTCTTCGTCACCGACAGCGAAACATTCGAGACCGCCGTGAAGCCGGGAGCGCGATTGAACAAGCCTGCCTGGTGGAAGACCTTCGACACATTGTCGATGCGCACGACAGGCTCGCTCATCGCGGGCGCTCCTTGCGCTTGTGGATGCTCGGCGTCGCCGCGAGCAGCATGCGGGTATAGTCGGCGCGCGGCGCCCCAAAGATGCGCGCCACCGGACCATCTTCGACGACGCGCCCGCCATTCATCACATAGACCCAATCGCAGAGTTCGGCCACGATGCCGAGCTCATGCGTGATGAACATGATGGCGGAGCCGCGCTGGTCGCGGATCTCGCGCAACAGCTTCAGGATGCGCGCCTGGACCGTGACATCGAGTGCCGTCGTCGGTTCATCGGCAATGATGAGCTCGGGATCGAGCGCCAGGCCGGTCGCGATCATGGCGCGCTGCTGCATGCCGCCCGAGAACTGATGCGGATATTCGCGCGCCCGGATTTCCGGATCGGCGATCTTCACGGCGCGCAGGAGATCGATCACCTTTTCCGCTGCCCGCCGCCAGGACAGCTTGCGATGGAATTCATAAGGCTCACCGACCTGGCGGCCGACCGGCATGGTCGGATTAAGCGCCTGGAGCGCATCCTGCGGGATGAGCACGATGCGGTCGCCGCGCAGACCGCGCATTCCCGCCTCGTCGAGGCTCAGTATGTCGCGCCCGCCGAGCTCGATCGTGCCGGAGACTTTCGCGCCGTAAGGCAAGAGCCGCATGGCCGACAGCGCGGTCATCGTCTTGCCCGAGCCCGATTCGCCGATGACGCCGACGATCTCTTTCGGCCAGACATCGAGGCTCACCTGATCGACGGCGCGCAGATCACCGCCGCGGCGTTTGAAGTCGACGGTCAAGCCGCGGATGGCGAGCGCCGGGCGTTCGCGATTGCGGGCATGGGGGCGAGGCTCGCTCATTCGTCCCTCAGATGCGGATCGAAGGCGTCGCGCAAACCGTCGCCCAGCATGTTGAAGCCGAGCACCGTCAAAAAGATCGCCGCGCCCGGCGCCAGGCTGAGCCAGGGCGCCTGCGCCATGAAGCCGCGGCCGGTGTTGAGCATGTTGCCCCAGGAGGGATCGGGCGGCTGGGCGCCGAGCCCCAGGAAGGACAGGGCGCTTTCCAGCAGGACCGCATAGGAGAAGGCGACCGCCGCCTCGACCAGCAGCGGTGCCACGATATTGGGCAGGATCTCGCGGGTCACGATGCGGAAATGGCTCATGCCGATGGCGCGCGCCTGCTCGACATATTGCTGGCGCAGCACGCTCTCGGCACTGGCCCGGGCAAGGCGCGCAAAGCCCGGGATGAAGATGATGCCGATGGCGATCATGGCATTGAGGATACTGGTGCCGAGGCTCGCCATCAGGACGATGGCGAGCAGGATCGCCGGAAAGGAGAACAGGATCTCCATCAGCCGCATCAGCACCAGATCGACGGCGCCGCCGAAATAGGCCGCCAAGGTGCCGATGATGGTGCCGAAGACGAGTCCGATCAGCGAGGCGAGGATCGCCACCATCATGGAAAGGCGCGCCGCATGGATGACCCGCGACAGCACATCGCGACCGAGCTCGTCGGTACCCAGGAGATGCGCCGCCGAGGGCCCGCGCAGCATCTGGGTGACATCGAGGTCGATCGGCGAATAGGGCGAGATCACGGGCGCGAAAACGGCGAGAAACAGGATCACGCCGACAATCGCGCCGCCGGTGACGACCAGCCGCCAGCGCCGCCAGTTGAAGGATTTCCGCGCCACGGCACTCATCGATGCCTCGTGACCCGGCGCGGGTCGATGAGGCCGACCGCGATATCGACGATGAAATTGATGATCAGCACGACGAGCGTGATGGTGAGGGCGCTCGCCAGCAGCACTGGATAGTCGCGGTTGATGATGCCGACGAGCACGAAGGAGCCGATGCCCGGCAAAAGAAAGATGTCCTCGATGATCACCACCGAGCCGAACAGGAAGCCGAACTCGACGGCGGCGACATTCACATAAGGTGCGAGCGCATTGCGGACGGCATGGCGCAGCATGACGACGCGCTCCTGGGCGCCCTTGGCGCGGGCGGTGCGGATGTAGTCGGAGGACAGCACCTCGATCATCGCGGTGCGCATGATGCGGATAAGAAGGGCCGATGACACGATGCCGAGCGACAAGGCCGGCATGATCATCTGCTTCAGGTTCAGGATGGGATTGTCGAAGAAGGGTGTGTAGCCGCCGGGCGGCAGCAGCCGGAAGCGCAGCGTCAGCACCATCACCAGGAGCGTCGCCAGCCAGAAATTCGGCATCGCGCCCAGCAAGGTGGCGATGAAGGAGATGCTTTTGTCGGGGATGCGCTGGTGGCGCATGGCGGCAAAGGCGCCAAGCGGGATGGCGATCACATTGGCGATGAGAAAGGCGAGGATGGCAAGCTCGAGCGTCACCGGGATGCGGCGCAACAGCTCGGGGCCGACATCGACACCGTTCTGGAAGCTCTTGCCGAAATCGCCGGTGAATGTCCGGCCGAGCCAGTCGGCATATTGAACGACGAGCGGACGGTCGAGCCCGTGCAAGGCCTCGAAGCGCGCCAGCGCCTGAGGCGTCGCATCGATGCCCAGAGCGGACCGCGCGGCCGAGCCCGGCACGACATTGATCGCCACGAAGAGAATGCTGGAAGCGACCAGGAGCGTCAGCGCGAAGGCCAGGAGACGAGAAAGGATCAGGTTACGCAAAGGTGTTCGCTCACTGAGAAGGTCATACCCTCGCCCCCAATGGGGGAAAGGGTATGGCAATTACGCTTCGAGCCAGGCGTCCTTCAGCGTTTTCAGGAAGCCGGTGCGCATCGGCTTGTAGTTCTTGAGCTTGTCCGTATAGGCGGTGAGGATCAAGGAGTTTACCAGGGGCACGATCGGCATTTCCTCGAGCGCCAGCTTCTGCTGCTCGGCATAGGCGGCCTTGCGGGCCTCCTGGGTCGGGGCCGATTTGGCCTTGGCCAGCGCCTCGTCCATCGCCTTGCTGCAGCTCTTCTGCACATTGATCGCCATGCCGCAGGCGTAGTTGTTGGTGACGAAGTCGTCGGGATCGGCGAGCGGCGACACCCAATACATCGCGGTCAGGTCGAATTTCGACGGCCCCCAGACCTCATCCCAATAGCGCGGGATCTCCATGGTCTTGATCTCCGCCTTGATGCCGACGGCGGCGAGATTGGCCTGGATGATGGGCGCCATCGCGACCATGGCAGGGAAGGAGGACGCCATGGTGAGCGAGGTCGTGAAGCCGTCGGCGAGGCCCGCTTCCTTGAGCAGCGCCTTGGCCTTTTCCGGATCGGCGCCGGCGGCGAAATAATCGATGCCGGCATAGCCCCAGTTCCATTCGGGAATGACGCCGCCCTTGAGGGGCACGGCCTGGCCGAAGAAGACGCCGGTGACGATGGCGCTGCGATCGATCGCATGGGCGATCGCCTGGCGCACCTTGGGATTGTCGAGCGGCTTCACGGTGTTGTTCATCAACAGCCAGTAATAGCGGCTGCCCTCGAGCGTGGTGCCGACCAGGCCCGGTGTCGCCGTGACCGTCTGCCAGTCCTTCGGCGGTATCTCGTTGGAGAAGTTTATGGTGCCGGAGATCACCGCATTGGTGAGCGCCGTGATGTCGGCGATCAGGTGGAACTCCAGCGCGTCGAAGTAGGGCTTGCCCGTCTCATAGAAGTTTTCGTTGCGGGTGAATTTCACCATCGAGCGCGGTTCGTAGGAGACGAATTTGAACGGGCCGGAGCCCACGGGCTTCGAATTGAGGTCGTGGCCGGATTCGACGAGCTTCTTCGGCACGATGGAGGAGCCGGGAAAGGCCATATAGACCAGGAACGGCCCGGTCGGCTTCGACAGCTTGAAGGTGACGGTAGAGGGATCGACCACCACCACTTCGCTGATCGTCTCGACCTGCGAGCCATAGGAGTAGCCCGAGTCCTTGGCGCGCAAGCGATCGAAGGTGAATTTGACATCCTCCGCCGTCAGATCCGAACCGTCATGGAACTTGACGCCCTTGCGCAAATGGAAGGTGTATTCGAGGCCGTCGGCCGACTGCTCGAATTTCTCGGCGAGATCGGGATAGGGCTGGGCATCGGGGTCGACCGACATGAGGGTCGAATAGACTTGCTCGATGACCACATGCGACATGCCGGACGGCCCGCGCGCCGGATCGAAACCCGCCGGGTCGGCGGAGAAGCCCAGCTTCAAGGTGCCGCCCTTGACCGGCTCCTCGGCAAATGCACCAGGTGCCAGGCCCAGCGGAAAGGCCGCGAGCGCCGCCAGACCCGCGCCGGCCTTCAGGAACACGCGACGTCCAACCTTCAGTTCTCTGATCATGAGACCCTCCCCAATATTGGTTCATTCTGGTGAAAAACTTGAACGGGCTTGAATGAAAGGAAAAATGACGTAACTGTCAATGGAAAAGGCGGATTGCAGCGCGCTGGCCATTCCGTCATCCTCTCTTTTTCAAGCCCCGGGCGGGCACCGCACATTCGGAGAAGAAATGCTGACCGCCACAGCGAAGAGCGGCACCGCCGACAGCATCGAGCAGCTGGGATCCAGGGTGCGCTATGCGCGCAAGCGCAATGGGCTGACGCTCAGGGAACTTGGCGACAAGGTCGGCTGCTCGGAAAGCCTTCTGTCAAAGATCGAACGCAACAATATCGTGCCGTCGCTCCCCGTCTTGTGGCGTATCGCCGAGGCGCTCGGCACCACTTTCGGCGCCCTGTTCAGCGACAAGAGCCTGGAACCGGTCACAACTTATAATGAGGGTGAAAGGCCGCTGCTGTCGATCGGCACCGGCGGCGGCAAAGCGCCCGATGTCGTGCTGGAGCGCATGGTCCCCTCTTCCGAGAACCGCACGATCGACGCCAATCTTCATGTCATTCCGCCAGGCGGCGGATCGTCCGGGGCCTATTCGCATTCGGGCGAGGAAGTGGGCTATGTCGTCAGCGGCTATCTTGAGCTCACGGTTGACGGGCGCGTCTATTTGCTGGGCCGCGGCGGGTCGTTCTTCTTCAATTCGAGCCTGCCGCACAGCTACCGCAATGTCGGTTCGGGCGAGGCGCGCGTCGTGTGGATGAATTCACATAAGTCTCGCCTGCGCTCGTGAATCACGCCTGCGCTGGATAATCTGACCGGTCATGTCAAAACCGAGATAGGGAGGGGCCCGAAGACCCCTCCCCCGATAGGAGTGCGCCCGCGACCGGGGGCAATTTGCAGACAGCACCCTACCGAACGTGTCGGTTACGACCACAAATTGAAGCGCTTTCCCCAGCCAGATTTTGTGCATCCGCTGCTCTTTGGATAGGGCTCCAACAAAGTATAATACATGCTCTGAAAATCAAATAAACTTTCCGAACGCCAATCTTCCGCAAATACTTCGACCCGCCGGCCAGGCGAATGATTTCAGCACCCCAGTTCAGATACTTATGCCAGTAGCGGCGTCAACAAAGACACACCTAGACTTTGGTCGCACCCTAGGACACAGCTGGAAGTCGCAGTTTGACTGCCAGGCCGCCTAGCTTCGATTGATCTAACCTTAGGCCGCCACCATACATTGCCGCCGTTTCGGTGACGATCGACAGGCCGAGGCCGGAACCAGGCTTGGTCTCATCGAGCCTCTGGCCGCGGGCCGGCGGCTCCTTGCGCTTCTCGGGCGGCAGGCCTGGGCCGTCGTCGCCCACGACTACATCGATCCACAGGCGCCCGTCGGGCGGGGCGTCCATGCTGGGTCCGACCGCGACATTGACCCTATGGGCCGCCCATTTGCAGGCATTGTCGAGGAGATTGCCGGCCATCTCCTCCAGATCCTGCTTCTCGCCGCGAAACTTGGTGCCCTTCGGACATTCGACGGTGATGGCAACGCGCTTGTCGAGATGGATGCGCTCGAGCGTGCGGGCGAGCGCTGCCAGGACCGGCTCGATCTCGCAGGCCGAGCCCACGGTCTGGGCGCGGGCGGCTCGGCGGGCGCGGTCGAGATAGAGGCTGACCTGATCGCGCATCACCTTGCTCTGCTCGAACACCTTGTCGGCCAAAGGCCCCGGTTGCTGCTTCGCCTCATTGTTGAGGACGCTCAGCGGCGTTTTCAACGCATGCGCCAGATTGCCCACCTGGGTGCGGGCGCGCTCGACGATCTCGGAGTTGTTTTGAATGAGGAGATTGAGTTCCTCCGCCACCGGCTGGATCTCTTCGGGATAATGGCCCTCGAGCAGTTCCGCCCTGCCCTGGCGGATGGCTGTCAGCTTGTTCTCCAGCGTGCGCAAGGGGCGCAAGCCGAAGCGTACCTGCACGAGAATGGCAATGAGAAGCCCCAGGCCCAGAAGCGTCAGCATGGCGACCAGCGTCTGCCGGAAAGCCGTCGATTCCGCCTTGAGCTCATCGAAATTGCCCGCCACCAGGAACGAATATTGATCGGCCTTGTCGAAGAGCTTGTAGCGCTGCTCGATGGCCCGCAGCCGCATGCCGTTGGTGTCGTCGAGATAGAAATGCGCGATGCCGTCCGAATCGCGGCTGGCGAGATCGCTCGCCTCGGGCGTCAGGCGCTTCTCGAGGAGCGAGGGCGAGGCGAGATCAGGAATGCGCCAGGTGGGCGGCGTCACCTGCCAGTACCAGCCGGACAACGGCAGCGTGAAACGGGTATCGGCAAGCTCGCGCTGGATGGCGGGCGAGCCGTCGGGATTGACCTCCACATTCGCCAGCAGTCCGTCCATGACGGCGCGCAGCCGCGCGTCGAAATTGCGCTCGAGCGCCGCCTGGAAAAGGCTCGTGAGCAGGACGGCGGCGCTGACCAAAAGGACGATGGCGACGATGGCGGAAGAAACGATCAGCCTGAAAGCGAGTGAGTTACGCCGCATCATCCGGCTCGGACACGCAATAGCCCATGCCGCGAATGGTCCTCAGCACATCGACGCCGAGCTTCTTGCGCAAACGTCCGACGAAGACTTCGATGGTGTTCGAATCGCGGTCGAAATCCTGGTCGTAAAGATGCTCGACCAGCTCGGTGCGCGAGACGACCTTGCCCTTGTGGTGCATGAGATACGCCAACAGGCGGAATTCCAAGGAGGTGAGCTTGATCGCGTTGCCGTCGACCGTCACGCGCGCACTCTTGGTGTCGAGCAGCAACGGGCCGCACCCGATCTCGCTCGTCGCATGTCCGGCGGAGCGGCGCAGAAGGGCGCGCACCCGCGCCAAAACCTCCTCCATGTGGAAGGGCTTGGCGACATAATCGTCAGCGCCGGCATCGAAACCCTGCACCTTGTCGCTCCAGCGGTCGCGCGCGGTCAAGATGAGCACCGGCATCTTCTTCTCGTTGCGGCGCCATTTCTCCAGCACGCTGACGCCGTCGAGCACCGGAAGGCCGAGATCGAGGATCACCGCGTCATAGGGTTCGGTCTCACCGAGATAGTGACCTTCCTCGCCATCCTTGGCGCTGTCGACCACATAGCCCGCATCGGTCAAGGCCGAAACAAGCTGGCGATTGAGATCCGGATCGTCTTCGACGACGAGTATACGCATGGCTAGTCTCTTCTATTGCCGCCGCGTGAGTTCGCCGGTCTCGCCGTCGATGATCACGCGCTGCACCTGATCCTTGCGCTTTAAAGTGACAGCATAGTTTCCCCCAGGCAAGAGCTGGACATTGATGCCCTTGGAGTTGGGCACCAGACGCTGCGCGATGATGAGGGCCTGGGACGGCTTGATCAGCACCATGTTGTTGGGCGGGCGGTTGGGGTTCTGAATCCTCGGCTGGATCTTCGGCTGAAACTTGGGCTTAATCTGCTGCACCTGAAGGGTCTGGGCCTGCACCATCGCAGGCTCTCCGGCAGCCAGCATCATCGCCACAGCAGCGGCTATCGTGAGCGCCCGACGCATTATCGATCCTTCCTGGATCGCAAATTAGATGTCGCAAGATGAACCCCGCATGAATAGGTAAACGACTTTCCAGCTCGCGCTAAAATATTGCAGAAGCGGGCCTTTTGACTTTCTTTGAAAGCCGGTTGATCAGCCAGTTCCGGGCCTAGAATTGATGCGGTTCAAGACCGCTCAGGCGGCAGACCCTGCTGCCCAAAAGCCCTCGAGTGATCGATCCTGCCAAAGCCGACGACAGGCAAGAGTTGACTGGCACGCGCGTGTCGTGGTGACCTCTCTCCAGCGGAAGTGCCGGGGGTGCGTCATGCTGTCCTGCCGATTGATGCCGCTCACGCCCAAAGCCCAGGGATTTGCCGAGCTGCTCGATGAGAGTCGCCGCAGCGGCTACCGGATGCTCGCCCGCTTCGAGGAAGGATGGAGCAGCGGGACCAATCGCTTCGATCAACCCGGTGAGATGATGCTCGGCGCCTTTACGGAAGCCAAACTCATTGGCGCCGGCGGACGGAGCATCGATCCCTATGACCGCGATCCTACGGTCGGACGCCTGCGTCACGTCTATGTCGCCCAGAACAGCCGTGGCTTGGGAATCGGCCATATGCTCATAGCGCAGGTGCTCGCAGATGCGGCAGACCATTTCACGCAGATGAATGTAAGGGCGCCCGTCGACGCCTTCGGCTTCTATGAGCATTTGGGGTTCGCCCGCGTCGTCGGCCGCGAAACAGTGACCCACAGCCTCCGGCTCTAATCGGGTAGGAGGGCACTTTCCAGCGCCCTCCTCCCACACCACCGTGCGTACGGTTCCGTACACGGCGGTTCGTGTCGCGCTCGGCTTGTGGTCCTCAATGCCCGCCGCCCTGTGAGCGCCTA
>Ga0187894_10004238_pt1 | contig 15523 bp, 16 predicted proteins | sample GBC1701081metaG_FD_136650 | JGI IMG/M metagenome (GOLD analysis project Ga0187894, IMG submission 136650) | White microbial mat communities from a lava cave in the Kipuka Kanohina Cave System on the Island of Hawaii, USA - GBC170108-1 metaG ... | reverse complement strand
CTCGACTGCGTGTTTGAAGATCGCCGCGTCGTCGCTCAATGCGGCCAAGTAGAGCATGTCCACGAACGAACGCTGATCGAGCGATTTGCTCCACTGGCCGATCATCGTTGTGGCGAACTCGCCGCTTGAACGCAACACGCGGCTATCAACGATGTATTCGGCGATTGAGCGCAACAACTCTTCCTTGCCATCAGCCTGCGCGACAAGCGTTTGCAAGACTCCGCGATAAACCGCGGCGTCGCCAAAGTTGTGCGCCTCATACAGCGCGGTCTCGTCACCTTGCGCGGCGCGTTGAAGCAAACGTTGACGCTCTTCTTCGACGCGTAGTTCCGCCTCCGCTTGCGCGAGCAGTTTCATCTCCTCGGCATGCTGTTCAGCGAACAATCCGTCGAAGCTTCGTGTTTCCGGAAGGGTGTTGAGTTCTTTTGGCTGCGGCTGGCGATTCCAACGATGAAGCGCGTAAGCCGTAACCGCGAGTAGGAAGACCGAAATGATCAATATGATGTTCATCTTTGCACGCCTCACAACAGCCGATAGGCGACTGGCTGGGCTGTCTCTGCGGGCGTGTTCCGCAATGATGTACGCGAGGCTGATTGAGGAAGTTCTAAAAACCGGTGGAGGCGAGAAAATTTAACATGGGCTTTATCACATTGAGCAGCCAGCGCTGACTGGTGTGCCGTCGAATATCGGTTTGACGGCCTGCTCTCATTCTGAGAGAATGCGCTTCTGAGAGGAGCCGTCGCCTTGCATGTCATCAGCAAGAAGAAATTGCGCGAGTTCTGGGAGCAACGCCAGGACGCTGAAGCGCCATTGAACAACTGGCATCGCGCGGCGACAAAGGCAATGTGGCAATCAATCGCCGATGTGAGAGCCGTCTTTCCGCAGGCCGACGCGGTTTACGATTGCATGATCTTCAATATCGGCGGCAATAAATATCGTCTGATCGTAGAGATCAAATATAACAAGCAGGTGATTTATGTTAAACACGTCCTCACGCACAAAGACTACGACAAAGGCTCGTGGAAAAAAGATTGCGGCGGTTAAGTTTAACAAGGCGAAATATCGTAAGCTGATTGCTGATGCATTACCTGCCATTGTCGAGACTGAAGCTGAAAACGAACGTCTGCTCGCCATCGTTGAACCGATGATGGGCCGCGAGTTGACACCGGAAGAAGAGAAGCTTTTTGATCTGCTGGTCAAACTGATCGAAGACTTCGAGGACCGTCATTACCCGATGGGAGAAAGCTCGCCGACCGAGATGTTGAAGTTTCTGATGGAGCAAAGAGGCTTGCGTCAACGCGACATCGTTCACCTGCTAGGCTCGAGTGGTATCGCATCGGAGGTTATCAACGGCAAGCGCGCCATCAGCAAGAATCAGGCTAAGGCCCTTGCTGAATTTTTTCGCGTTTCGCCTGAACTGTTCATTTGACATCTGAACGGATTGTCGAGTCAGGATTTGGCCGCCGGCGCCTTCGCAAATCGCCGCTCGGTCAATGAGGGTAGGAACTTGTTCAAAACACGATAGCCAAGCAGCATCGCAAGAGTAAAACCGAACGCCAGCGGAATCCGCGTATCAGCTTTGACCAGCAGATAGTAATGGACCACGCCTGAGATCGCCGCAACGTAAGCCAGCTTGTGCAAACGATTCCACCGCCGCCCGCTTAATCTCTTAACCATCTTGTTCGTCGAAGTGATCGCCAGTGGAACCAACACGAGGAACGCGAACATTCCCAAAAAGATGAACGGTCGTTTGAGCGTGTCCTCAACAATAGCGCTGAGGTTAAACGCTTTGTCGAACCAGGTGTAAGCCAGCAGATGAAGGCAGCCGTAAAAGAACGCAAACAGCCCCAGCATCCGCCGAAATTGAATCAACCACGGCAGCCCCAACGCCTTTCGGGACGGTGTGACGGCTAGCGAGAGGCACAAAAACACCAGCGTCAACGTTCCCGTGGTGTGAAGCACGAACTCCTGCGGATTTGTGCCCAACCTGTGATAGTAAGCGTCCCAGCCAAGCAACAGGAATGGAATCGCGCTGTTGACGAAGACGACGAGTTTTGAAAATTTGATGTCCGGCATGCTCAAAACTTCACCTTCAAATCCATTCCCGAATACAACTGCGCCACTTGGTCGCCGTAGCCGTTGAACATCAGCGAATCGCGCCGCCCCCATTCACCGATACGGCGTTCGGTCGCCTGACTCCAGCGCGGGTGCGAGACCTGCGGGTTGACGTTTGAATAGAAGCCGTATTCGTCGGGCGCGACTTCGTTCCAGGTCGCTCGCGGCTGCGCATCGGTGAGCGTGATCTTGACGATGGATTTGATGCTCTTGAATCCGTATTTCCACGGCACAACCAACCGAATCGGCGCGCCGTTTTGCGGCAGCAGCATTTTGCCGTACAAACCGGCGGCGAGGATCGTCAGCGGGTGCATCGCCTCGTCCAATCGCAAGCCCTCGACGTAAGGCCAGGGCAGCACGTCGCGGCGCTGGTTCGGCATTCGCCGTGGATCGAACAATGTGGTGAATGCGACGTATTTCGCCGACCCCGTCGGCTCGACTTCATCAAGCAGGCGTTTGAGAGGAAAGCCCAGCCACGGGATGATCATTGACCATGCTTCGACGCAGCGGAATCGGTAAATGCGGTCTTCCAGCGGCGCGAGCTTAGTCAGATCGTCAATGTCAAATGTCTTCGGTTTGTGAACCATTCCGCCGACTTCAACAGTCCACGGGCGCGTGACGAAATCCTTCGCTTTGGGCGCGACCCCTTCTTTGTTCGTCGAGAATTCGTAGAAGTTGTTGTAGTTGGTGATGTCTTCAAAGTCTGTCGCCGGTTCGCCCGATGGTGTAAGGTATCCGCCGGCGGGATTGGCTTGCGCTACATCGACCTTCTTCTGCTGTTGATTCGGCGTTGCAAGTTTTCGATAGAGCAAACCCGTCGCTGTCGCCGTTGTAGCAAGCACAGCTCCGCGGATGAACGTGCGGCGGTTCCAGAAAACGTTCTCATCCGTTATTTCGCTGCTTTTTATGTCGTCGGGATTTTTGATCAGCATTGTTTCACCTCTATCCGTACGCAGCAATTATCGCACATCTCTCCTCACACTCTTGAATGCGGAAACACGCGGATTTTATTCCCCGCCGGCCGTTAGACGCTTCCCGGTATGCGCGTTCTTCAAGCTATAATCGCCGCGTAGTCGAAAATACGTTTTAGCGATCAGAGCAGATTTCAATGTCACAGATAGAAGAACTGATTCGGCAATCGGCGTCGAAATTGAAGGCTCGGTTTTTAGATGGTCAGGAGCCTGTACCGCGAGGTTTGCTTGAAGCTCTCGAAGCCGATTCACGCCGAAGCGCGCGTGAACTGGCCGCCAGATTGCGTTCTCGCGAGTGTGAGAACCGCGCCGAAGGTCAACGACTACGGCGTCTGTTGAAATATGAATCGGACCTCTGGTCGCAAGGGTTCAATCTGATCGCGGGAATTGACGAAGCCGGCGTCGGCCCAATGGCCGGCCCCGTGGTCGCGGGCGCGGTCGTTTTGCCGCGCGATTACAAATTGCGCGAGCTCGATGATTCAAAAAGGCTCGATGAAGCGACGCGCGAGCGACTGGCGCAGCGGATAAAAACGGACGCGGTCGCGTGGGCGGTTGGATTTGCCGAAGTCGAAGAGATCGATGAACTGAATATCTATCACGCCAGTTTACTTGCGATGCGGCGGGCGGTCGAAAGCCTGAAGACCACGCCCGATTTCATCCTCGTTGACGCGCGCACAATTCCCGGTTGCGCCGCGCCGCAACGCGGCATCGTTCGAGGCGATTCGCTGTCGGCGAGCATCGCCGCGGCCTCGATCATCGCAAAAACGACGCGCGACGCAATGATGATCGAATTTGACGCGCAATATCCGGGGTACGGTTTCGCCGAACATAAAGGCTACTCAACACCGCAACATTTCGAAGCTTTGCGCGGGCTTGGCGCGTCGCCGATTCATCGCCGCAGCTACAGGCCTGTACGCGAAGCATTGGGATTGGAGCCGGTTCAGACGACTCTGTTTAACGCCGCGCCGGCGATCTCAAACGTCAAATCACGACTGTGCTAGTTGAAAAATGACGATATGTGGCTGTGAAAACTGCAGTCAGCTCCCTGAATACGGAGAAATGGCGCAACAAATGAAAAAAGCCGCGCACGCGGCTTCTATTGTTTAGAGAAAAATTTGGCTCCTCAGGTAGGACTCGAACCTACAACCCTCCGGTTAACAGCCGGATGCTCTGCCATTGAGCTACTGAGGAGCAAACTTTGGAACTTGATTGATCTGTAGATGGACGTGAGGGGGATCGAACCCCTGACCTCCGCATTGCGAACGCGGCGCTCTCCCAGCTGAGCTACACGCCCTTGAATGAAGGCGCATCTTACTCAGCGCGATTTGATCTGTCAAGTTGAACGTCCGATAAAAATGTCCTCGCAAATGAATACGACTAAAGGCCTTGCCGCGTAATAACGACGGGCTCGCGGCGCGTTATTCGCTCTGTTATGCTTGGCTCCGCTTGGCGCTTGCGTGCGAACCTGACATGAGGAGGGAGTATGACCGAACGTAAGGATCAACAATTGAGTTCGCAACCGGGGCTGTTGTTCGGCGATCTGTCGAATGACGAATCCGGCGCGCGGGTCGAATCCGTCGAGGTTCCGCATGACGATTCGCTCGCGAAAATCCTGGCCGACGTGAAAGCCAGTCCCGTTTGCGGCGCCTGCAAAGCGGGGATGCCGGTTGTTTTTGGCGAAGGGCCGCCACAGACCGACTTGATGATTATCGGCGAGGGGCCAGGCGTTGACGACATCCAATCGGAGTTGCCTTTTCAAGGGCCAGCGGGAATGCTCCTGAACAGGATGCTGGTGGCCATCAATCTCGCGCGGGCGGAATGTTACCTCTGCAACGTGATCAAATGCGTGCCTCCGGGCGAGCGAAAGTTTTCGGTTGAAGAGATTGAAGATTGCCGCCCGTTCCTGCTGCGCCAGATTCTGGCGGTCAATCCGCGCGTCATCATCGCGTTGGGCGCGCTTGCGGCTCAAACCCTGCTCAGGTCAAAGAAGACCATCTCGGATTTGCGCGGCCAGGTCTTCACGCTGCGATTGAATGATCGTGAGATACCGGTTGCGCCGACTTTTAATCCGGCCTATCTGCTGCGAGTCGCCGAAAAGAAGCGTGAGGCGTGGGAGGACTTGAAGCTGGTGCGGGAGTTGTTGAAAAGGTGATAACGGTGAAAGGGTGAAGGGGTGAAGGGGTGAGGGGGATGAAGGGGATGAAAAGATCATGCCTTCATCCCCCTCACCCCTTCACCCCTTCAGTCGGCGGAGTCAACACCAATTGCTGAGCCGGCGATGGTGTTTTTATTCCCTCATGGTCGAATGCGAGTTTGACGCGGCGACGGAGTTCGCGCCCCACATCGGCTTGTTTGTTGGCTGCCGTCTTTGCCAATAACCGAAGAGTAACGCCGGAGCCACCGAGTTTGTCTACTCCCAGCATCGCCGGCTCTTCAATGATTTCGGCGGGATTTTCTTCTCTCATCCGCTTTGCGGTTTCGAGCATCACCCGCATCGCTCGGTCAACGTCTTCTTTGTAATCCACCTCGATGTCGAGAACAGCGCGCGCCCAGCCTTTTGAATAATTGACCACGGCGTTGATACTGCCGTTCGGAATCATCGTCAGCGATCCGTCAAGCGCTCGCACGCGTGTTACGCGCAACGTCAGTTGTTCTACCGTCCCGCTGGTCTCTCCGATCTTCACCGTGTCGCCCACGCTGAATTGGTCTTCGAGCAGGATCAGGAAACCCGCAAAGAAATCCTTGATCAGACTCTGAGCGCCGAGGCCTATAGCGAGGCCCACCACACCAGCGCTGGCCAATATCGGAGTGACATTGATTGTAAGCGCCTGCAAGAAAATCATCAGACCGATAAACAGAATGATCGTTTGCGCTATGCCGCGAAATGTCGCCGAAAGCGTTTGCAGCCGGCGGCGCGCGGCCAGTTCCTCTCTGTTCACCGCGCCGCGTTCAAACAGATGGAATATGGTTTTGATCAACGCCGACGCAAAACGCATCAGGAAGATGGTCACCACAATTACGATGACCAGGTTGACGAGGTTGACGCTCGAATTCGACCACCACGTGGCAAACTTTTCGCGCACGCGCCACAAAATCTCGCTCACACCTCCAAACTGCGCGCGAGTTTGCGGCAATACGTTGATCAGAAATACGAAATAGAGGACCCAAACCAGCGTGCGCAGCGCATTGCCAGTCCAATCGAGCAGCAATCGCTTGAACGAAGGCGGCGCGCCATCGTCGGTTTGTGACACAAGCGCGAACCGGCGCGCGACACGGCGTTGCGCCACGCCCACCATCCAATGCAAAGTCGCGCACACAATTGCGGCGATCAAGAGCAGTAAAAGGATTTTGAAGGTTTCAGCGTTCAACATCGCAAAGTTTAAGGTCGAACGCCGAAGATTGGGAAGAGCGGATAGCAGAAGACAAGGGGACGGGAGACGGGGAGACAGGGGGACAGGGAGACAGGGAGAGAACATCTCTTGTCTCTTCTCTCCCTGTCTCCCTGTCCCCCTGTCCCCCTGTCTCTCTTATGGAGTTGTCCGCCCGATTTGATCGAACAGGACGGCCTCGTGTTTTCCAGGCCAGATAAAACTCCTCAAGCCGGAAATCTGTGGTTACGGTTTCTTTGTAGGCTCAGCCTTCTTCACCGCTTTGGCCTCGCCTTTCGCAGCTTCGACTACAGTCATGTTGTTGGTTACGGTTTTGGCGCCGCAGGCCTTGGCTGAGCGAGTCGCGCCTCCTTTGGCGCCGCCGCTTTTGGCCGCGCCGGTCAGGGTCGCCTCGCCGTTAGCGACTGTCGCGCCGCCGCCTGTGATGGTCTTTGAAGCGGCCAACTTGTCGGTGATGCACTTTAGAACATCCTCGTCTGATTTAGGCGCAGGAGCCGCTTTCGCCGGCTTGCTATCTTTCTTCTTCGCCATCTCACCACCCTGAGCCGGCTGGGCGGCTTGCGCCAAAACGACTGCGGTCATAAGCAGAAGTGTGAAAGTTAAGGCAATTATCTTCTTCATGGATTTTCCTCCTATGTATTGAAGTGTTGTTTTACGCGCGCAGTCACGGCCAATCGCCGAACGAAAACTGAGTGTAGAAGCTTATTGACCGATGGCTGACCCGCAACTTTGAAAGGGGGAGCGTATTGTTGGATATGTCCTTGTGAATTGCAAATAAAATGGGCTGATGAAACGAAAGTCTGCGCGATTGAATTGCCGCGGCCGATTCCGCATAATCGCCGGTCTATCGCCGGTCTGGCGAGGGCAAATCTTCAAGCTGGCTCAACAGCTAAACCAAGGGGCGTTTTTATCGTAATGAATTCTGACACGGCGGACAATGGAGAAAAACGGTATCACAAAGTGGCTTCAATCAGCGAAATTCCATTGGGGGCGGGCCGCATGGTTGAAGTCGCCGAACAGGAGATCGCCTTATTCAATTTCAACGGCGAGTATTACGCGATCAGTGATATGTGCCCGCACCGCGGCGCGTCGCTGGCCGAAGGTTTTCTGGACGGCGGTAAAGTCTTCTGCCCCTGGCATTGTTTCGATTTCAATTTGAAGACCGGCGAATGCGCGATGGTTCCTTCGCTGCGCGTTCAGACTTATGAAGTCAAAATCGAAGACGATGCTATCTTCGTCGTGCGTTGAAGCAATAGTGTGGACATAAATTCAGCGGTAAGCGCGCAATCAGTATTTACGAGTGAGCGTCCGGCTCATGGTCTATTCATCAACACACTCTTCCCACCACGATCAGCCAACGGATAAACCGGCAATCCTTCAATCACCTTCAGCGCCCTTCCCTTCTTACTGTCCTCCGTAAAAAAGAAGACTCGGTCGCTACCTTGCCACAGCCGGCGCACGTCTTCGGTTTCGAGGAATATCTTAGGCGCGTCAGGGTAGGTCGAGCCAAACGCCATTCCAGTTACACGTCCATTCAGCAACAGAATCTGTTCGTTCGTGTAGAAAGCGATTGATGATCCCGTCTCATATTCACCGTTGAACACGATCTTCGCGTTCGGCTCCCACCGCTTTCGAATCTGATCAGCCAGCCCTTGTGATGACAAGACCGGATCGAATTTTTGCTGCGCCAGGTTTGCGCAGACGAACATTGCGCCCATAGTGACGAACATTGCGACGGCGGCTCGCGCATGTTGTTTTTGCTTGCGGAACAGAAAGGCGAGAAGGAATCCGGCGCCGAGCGAGATTGCCGCCCCGATGGCGGGCATACGCAATTCGGCGAATGAGCTTGTTGTTAAATCGAAGAAATGGCCGAGCGACAGCGTGTACTGTTCGGAATCCGATGGCGCCTGATTGAGCAAGTCGGAAAGGTCGCCCGTTGGCTGCGCGTTACGCGCTTTCCAGACCAGCGCGCCGAGCAGCGCAGCGGCGATTAGCGCAACAGCAGCCAGCGCTCCTTGCGCCCACAGCAAGTATTTTTGCGCTCGCGGGTTCTCTTCCGCCTTCGCGAAAGCCGCGCCCAGCAATAACGCCAGCGGCGCGTAAACCGGAAAGGTGTAATACTCCTGACTGGTCGAGATGTTGAAGAAGATCAGGACAAGGCCAGCCCACAGCCAGACGTAGAGATTGATCAGCCGCTCACGTTCGGCTTTGCGATTGACCGCTGGCGGCTGCGCCCCGAGCAGCGGAACCGCCACGCTCCACGGAAACAGCCATAACAAGTGCATCAGCCAGTAAAAAACAAACGGCACGCGGTTGTAGTCCTTTGGCTCGCGCGTGCCCAGGAAGCGTTTGAAATGTTCGTTGACGAAGTAGAACCAGAAGAAGTGATCATTGCTGAATCCCGCGAGTAGATGCCACGGAGCGGCGATTAGGAGAAACAACAGGGCGCCTGTGAACAACCGCAGGCGCCTGATTTCGCTCAACAGATTTCTCGTCAGCAGCAGGAACAACCCGATCGGCCCTGCGGCAAAGGCGATCCCAATCAACCCTTTAGTCAGCACGCACAGCGCAATCGCGGCGTACAGACCGTAATACCAGCGCTTCTCTTTGCCCTCGCCGAAAAATCCCCGCAGGAAGCAATAATGCGCCAGCGTGAACCACAGTGTCAGAATCGCTTCGGGAATCATTACTCGCGTGAACAAAAACATCCCCACGCACGAAGACAGAATCGCCGCTGAATACAATCCGGCTTTTTCGGAATAGGCCCATCGCCCAAACCTGTAAGCGGCAAAGGCGAGCAAAACAATCGCCAGCGCAATCGGCGCCCGGACTGCAAAAGCGTTGAAGCCGAAGACGCGAAAGGACACGGCCACAGCCCAATAGAGCATCGGCGCTTTTTCCAGGTAACGAACGCCATTGACGTGGAGCGTCACCCAGTCGCCGCGCTCGATCATCTCTTTCGCCGCTTCGGCGTGCGTGGCGTCGGCGTCATCGAGCAGCGAAGGCCGGAACGATGTGACGAGAAAGACCGTAGCGGCGAAGATCAGGAGCGGAGCTATCGGTGAGTATTTGCGCATGAACTGAGGTCGGATCGGGTCAAACTTTTAATAGCGAATCCACTGGCAAAATCGGCTTTCGGTTTCGTGCGATTGGCATTGAACCATATCAGAAACTATAATCGCCGACAGTTCGCAGGGCAGTTTCGCGAGCGACTTCCGTTGAACGCCAGGGACCGGCTAACTTATCCAACGGAAGTCTTTTCGGCAAGCTGACTCTCAAAGCTATACTTGCATGGCAGTAACAACTGAAATCGTCAATCGCAAACTCAGTCATTTCGATCTCTGTGCAAACCAGGACGTCGAGTTCCGCCAGAAGACCACTCTCTTCGAAGATGTCGAACTGATTCATCAACCCCTGATCGAAACCAGGCTTGAAGATATTGATCTGAGCGTCTCCGTGCTCGGCAAACGCCTGAACTATCCACTGATCATTACGGGGATGACTGGTGGCGCGGAAGAGGTCGCGCGGTTTAACCGGGAGATCGCGAAATTGGCAGATCGAATGGGCATCGGCTTCGGCGTTGGGTCGCAACGTGTAATGCTCCGGTATCCTGAGATGAAGAAGTCTTTTCAGGTACGCGACGTCGCGGCCAATGTCCTGCTGCTCGGCAACATCGGCATAGCGCAAGCGCGCGAGCTGAGCGCGCGCGAAGTGACGCAGCTGGCTGAAGAGATAGGCGCGGACGCGATGTGCATCCACATGAACGCGGCGATGGAGATCATTCAGGAGAACGGCGACCATGATTTTCGAGGCTCGCTCGACGCTACCAAGAGGCTGGTCAACGAAACCCCGCTGCCGATCATCGTCAAAGAGACCGGATGTGGTTTTGCGCGCGAATCGGGAGTAAAACTCCTCGCCGCCGGAGTGAAATGGATTGACGTTTCCGGCGCAGGAGGGACTTCATGGGTTGGGGTGGAAACGATTCGCAACCGCGCGATGCGTCATATGGGCGAAGCTTTTTGGGACTGGGGCATCCCGACCGCGGCCAGCGTTTGCGAGCTTCGCTCGCTCGATCTGAATCTGATCGCGTCGGGCGGCATACGCACGGGGTTGCAAGCCGCGAAGGCCTTAGCCCTGGGCGCGAAAGTCGTTGGCGTTGCGCTTCCGGTTCTGCGCGCTTACGCTTCGGGAGGGACTGAGGGCGTTGAGGCTTTTCTGAACGCCTTTTGCGATGAATTGCGTGTGGCGCTGATGCTGTGCGGTTGCGCCGGGGTTGATGATCTCAGCCCTGACCATGCGGTGATTGGCGGGCGATTGCGGGAATGGGCCGAGCAGCGCGGATGGCAGGCGAAACACAATGGGTAAAATAGACGCCTCAGGCTTTACCGATCTCTGCATCGTCACCGCCGTTGGTATCGAATTCAAAATCGCCGCCGATTTGCTCTCGGGAAAATCTTTCCCGGAAGAGTCGCGCATGAAAATCTCCCGGGGATTATTCGGCGCCCGGCGGGTTACGGTTTTGCAATCGGAGATGGGCGCGGTTGGCTTTGCCGAGCGGCTTGCGAAACACCTGGCCAACAACCGCTACGACGCTCTGATTGTCGTGGGTTTGGCTGGCGGACTTGATTCGAAGCTCCGGGTGGGCGATGCGGTTCTTTACGATCTTTGTTACGACGCGCGGGCTATTGAAATCGGACGCCTTGAACAACCTGCTCGTGAGACGGCGGCGGTCATTGCCAGCGATGGAGTGTTGTCAGACTTCCTGTTCGAGACGTTAACAAAGTCGGGCCTTTCCTTCGTTCGGGCGTCAGGGATTACGGTCAACAGAATTATCACGGAAGCGAAGGACAAATTGGCGCTCGGCGCTCGTTACGGCGCGGCGGCGGTTGATATGGAAACATACGAGGCGCTCGTCGTCTGCTCCCGGCTTGAGCTGCCGGCCGCCGCATTACGTGTCATTTCTGATGAGGCTGGACACGACATACCTGATTTTAACCGCGCTTACGACGCCGACGGCCGAATGAACAGTTGGCAAATGGCGGCGGCGATGGCAGCTCGCCCGTTTGCCGCGGTCCATTTTTTACTGAGCGTCCGACACGTGCTCCGATCTCTGAGAGAGAATCTACAGACGGCGCTAAACGCGTAAATTGGTGTAGCCAAATCGGGTCGAAATCCCAATGATTTGCGCCAGTTGACAAGGTGCGAGCGGCTCACCTAGAGTTCCACGCCTGTTTTTTCAGGGAAGCAATGAGGGTCCCCAGACAGAAACCAAGGAGAACAACAAATGAGTAATCTAGCGCTTTCAGCGGTAGAGACACAGCCAGAGATAGAGACTAAAGAAGGAAATTACAAGATTGCCTCCACCACGTTCATTGTCAGAACCAACGAGCGAGTCGAATTGAAAAGTATCACTAGAGAGGTCGCCGCATTCGTTGAACAAACTCCGATCCGCGATGGCATCGTTCATATATCGTCGCTGCACACTACGGCTGGCTTGATGATGAATGAAGTCCAGGGCGCGCTACTCTCTGACATGACCAACCTGTTCGAACAGATCATCCCGAGCGCCGTCTATTATAAACATAATGATCCGCTTCTTTCCGATTGCGACCGCAGGAACGCTGACGCCCACCTCCGCGCCGTTGTGATCGGCCACAGCATTTCTATCCCGATCAATGACGGCAAATTGAAACTCGGAACCTGGCAGAACGTTCTCTTCACCGAGTTCGATGGACCGAACAATCGCAAAATTCACATTCAAGTGATGGGAATCTGATTGGGAGTGGGAAGTAGGGAGTAGGGAGTGGGGAAAGTAACTTCTTTATCTCCCACTCCCCACTGCCTACTCCCCACTCCCGTTTTATGAAGGCATTCATCACAGGCGCCACCGGGTTCATCGGAGGCAATCTGGCTCGTGCGCTGCTCAACGATGAACATCAAGTCAGAGCGCTGGTTCGTCCGGGAAGCGACCGGAGGAATGTCGCCGGATTGCCCCTTGAGCTGACCGAGGGCGACCTCGATAATCAATACAAACTTGCTGAACAGATAGCGGGTTGCGATGTGGTTTTTCACGTCGCGGCCCATTATTCTTTGTGGGTAAAAGATCGGGGGTCGATTTATCACGCGAATGTTGGCGGAACAAAAAATCTGCTTGCCGCCGCCCGCACCGTGGGCGTCAAGCGTTTCGTTCACACCAGCTCTGTTGCGGCGATCGGAGTTCCCGCTCCGAACACGCTGGGAACCGAGGAGACGCAAACCACGCTCGACGAGCTTGTCAGCGATTACAAAAAATCGAAGTACATGGCCGAACAGGCCGCGCTCCAAGCGGCGCGCGAAGGGCTGGATGTGGTCATCGTCAATCCGTCAACTCCCATTGGCGCGTACGACGTTAAACCTACTCCGACGGGCGAGATCATCCTGCGTTTCCTGCAGGATCGTATGCCTGCTTACGTCCGCACAGGACTCAATCTGGTCGATGTCGAGGATGTCGCGCGAGGACACATCCTGGCCTGGCAAAAAGGGCGAACCGGCGCCCGTTACATCCTGGGCAATCGCAATCTTTCTCTGAAAGAGATGCTTGAAATTCTTGCGGCGATCACGGGCAAACGCGCTCCGCGAATGGTGATCCCGCACTCTATCCCGCTCGCCGTGGCTTTCATTGACGAGATGATACTCTCGCGTTTGGGCAAGAAGCCGCGGGTTTCCTTCTATTCGGTGCAGATGTCGAGAAAAGCGATGTATTACGATTCGTCCAAGGCTGTGCGCGAACTGGGATTGCCGCAAAATCCCGTCGAGATGGCGCTGGAGAAAGCCGTTCGATGGTTTGGAGAGAACGGTTACATTAAGGGATAAAATCGAAACTCCCCCGCAAGTCCCGCGTTATACTTCCTGCCTACGATTGAGCTGTGAGGAAATTGTCTATGCTGTTATTTAGACACTGTCGTTTCATCAAAACATTACTGGTTATCGCCCTGTTGGCAGCCTGCGCATCGATTGGCTCCGCCCAAGACAGGCCAGACAAAGACAAACAGGACAAAGACAAACAGGATAAAAAGGACGAGATGGGAACGATCCGGCTCGACACCGACCTGGTTTCGGTCGACGTAATCGTGACCGATCGCGATGGCAATCGCATTTCGGCGGTATTGAAGGCTTCGGATTTCGCCGTTCACGAAGACGGCGTTCGCCAAAAGATCGACAATTTTTCAGCCACTGACGTGCCGTTCAATCTGGTTCTGTTGCTAGACACATCGGGCAGCACGCGCGACGAAGTCGGATTGATGCGCCGCGCCGCGCGCCGCTTCCTTGATGAGCTTCGCCTGCAGGATCGCATCGCCGTCATCCAATTTAATAGGCAGGTGGAGTTGCTGGAGGACCTGACTTCCGACCGCGTGGAAATCGAAGATGCTTTGCAGTTAATAAAACCCGGTTCCGGCACTTCATTTTACGATTCTCTGAAATTGACGATTGACGAAGTCTTCAAGCAGGTCGATGGCCGCAAGGCGATCGTCGCTCTCACGGACGGCGTTGATTCGTATGGTTACACGACTTTCAAACAGATTCTGCCAGCGTTTGAAAGGTCGAATATCCTGACTTATTTCCTGGAACTCAATACCGAAGAATTCACCCAGGCCGGTATGACCCTTGATTGCAGCAACGACAATCACTTTGAATTTTCGCGCAAACAGTTGAAAAAGTATCTGGCCGAGTATGGGGCGGGCGTCATAGAGACCGAACACCAGCCTCATTGCCTGCTCTCGCAGTTGAAGCGAACGCAAATCAACCAACGGCTGTATGAATCGGCCCGCCGCGAGTTGCGCGAGATGGCCAACAAGACCGGAGGCCGGGTCTATCCTGTCAAAGACTTGCAACAACTCGAACCTGCATACTCGCAGATCGCCGCGGAATTGCGCACGCAATATTCGATCTCCTACTACCCCACGAACGAGAAACACGACGGCAAATGGCGGACTTTGCGAGTTACGGTTAATCGTCCTGGCTTTGTCGCCAGAGCCAGGCCGGGATATCGTGCGCCTTTGGATTGAGTCTCCCGGTTTTCACCATATCGTGCGATCCGATGAGCCATATCGTTGATCCTGAATATGGCTTCCTTCCAAGACTCTTATTTCCGCCGCCGCCCGCAGCCTCGCGCCCAACTCCAAATTCCTCGCAAACCATTCTCCACTATGAAGATTTCCGGATGAAAGTGAAATGACATTTCCTCTCTAACCCCGGACACGCGCTCGCGCACCAGCGGCACAATCGTTGCCATAAGGCAGCGTCTAATAAAGTAACGGCGACTGCGCGGACGAGTCTTATTTGTCAATTGAGAGGTACGAGATGTCAGTTATCAGCAAGGAACAACTCAGGCGGGACGAACGATCGCTTACCATCTTCCTGATCTGCTTCAACATTACATTGGCCAGCGCATTTCTGTTGATCTGTTTTTATCTAAGCTAGGTTTAGCTAGTTCAGTGGTGGGGATTCATCTTGCCGCATGCGCGGCGCTTCTATTCGCGCTTCAGCCTCACGCCTTCTTTTCGCTGACCTTGACGCTGTTTTGGCGCGACGCCTATAATCCATTCTTTCCTAATGATGCGCTGAAATGCGCTGTCACTGTTGACTCCGATCAATCGCGCGCGCCGCTGTAAGTAATGACCGAATTTGCTCGACTGCTTAAATACCTCACGCCCTACCGCTTCATCTTTGCGATTTCCGTTGTTCTGATGATTGCGACCGGATTACTGGAAGGCGGAACGATCCTGCTGCTGCAGCCGATCTTCGACTCGCTGCAGGGCGGCCAGAGCGAGGGCGGGGTATTTACCGGTCTCCCGTTCAGTCAATATTTGCCAAGGGCTGGCAGTATCGATCTCCGAACGATTGCGGTTCTGCTTATCGGGTTGACGCTGGCGAAAGGCGTGGCCGAATATTTCTCGTCATATTTCATGAGTCACATAGGCCAGAGTGTGATCGCCGATGTTCGCTCATCGCTCTACGATCATATTATTCACCAGCCCGCGCAGTTTTTTTCCAAGCATCCCACAAATG
>Ga0187894_10004237_pt1 | contig 15524 bp, 13 predicted proteins | sample GBC1701081metaG_FD_136650 | JGI IMG/M metagenome (GOLD analysis project Ga0187894, IMG submission 136650) | White microbial mat communities from a lava cave in the Kipuka Kanohina Cave System on the Island of Hawaii, USA - GBC170108-1 metaG ... | reverse complement strand
TCGACACCTCCACCACCACCAACACCGCCACGACGATCACCTCGACGCAGCCGACGCCGCCGCCGTTCACCACCTGGTCGCCGAGCAACTGGACGACCTTCGTCGCGAACCCGGTGTTCATCCTCAACCTGCGCCAGCTCGACGGCACGGTGAACCTGCTCGCCAATCCGCGCATCCGGGTCAAGAACCGCGACAAGGCGAAGATCCACATCGGCGAGAAGGTGCCGGTCATCACCACCACGTCGACCGCGAACGTCGGCGTGTCGTCGTCGGTCAGCTACCTCGACACCGGCCTGAAGCTCGACGTGGAGCCGAACGTCTACCTCGAGGACGAGGTGGCGATCAAGATGCAGCTCGAGGTGTCGAACATCCTCGAGCAGCTGAACATCTCGGGTACCGTCGCCTACAAGCTCGGGACGCGGAACACCGCCACCACGCTGCGGCTGCGCGACGGCGAAACGCAGGTGCTCGCCGGCCTCATCAGCGACGAGGACCGGCGGGCGGCGAACAAGATCCCGTACCTCGGCGACCTGCCGATCACCGGGCGGCTCTTCTCGAACACGACCGACCAGCGCAACAAGACCGAGATCATCATGCTGCTCACGCCGCGGGTGGTGCGCAACCTCGCGCGGCCCGAGACGGTGGCCGCGCAGTTCTGGTCCGGCACCGACGCGAGCCCGGGCGCGCCGCCGCTTCGGCTCGCGGCGACGGCAGCGGGCGCACTGGCGATTGCGCCCGGCACCGGTGGCCCGGCGCCGCAGGCCGCCGCCAAGCCGGCGGCCCCGAGCGTCCCGCCGTTTACGGACGCGCTGGCGTCGGCGGCGTCGGCGGGTGACCTCGTGCTTGCGCTGAGCGCCCCGTCCCAGGCCACCGTCGGGCAGGAGTTCACGGTGAGTCTCGCCCTGCCCGGGCGAAACGAGGGCGCGAGCGCGACCATCGAGCTCGCCTACGACCCGGCGGTGCTCAACGCGATCGGCGGTCAGCCCACGGCGCCGCCGCCGGCCCCGGGCGCGCCGCCGCCGGCCGATCCGGGACGCGCGCTGGTGTCCATCGTGGCGCCGGCCGTCGCCGGGGCGCCGGCCGCCTCGACGTCCGTGCGCTTCCGGGTCGTCGCCAACGCACCGACGGCGACGACGATCGGCGTCCAGACCTTGACCAGCACCGACGCCACTGGGCGGCCGCTCGGGATCGCGTCGCCCGACCCGATCACGGTCACGATCGTGGGCGCGCCGGGGTCGCGGTGATCCGCGCCGTGCATCGGTGACATCCCGGTCGTTCGCACGATGTCTGCGGCCGGGAATCGCGTGCTTTCTCCCTCCGGCCCGACGCGCGTCCGTTCGGCATCGCGGTCGACGGCGACGGCAAGGTCTGGTCGACCTCGGCGGCCGGATCGGCCGGCTCGAGATGCGCGGGCATCCGTAGCCCGCGGGGCGCGGCGGGTGCCGAGGCGATGCTCACCCGCTGACCGGCTCAGAACGCGGCGCTGATGGTCGCCCGCACCGCCCGGCCCTCGACCGGGTGGAAGTGCCGGTCGGCGACGCCCGCGAGCGCCTCGCCCGGCAGGCGCGACACGTAGTAGTAGTCGATGTCGTGGGCGCGCGAGTTGAAGATGTTGAACACGTCCACGTAAGCCCGGAGCTTCGGCGTGATGTAGTAGCCGATGCGCCCGTTCCATAGCGACGTCGACTGCGAGCGCACGGTGTTGTCCTCCACCAGCGCGCGCTGGCCGAAGTAGCGCCAGCGGAGGCTCCCGAACCAGCGCTCGATGCCCTCGACCGTGACCCCGGCGGATGCGACCGAATCCGGCGCGCCCGGGATGCGGTTGCCCGCCGGATCCTCGTCGGTGAACCGGGCGCGGGTGAACGCGGCGGTCAGGTCGAAGGCGAGCCACCGCCGCGGCACGTACTGCAGCACCCACTCGACCCCGGTGCGCTGCGAAGGCCGGCTCGGCTCGGTGGTGCCGGCGTCGCCGACGAAGAGGAGCTCCGAGTCCTGCTTGAGCCGCCACAGCGCGAGCGTGGTCGTGAGCCCGGGCAGGATGCGGCTGCGCAACCCCACCTCGTAGCCGACGGTGCGCACCAGGGCATCGACTCGCTGGACGGGATCGCCGGTCTTCGGGTCGACCGTGATCGTGGTGCCGCGCGCGTCGTTGCTGTGGAAGCCCTCGCCCCAGTTGAGGAAGTACTCGGTGTTGAACCACGGCCCGAAGATGAGCGACAGCTTGGGCGACCAGAGCGAATCGTTGTTCTTGCCCGAGTTCTCCGGGATGGCGCTCGAGACGTCGAAGCGGAAGTAGTCGTAGCGCAGCCCGGCGATCGAGCGGAACCAGGGCGTCCACGCGATCGTGTTCGAGAAGTAAGCCGCCGCGTTCCAGACCGTCACGTTGTCCGAGCGCGTGGTCGAGAGGATCTGGCGCGCCTCGGTGCCGTAGAGCGCGACCGGCGTCATCCGGTCGCGGCGGACCTGCAGCCCGACCGTGTTCCACACGTGCAGGTCGCCCCAGTGTGCGAACCACGTCTGGCTGAAGTCGCCGCCGAAGACGACCCGGTCCTCGCTCTGCAGGAACTGGTCGCCGTTGACCGGGTTGTCGAGGAAGTAGGTGAAGTTCGAGTACAGCCGCAGATTCGATTTGATCGCGTACAGGTTCGCCGCGCGGCTCACGTTGCCGTCCGACTGGCGCCACTCGCCCGAGAGGCTGTAGCGTTGCGACTTCCCGCCATCGGTCGGGTCGAGCGTGCCGAAGAACCCGATCAGTCCCTGGTCCACCGCGCGCTGCGCGATCTGGTCGGTCGAGCTCCACCGCGCCCCGTACGCCATCCCGGTGATGTTGAAGCCGTTGGCGGGAGTGCCCTGGGCGTAGCGCAGCACGCCGTTGAACTTGCTGAAGTTCGCGGGTCGCTCCCACGGCCCGTCGCTCTGCTGGTACTCGAAGGCGTAGACGAGGTTGCCGCGGCCGAGCTCGGGCGAGCCGGCGAGGAGGGCGCGCGCGTAATTGAACGAGCCGTAGGTGAGAGTGGCGAGGTTCGCCGGCAGCCGGTCGACGTAGTGGATCCGCGCCGTGCCGACCGAGGCGAAGTCGCCGTTCTCGGCGTAGTACGGCCCCTTTGCGAACGACACGCGCGAGACCAGCTCCGGAATGAGGAAGTTGAGGTCGGTGTAGCCCTGTCCGTGCGCGTGCGTCGGCATGTTGACCGGCATGCCGGCGACCCAGGTCGCGAAGTCGGTGCCGTGGTCGAGGTTGTAGCCGCGCAGGAAGTACTGATTTGCCTTGCCGTCGCCGGAATGCTGCGTGACCGCCATGCCGGGAATGGATTCGAGCACCTCCCCGGGGCGCAGTAGCGGACGCTCCAGGATGCCCTCGCGCGTTACCTCGCCCTGGCTGGCGGAATCGAACACCCCGATCTGGTCGTCGTAACGGCCGATGACCTCGACCTTGGGCAGGGTCGGCGGGTCATCGGCGCGGGCAGCGAGCGCCGTGAGGGCGAGCGCCCCGGCAACGGTCGCGCGCAGGCAACCTCGATCCATGACGGTCTCCTCCCTGGATCGAACACGTTCAACGGGCGCGGCATACGACCGGAACGCGACGCACGCGCGAGCAGCGCGCCGCTCGCGCAGCCAACGCGAGGCGGGGCGCCGCGGAATCGGGACGCGTTGCTCCGGCGGGGCCGCCGGCCGACAGCGATCAATCGCCCCGCAGCCTCAGGGGGCGGCGCATCGCTGCCGATTCAGAGGTGAGTGAGACGGGGCGGACGCTCGAGGCGTCCAGGAAAGCGGGTCTTCAGAGGATCGGCGGCCCCGGCGACGATGCCGCTCGCCGCCCGCAGCGCTCGCGGGCGCACGGCTGTCGACACCAGCGCCGCACACATGGTTGCCGACCAGCCGGAGGAAATCTCGTCCGCCAGCTCGTGCGCATCCAGCGCTTCGTCCTCGACCGTCACGACGGACCGGTCGGCCGGCGCATGGCGATGATGCTGGATGCCGTCGTGATCGTGCGGATGTCCATGGTCATCCGCGTCAGCTTCATCGTGGACGTGGAAATGCGCGGGGCCGCGGAGATCGAGATAGATCGCGGTCAGCGCGTGAAAGGGCAGCGCCAGCAGCAAGAGCCCGACAATCGCAGCGCGCCCCGAGGACATGACACCTTCGAGTGTACGCCTCGGCCGGCGCATTGGATGCGCCGCTCGCTCGTTTTCACGTCGCCGTCGGTCCGCCTCTCGTTCACGCGCGCACGCACTGCTGCACGCCGCATCCACCCGCGCAGCTACCGCGTACTGGCAGGTAGCCCGGCGAAGGACAGCGATCCGTCGCGGCGCCCGCACCCGCCGTCCGGCAGCGGTCGGCGGCGGCCGTCGCGCCCAGGGCTCGCGGCGCGCGCCGGGCATTGTTCGCGGCCGCGAAGTCAACCGTACCCGAACGAGGAGGAATCCGATGCGCAACACCAAGCACGCCCTCGCCGCGACCCTGGCCTCCATCGGGCTGGCCGCCGCCGGCACGAGCCTCGCCGCCAGCCACCGCGAAGCGCCCGGTATGGCCGGCGACCCGACGGCCGACATCACCGACGTCTATGCTTTCGTCAGCTACGACGCGGCGAATCTGGGCCGCAGCCCTGCCGACCGCCGCGTGACGTTCATCCTGAACGTGATCCCGGGTCAGAACCCCGCCGACGGGCCGAACTACTTCAATTTCGGCGACGACGTCGTCTACCGGATCAACATCGACAACGACCGCGACGGCAAAGCGGGGGACGTCATCTACGAGTTCCGCTTCAAGACGCGCAATCGGCCGGTCGGCGGCCGCGGCGGCCTGACCTCGCCGGTGCCCTACCTCGGCAACCCGCACATCACCGCCGTTCCGCTGCCGGGCATCACGCACCTCGATGGCCCCGGCTCCGAGGGCCTGACCCGCCGCCAGACCTATACCGTGACCGAGATCCGCGGGAACCGGCGGACCGAGCTGTTCAACGGCCGCACCCTCGTCGCCGTGCCGTCCAACATCGGCTCGGCGACGATGCCGAATTACGAGGCGCTCGCAGCCGAAGGCATCTATTCGGGCCGCTGCGCCAACGGCAGCGAAGGGATGCGCGTTTTCGCCGGCCAGCGTGCCGAAACCTTCTACATCGATCTCGGAGCGGTGTTCGATACGCTGAACCTGCGCCGCTACCTGCCGCTGCTTACCGCGGCCGAGGACGTCGATACGGTCAATCCGTTCGGCACCAACCGCTTCGCGAACACGAATATCAACACCATCGCGCTCGAGGTCCCGATCAGGTGCCTGACCGGCGACGGTAAGGCGCTGAGCGACGCGAACAAGCTGATCGGCGTTTACGCGAGCACGAGCCGGCACAAGGTGCGCGTGCTCCGCGACGACGGCAAGCGGGACGACGAGGGGCCGCTGGTGCAGGTGTCGCGGATGGGCAACCCGCTGGTGAACGAGCTGATCATCAACACGCCGCAGAAGGATCGCTGGAACGCGACCGAGCCCGAGGACGAGGCCGAGTTCCAGGACTTCTACCGGAACCCGGTGATCGCGACCGCACTCGAGCTCGTCTACGGCGTGCCGGTCGTGCCGTTCAACGGGTCGCCGAAGGACAAGCGCACCGATCTCATGAGCGTCCTGCTCAAGTACCCGGGCCAGGCGCTGAACGGCGACCGGTGCGGCCATCCCTGCGCCGAGTTGCTGCGGCTCGACATGTCCAAGGCACCGACGGCGCCCGAGAAGCAGAGCCGGCTCGGGTCGGTGCTCGGCGGTGATCCGGCGGGCTGGCCGAACGGCCGGCGGCCGAACGACGACGTGACCGATATCGCCATTCGCGTCGTGGGCGGCAACAACTACATCACGAACCGCGCCGGCGACGGAGTGAACTTCCTGCAGGGCGCTCCGGGACCGGATCTCACCGCGAACGGCATTCGCAAGAGCTTCCCGTTCCTGCCGACACCGTACTCCGGACGCGTCGGCGTGAACTAGCGCCGGCGGCGGCAAAAGCGAAGGGCAGGGAGAATCCCTGCCCTTCGCTTTCCTGCCAGACGCGCTGGGCTACTTCTTCTCGTCCTTCTTCGCCTCGGCCGTCTTCTTCGCGTCGCCCTTTTTGTCGGCCATCTTGGCGTCGGCCTTCTTGTCCTTGTCGTCCATCTTCGCGCCGGCGTGGGACGCTGCAAGCGCGGCCCCGGTCGAAACGGCGAACAGCGCGGCAAGGGTGTAGGTCAGCAGCTTGCGCATGGCGGGTCTCCTCCTCGGTTCGAGCGGGCGCGGCGATCGTGCCGCCACCGTTCGGCCGCCATGCTACCAGAGAGAGCGCGCGCGGTCCGCCGGACGGCGACGGGCCGGTGCTATGCTGGCCCGCGCATGACGCCGATCAGACGCCTGCTTTCCCGCCGCGCCGTCGCCGCAGCGGGAGCTTTGCTGTTCGGGCCGGCGGCCGCGGCCGTGCCCTACATCCCGAAGGACGACGCGGTCGTCCTCGAACGCCTGCCGATCAAGCCGGGAGACTCCATCGGGCGCGAGCTCCGCGAGCTGCGCGCCCGGCTCGCGTCGCAGCCCGACGATCTGGATGCCGCGGTCAGCCTCGGGCGGCGCTACTTCCGGCTGGCGATGGCCGAGGGCGATCCGCGCTTCGTCGGCTACGCCGAGGCGGCGCTGCGCCCGTGGTCGGGCAAGGATCCGCCGCACGACGTGCTCGTGCTGCGGGCGCTGCTGCGGCAGTACCGGCACGACTTCGCGGGCGCGCTCGATGACCTCGCCGCCGCTGCGGCGTCGGACGCGACCGACCCGGAGGTCTGGCTGTGGCGCGCCGCAATCCTCCTCGTCCAGGCCGACTATGCCGGGGCGGCGAGTGCCTGCGAGCGGCTCCGCGAAACAAGTCAGACGCTCGACTGGATCGGCTGCAAGGCCTCGGTGGACGGTGTGACGGGCAAGGCAAAGAGCGCCTACGCGCAGCTGAGCGAGAGCCTTGCCCGCACGCGCGGCGTGCGCGCGGGGCCCAAGGTGTGGATGCTGACGCGCCTCGCCGAATTCTCCCTCGTCCTCGGTGAGCCCGACCGCGCGGAGCGGCACTTCAAGGAGGCGCTCGCGCTCGGCGTGAACGATCAGTTCCTGCTCGCCACGTACGCCGATTTCCTGCTCGAGCGCGGGCGCCCGGCCGACGTGGTCGCCCTGCTCGGCGGGTGGACGAACGCCGACGCCCTCCTGCTGCGCCTCACGCTTGCCGAGCAGGCGACTCGCGCGCCCGCACTCGACGGCCACGTACGGACGCTGAAGGCGCGCTTCGATGCCGCGGCGCTGCGCGGCGACAAGCTGCACCAGCAGGAGGAAGCGCGCTTCTACCTTCACGTGCTCGGCGACCGGACGCGCGCACTCGCGCTCGCGCGCGAGAACTGGGCGCTGCAACGCGAGCCGCGCGATGCACGCATCCTGCTCGAGGCCGCGCTCGCCGCGAACGATCCGGCGGCCGCCCAGCCGGCGCTCGAATGGCTCGCGCGGTCCGGCTACGAGGACCCGCGCCTGCGCCGGCTGGCGGCGCAACTCGAGGCCGCGCGGCGTTGAGGCTCGCCGCGCTCCTCGCCGCCCTGCCGGTCGCCCTGCTGGCCGCCCCGGCGCTGGCGCACAAGCCGAGCGACAGCTACCTCGCGCTGCGGATCGACGGACCGCGGATCGAAGGCCAGTGGGACATCGCGCTGCGTGACCTCGACTTCGCGGTCGGCCTCGACGCGAACGCGGACGGCGAGATCACCTGGGGCGAGCTGCGCGCGCACCACGCGGACGTCGCGGCGTATGCGCTCTCGCGGCTCACGCTTCGCTCCGGCACCGCGCCGTGCGCGGCGCGTGCCATCGGACATCTCGTCGACCACCACAGCGACGGCGCCTACGCCGTGCTGCGCTTCGTCGCGGAGTGCCCGGAGGCGGTGTCCGACCTCGAGATCGATTACGCGCTGCTGTTCGACGTCGACCCGCAGCACCGCGGGCTGCTGCGTCTCGCGGATCAGGCCGCGACGCGCACCGCGATCTTCAGCCCCGAGCGCAGCCGCCAGCGCTTCGAGCGCGCAGAAGCGTCCCGGCTCCGCCAGTTCCTCGACTTCGCGAACGAGGGGATCTGGCACATCTGGATCGGCTTCGACCACGTCCTGTTCCTGCTGTCGCTCCTCCTCCCCGCGGTGCTGGTCCGCAAGGACGGCCGCTGGGAAGCGGTCGATGCCTTCGGGCCCGCGTTCTGGGACGTGTTCAAGATCGTCACCGCGTTTACCGTGGCGCACTCGATCACCCTCAGCCTCGCCACGCTCGGCGTCGTCTCGCTGCCGTCGCGACTGGTCGAGTCGGCGATCGCGGCCTCGGTCGTGGCGGCGGCGCTGAACAACCTGCGGCCCGTCGTGCGCGGGCGGCGGTGGGTGGTGGCTTTCCTGTTCGGGCTGGTCCACGGCTTCGGCTTCGCGGGCGTGCTCATGGGCCTCGGCCTGCCGCAGGGTGCGCTCGTCCTGGCGCTGGTCGGATTCAACCTCGGGGTGGAGATCGGGCAGCTCGCGCTCGTCGCGGCGTTCCTGCCGTCCGCGTTCCTGTTCCGCGAGACGACGTTCTACCGCCGGGTCCTCGTCGTCGGCGGCTCGGCGGCGATCGTCGTGATTGCCGCGCTCTGGATGGTCGAGCGCTCGCTCGACGTCAAACTCGTGGCGGCAGCGGCGGTGCCGTATACTGGGTGAGAGCGTCGCGTCCATGGCGATACCCGCGAAGCAGCAGCCGATGATCTACGGCACCGGGCGCCGATGGCGGGCCGGCCGTATGCGCGCGCGCGCGCGCGGCTTCACCTTCATCGAATTGGTGATCACGCTCGCGATCGTTGGCGTGCTCGCCGCCGCGGCGCTGCCGCTGATCGAGGTGACGGTGAAGCGGGCGAAGGAGCAGGAGCTGCGCGCCGCGCTGCGGCAGATCCGCACCGCGCTCGACGAATACAAGAAGGCGGTCGACGAGGGCAAGGTGACGAAGAAGGCCGACGAGTCGGGCTACCCGCCGACGCTCGACGCGCTGGTCGAGGGCGTCGTCGACGGCGGGGACCCGGCGAAGCGCAAGCGCATCTACTTCCTGCGCCGGGTGCCGCGCGACCCGTTCCACACCGAGCCGTCCGCGCGGGCGGCCGAGACCTGGGGCACGCGCTCCCACGAGTCCTCGCACGAGAACCCGGCCCCGGGCCGGGACGTGTTCGACGTCTACTCGCGCGCCGACGGCGTCGGGCTGAACGGCGTACCGTACCGCCAATGGTGAGCCGCCGCGGCTTCACGCTGATCGAGCTGCTCGTCGTGATGGCGATCATCGCGACGCTGCTCACGATCGCCCTGCCCCGCTACTTCGGCAGCGTCGAGAAGTCGAAGGAGGTGACGCTGCGCCAGTCGCTGAACGTGATGCGCGACGCGATCGACAAGTTCTACGCCGACAACGGCCGCTACCCGGACAAGCTCGAGGACCTGGTCGAGAAGCGCTACATCCGCGCGCTGCCGCTCGATCCGATCACCGAGAGCACCGAGACGTGGGTGCTGGTGCCGGTGCCGGGCGCGGTCGCGCAAGGGGCGGTGTACGACGTGAAGAGCGGGGCGAAGGGGAACGGGGCCGATGGGAAGCCGTTTGCCGAGCTCTGACCGCGGGCCCGCAGGCGCACGCGGGTTCACGTACGTCGGCCTCCTCCTCACCGTCGCGATCATGGCCGCCGGCCTCGCGGCGATCGGCGAAGTCGCCAGCACCGCCGCGAAGCGCGACCGGGAGGCGGAGCTCCTCTTCGTCGGCAACCAGTTCGCGCAGGCGATCGCCCAGTACGCGGCCGCCTCGCCGGGCGCGCAGCAGTATCCGCCGACGCTCGAGGACCTGCTCGCCGACAAGCGCTATCCGAACGTCCGGCGCCACCTGCGCCGGATCTATCCCGACCCGCTGACCGGCCGCGCCGACTGGGTGCTCGTACGCGTTCCGGGCGGCGGCATCGTCGGCCTGCACAGCCAGTCGCTCGCGCGGCCGCTGAAGACGGCGAACTTTCCGCCGGGCTACGAATCGTTCAACGGCGCGACCACGTACTCCGCGTGGCAGTTCGTCCCGCCCGCGACCGGCGCGCCGGCGGCGAAGTCCGCCGCGCCGGCCGCGCTCGGGCCGGGCCAGCCGGCGCCGGCCGCGCCGCCTCGACCGGGGGCAACGATGCCGAGATAAGCGCAAGGCGCAGGGCGGCACAAGCGCCGAGAAAGGCCGCCGGAACCGTCCGACCATCAAGTCTCGAAAGGGGAACCCGATGATTCGCGCGCAGTTGGTTTCGCTGGCCGCCGCGCTCGCCGCGACCGGCCTGGCACACGCCCACGGTTTCAACCACAAGCCGGACTTCATCGTCGGCGACATCGCCGCGAAGCACTACGACGGCGTCAGCGACGATCTCCTGACCGGCGGCCTCGGCAAGACCCGCCTGCAGCTGCCCGCGGGTGCCCCGCACCCGTGCGCCATCCCGTTCCCGGGCACGCCCGAGCGGCTGCGGACGTGCGCTATCTACAACAACTACCGCGCGCTCGCCGACATGACGACCGCCGGCGGCTACGGCGTGCTCTACGGCCCGAACATCGACCTCGCCGGCGGCGACACGCTCGGCGAGGGCCTGATCGCCGGCACCGAGTGGATCGCCTACGCCGGCGCGCGCAGCGGCCGCGACAACGTCGTGCTGATGGTGCAGGTGCCCGACTCGTTCGACCGCAAGCGCCCCTGCATCGTTACCGCCGCCTCGAGCGGCTCGCGCGGCGTCTACGGCGCTGTCGGTACCACCGGCGAGTGGGCGCTCAAGCGCGGCTGCGCCGTCGCCTACACCGACAAGGGCACCGGCAACGGCGTGCACGACCTCCAGAACGACACGGTCAACCTGATCGACGGCACGCGGACCACCGCCGATGCCGCCGGCGAGCTTTCGCACTTCACCGCGCGGCTCTCCGACGCGCAGCGCGACGCGTTCAACGCGGCGACGCCGAACCGCTTCGCGATCAAGCACGCGCACGGCCAGCGCAACCCGGAGGCGGACTGGGGCAAGCACACGCTCTGGGCGGTCGAGTTCGCGTTCTTCGTGCTGAACGAGCAGTTCGGCGGCCCCGCGCACCACGGCAAGCACAGGCCGCGCCGGATCGTCCCCGAGAACACGATCGTCATCGCCTCCAGCGTCTCGAACGGCGGCGGCGCGGCGATCGCCGCGGCCGAGGAGGACAAGCACCGGCTGATCGACGCCGTCGTCGTCTCCGAACCGCAGATCCAGCTGCCGCGGCATCCGCAGATCACGGTCCTCCGGGGCGGCGTGCCAGTGGCCGGGGGCCAGCGGCCGCTGCTCGACTACACCAGCTGGGCCAACCTCTACCAGCCGTGCGCGGCGCTAGCGCCCGCGAACGCCGCATCGCCTTTCCTCTTCTTCCTGCACCCGACACGGGCCGCGAACCGCTGCCAAGCGCTCGCGGACAAGGGCCTCGTCGCCGGCGGCTCGGCCGGCGAGCGCGGGACCGACGCGCTCGCGAAACTGAACGCGCACGGCTGGGAGGCGGACTCGAACCTGCTGCACGCCTCGCACTACGCGTTCTTCGTCGCGCCGGCCGTCGCGACGACCTACGTCAACGCGCACGGCCGGTTCAGCGTGCGGCGGAACCTCTGCGGCTACAGCTACGGCGCGACCGGCGCCACCGGGGCGCCGACGCCGCTCGCGGCCGCGGCGCTGGACGCGATCTTCTCGACCGGGAACGGCGTGCCGCCGAACTCGGGCATCAACCTGATCAACAACCTCAACCCAACCGGCCCGCTCAAGGACGATTCCTCGGTCTCGCCGTCTTCGCAACTTGCGGACTTCAACCTCGACGGCGCGCTGTGCATCCGCGCCCTCGCGACCGGCCGCGACACCGTTTCCGGCCGGCGCCTGCACGGCGCCGAGGAAGAGCGCTCCGAGCGCGTGCGGGAAGGCATCCGGGCGACGTTCCGCGACGGCAACCTCCACGGGAAGCCGGCGATCATCGTGCACGGGAGGAACGACGCCCTGGTCCCGGTGAACCACACGTCCCGTCCGTACCTCGGGCTGAACCGGCTGGTCGAGGGGTCCCGGAGCAGACTCCGCTACTACGAGGTCACCAACGCCCAGCACTTCGAGGCTTTCCTGCCGCTCGCCGGCTACGACACGCGGTTCATCCCGCTGCACGTCTACGGCATCCAGGCCCTCAACATGATGTACGCGCACCTCACGACCGGCGCCCCGCTGCCGCCGTCCCAGGTCGTGCGGACGACGCCGCGGACCGGGCCCTCCCCGGCGGCGCAGATCACCGCGGCCAACGTGCCGCCGATCTCGCCGGCTCCCGACGCCGCCAATCGCATCGTGGTCGGCCCCGGCCAGGTATCCGTTCCGAACTGACGACGACAACCGGAGGAGAACCCATGCCCGCATCGCGCCTGCCCGTTTCCGCCCTCGTCGCCGCGACCCTGGCGCTGGCCGCGCCGATCGCCCTCGCCCACGACTCCGATCGCGACCGCACCGACGACCTGCTGCGTACGGTCAAGCGTGCCCGGGTGATCGACCTCTCCCACACCTGGGAGATCAAATCGCCGGTCGCGGACGTCAACCCCAAGTACTCGTTCTCGCTCGCCGCCACCCACGAGAACACGCGCGGCGCGTTCGGCGACGGCGGCCAGCTCTCGTTCACGTCCGAGATCATGGGGTGGAGCGGTCAGCACGGCGCCCCCAGCATCGACGCGCTCGGCCACATCGGCCGCGACGGCAAGCTCTACGGCGGCGTCGACGCCGCGGCGTCGACGAGCGACCCCGACGGCATCGGGGCGAGCGGCGTCGGCGGGCATCTCGCGATCGACCGGTTCCCCAAGGACCTCCTGATCAACCGCGGCGTGCTGCTCGACGTGGCGTCGATGGTGAACGGCGACCTCACGCCGCTGCCGGCGCAGTTCGAGATAACCGGGAAGCATCTCGCGCAGGCAGCGCAACGGCAGCGCGTAAAGCTGAAGCGCGGCGACACGGTGTTCATCCGCACCGGCTGGGGGCAGCACTTCAAGAAGGATCCGGCGCTCTACGCCGGCAAGTACTCGCCCGGCCCGGGCCTCGACGCCGCCGAGTTCCTGATCCGGCACGGGGCGCGCGTCGTCGGCAACGACACGCTGACGTTCGAGCAGCGCCCGCCGATCACCATGACCCCGAAGTTCCAGGTGTTCCCGGTGCACATGCGGCTGATCCCCGACGCCGGGATCTTCATCATCGAGAACCTCGACCTCGAGGGCCTCGCGAGGGCGAAGGTCTACGAGTTCGCGGTCGTCGTCCCGCCGATCAAGATCCGCGGCGGGACGGGCTCGGCGCTGCGCGCGTTCGCGCTGGTGGCGCGCGACGACTGACCGGGCCGGCGTCGACGCCTACTGCGGCGGCCGGACGCCGTCCCTGCTGACCTGGATGCGGCCGAGGGCGGTGAGTCCGCCGTCGGCGGCGGCTTCCGCGTTGAGGTAGACGTACTCGCCCGGCTTGAGGAACGAGCGGTCGGCGTTCACCGCGGTGACGATCGGCCTGCCGTCCGGCACCAGCAGCTTCCGCGAGCCGTCCTTCCAGGTGAGCGTCAGCTCGCGCCCGTCGGCGGCCTGCACCATCGCCGACACGCGCGCGTTGGTCATGCTCGAGCCGGGCTCGAGGTCCGACGGCCGCGAGCCTTCGTTCGGGACCCCGATTGCCGCCGGGAACGTGTGGACCTCGCGCGCGACGAGCGTGCCGTCCGCGCGCGCCACTGCGACGGTGCCGATGCCGTCGCCCGGCTTGATGTCGGCGAGGGTGAGCGCCTTCACGTAGGCGACGCCGGTCTTCTCGGTCAGCGCGATCCGGAGGTCGCGGCCATCGCGCGCCCTCGCCGCGAGCACGTCGCCTTCGACGGCGGTGATGGTACCGCGCACGCGAACGACGTTCTGGGCGCAGGCGGTGGCGCCCGCGAACGCGAGCAGACCGCCCAGCGTCACGCTGATGAACCGGTTCATGGCTACTCCATCTTGCCTTGCGAACCGCCGAAGCTTGCTGCAGGATTGGCGGCTCGCGGTCCCACTTCGACCTCACGCGCGCCGGGCAACGCAATCCTGGGCGCATTCATCCGGAGAGATCACCTGATGCCCTTACGCAAGCTCGCCCGCTGCGCCGCAGCGCTCGCCGCCGCCCTCGCCGCCTCCGGTGCCGCAGCGTTCCCCGACAAGCCGATCCAGTACATCATCCCGTTCGCCCCCGGCGGCGAGTCCGACATCACCGCGCGGCTGCAGGCGCAGGTGTTCGCGGCGAAGTACAAGCAGCAGATGATCGTGCTCAACCGGCCGGGCGCCGGCGGCGCGCTGATCTGGGGCCAGCTGAACTCGATGACGCCCGACGGCTACACCATCTCCGGGGTGAACTTGCCGCACATCGTGCTGCAGCCGCTCGAAGGCAACGTCCAGTACAAGACGGACGACATCGCCCCGGTGTACTTCTTCCAGTACACCGCCGACGCGATCGTCGTGCCGCAGTCGAGCCCGTTCAAGACCTTCCAGGACTTGGTGAAGGCGGCGAAGGAGAGCCCGGAGAAGGTCACGCTCGCCGGGTCCGGGACGTTCTCCGCCAATCACATGGCGACCGAGCGGCTGAACAAGCTCACCGGCGTCAAGATCACCTACGTGCCGTTCAAGGGCACCGGGGACCTCTCGGCGTCGGTCGCCGGCGGCCACGTCAGCGGCGCGATGAGCTACCTGCCGTTCGCGATCCAGCAGAAGGGGAAGATGCGGCCGCTCGTGATCGCCACCGAGAAGCGGCACCCGGCCTTCCCCGACGTGCCGACCTTCCGCGAGCTCGGCTTCAACTGGGTCGACGGCGCCTATCGCGGCATCGCGGTGCCGAAGCCGACGCCGGCCGCGCTCCAGAAGCAGCTCTCCGACATCATGTTCGCGCTCAATCAGGACCCGGGGATGCGCACCCAGCTCACCGAGGGCGGCTTCGACGTGATCGACGTCACGCTCGACAAGATGCCCGCGTTCCTCGCCGAGAAGAGCCGCGCCTATATCGAGGACGCGAAGGCGGCGGGGCTGCTCAAGTAGGGCGCGCGCGCAGCGTGAAGGCGAGCAGCGCCGCGACGGCCGCGAGGAGCGCCATCGCGGAGAGCGCAAGCGACCAGTGGATGCCGATCAGGCCGCCCACCACGCCGATCGTGATGCCGCTGAACGCCCGCATTCCCAGCGCGCCCATCTGGTACAGCCCGATCACGCGGCCGCGGATGTGCGCCGGTGCGCGAAGCTGGACCAGCGTCTGCGCCATCGTGTTGAACGACAGCTCGAGGAAGCCGGCGACGAAGAGGAGCGCCAGCGCGAGCGGATAGACGCTCGACGCGGCGAAGCCGGCGATCGCGAGGCACCACAGCATCGCCAGTATGAATGCCGTCCTGGGGTTCGCCTGGAGCAGCCCCCTGCTCTCGAGCGCGAGTCCGGCCACGAGCGCGCCGGCGGCGTCCGCCGCGAGCAGCGCCGTATAGGCGACGTCCGCGTCGCCGTGCCCGAGG
>Ga0187894_10004236_pt1 | contig 15524 bp, 13 predicted proteins | sample GBC1701081metaG_FD_136650 | JGI IMG/M metagenome (GOLD analysis project Ga0187894, IMG submission 136650) | White microbial mat communities from a lava cave in the Kipuka Kanohina Cave System on the Island of Hawaii, USA - GBC170108-1 metaG ... | reverse complement strand
TTGATTTTTATGTCGCCATTTCCAACGGCTCAAAATCTCTGTTTAATTTCCCCATAGCTGCACTATGGGCTAAGAATATATCGCTGTCTTCGACAGCTAAAACCGATTCCTGATTAAAGTTTTGAATTATTATCACTTGACCTTATCAGTTACCTTTCTATTAATTATCCAAATCACATATTTCTGAAATTGAAATTTAATTTCAATTGCTTTATTCTAAAGTCCGATTTTGATATTTTGGCTTCGTACTGTTCTGTTGAAAATATGCTGAAAACAAAAGCAAATGAAAATCTTTCTTTAGCCCATTTGTCGCCGGGCGAAAGGGCGCGTGTAGTATCCGTAAAAGGCGACGGAGCAATTGCGCGGCGGTTGATGGAGATGGGCATTGTGCCGGGCGCATCAGTTCAAATGATAAAATCGGCACCGTTTGGCGACCCATTAGAGGTTCGCGTTCGTGATTATCATCTGGCTCTAAGACAAAATGAGGCACAAACTATAATCGTCTCTCACAAAACAAACGAGTAATTTTAACTTCGAGATGAGTATCGGCGTTCATTCAACTGACCAATTGGTAATCAGTGCGGAAAAAAATCCGCATGCACTTACGATTGCGCTTGCAGGAAATCCGAACGCCGGAAAAACAACCCTTTTTAATTCGCTTACAGGTTTGCGCCAGAAAGTAGCCAATTATCCGGGCGTTACAGTTGAACGCAAAGAAGGAGATTGGCAAGTAAAAGACGGTTCAGAACCTGCACGTTTAATTGATTTACCCGGACTTTACAGTCTTGATGCGACTTCGATTGATGAACAGATTGCGCGTGATGTCATAACCGGAAAAGTGAAAGATTTGCCTGTACCGGATGTTGTTGTTGCAGTTGTTGACGCCACAAATCTTGAGCGAAATCTTTATCTTGCAACACAGATACTGGAATATCACGTTCCTGTCGTTATTGCCCTGACGATGATTGATATAGCGGAAAAGAACGGGCTTGTTATTGACATTGGAAAGCTGTCGGAAAAGCTTGGAACTGCGGTTGTCGCGCTAAACGTCAAACAGAAAATTGGTCTGGAAACATTAAGCGAAACTGTCCTCAAAATAGCAAACACAAAAAGCAACGGCGCGAATTGGCAGCTTTCGGATGAAGCCGAAAAAACAATTGCTTCATTGACAACATCTGCAAACGGACACGCAACAATCGAAAGACAAACAATAATAACCGAGCTTTACGGCGACGAATTGCCGACGGATAAAAAACGGCGCGAGGTTGTTTTGAAAGCGCGTGAAAATCTTAAATCCGCAAATCCAAACTTCTGGCAAGAACCTTTGTTGGCGCGTTATGCTTGGATTGAAAATGCTGTGCATGAATCTGTTCATCACAAACAAGAAGAAAAACTTTCCACATCGCAAAAGATAGACAGCATTCTTACGCACAAACTTTTTGGACCGATAATTTTGTTTGTGGTCTTGCTTCTTATCTTTCAGACAATCTTCACTTGGGCATCATTGCCCATGGATTTAATTGATGGGGGATTTAGTGCGCTTGGCGAATTGGTTCGTGCCAGAATGCCGCAGGGACTTTTAACCGATTTGATTGTTGACGGTGTGATTGCCGGTGTCGGTGGTGTAATTGTATTCCTGCCTCAAATTTTGCTCCTCTTCTTCTTCATTTCGCTCTTGGAAGATACCGGATACATGGCGCGTGCGGCGTTTCTGATGGACAAACTGATGCACGGCGTTGGGCTTCACGGCAAGGCTTTTATGCCTCTGTTAAGTTCGTTTGCGTGTGCGATTCCGGGCATCATGGCAACACGTACAATCGAAAATCCGAAAGACCGTATAGCGACAATTTTGATTGCACCCTTTATGAGTTGTTCTGCGCGTCTGCCCGTTTATACGTTAATGATTGCCGCCTTTTTTGCGAACAAAACAGTTTTCAGATTTATCTCTGTTGGAGCGTTGCTGATAATGGCAATGTACCTGTTGGGAATCATAGTGGCGGTTTGTGTTGCATGGATTTTGAAACGAACGATTTTGAAATCGCCCGCACCGCCGCTTGTTATGGAACTCCCGCCTTACCGCGTTCCGAATTTTGTGACAATCATCCAGTTGATGTTTCAGCAAGCATGGCTTTTTCTGAAACGCGCCGGAACGGTAATCTTGGCAATTTCGATTATTCTCTGGGCATTAGCTACGTTTCCGCAAATGCCCGCTGACCCGACTCAGGACGAAGCGACACATAAAAGCGAACAACTCAGAAACAGCTTTGCAGGAAAAGCCGGGCACTTGATTGAACCTGTCATTCAGCCCTTAGGTTTTGATTGGAAGATGGGTGTCGCACTGATAGCCTCGTTTGCCGCACGCGAAGTTCTGGTTTCGACTTTGAGCATAATTTACAATGCGGGCGACGGTGATGATGCCGAATCCGAATCTTTGATAAAAGCTGTTCAGGACGCAAAACGCGAAGACGGCAAAACAGCATGGACGCCTTTGACCGCGTTAACGATGATGGTCTTTTTTGTGCTTGCGTGTCAGTGTATGTCCACGCTTGCGATAGTTCGCCGCGAAACAAACTCTTATAAATGGCCCGCGTTCATGTTTGTTTACATGACTGTGCTGGCTTACATTGTTTCGCTCGTAGTTTATCAGGGCGGAAAGGCTTTAGGGTTCGCATGATTGATTGGCAGACTATTGTTGTTGTTTTAATTATCTTTGCGGCTTGCGGTTATGTGGCGCGGCGCGGGTTTATTAAATTGCGTACTGTGCAGGATTCCGCCTGTGAAACAGGTTGCGGGAAATGCGTAACAACTTCAAAAACGAATAAAGAGAGCCTCATTCAAATTTCAAGACTCAAATAAAGAGAGGAATGTGATTGTTGAAACCACATTCCTCTCTTTATTTGCTACTGCATCCTGTTAATCATATCCATAAGCTTTGTGGCGTAATTGGATTTTAGGCGTTGTAATTCTCTTTGTTCGTTTAGTGCCAAGGCTTTATTACCTATTATTGCGTAGGCTTGCCCCAGATAATAATGTCCCGTTGCATAATCACGATTGAGCGTAGTTGCCTGTTTCAAAACAGCAACAGCGTCGTTGTACCGTTTCAACTGAATATAGGAAAATCCCAACTCGGATTGAATAACGACATTTTCCGGTTTGAGTTGTTTTGCGCTTTCAAGGGTTTGAGCAGCTTCAGAATAACGTTTCAGGGCGTTGTAACTGTATCCCAAACAATATAGCGCGTTTATATCATTCGACTTATAAAGCAAGCCTTTTCGATAAATGTCCGACGCAAGTTGAAAGTTTGGTTGCTGTTCGTCGTAGAAGTAAATGTCTCCAATATCAAAATAAACATCGGCGTAATCCGTTTTATATTGAATAGCTTTTGAATACGCATTTATTGCCAATGTATTTTGTTTTAGTTTGGAGTAGGCATAACCGAGTTCCCTGTAAGAATAAGGATAATCGGGTTTTGATTTGATGGATTGATTAAGGTAAGAAATCGCTTGGTTATATTCTTTCATATCATTATAAGCCCAGCCTACATTATAAGAAGCGATGTGATTGTTTGGGTCAAGGCTGAGACCCTGAACATATGCAGTTATGGCTTTTTGATATTCTTTTGTTCCGTAATAATAAACATCGCCAAGCCCCATGTAGCCGCCGCTTTCATTCGGGTCTAGCTGAATTGCTTTGTTGAAAGAAGCTATTGCCGCGCTGTTTTGTCCGAGACGGCGTTGAGCCGCTCCCATTTCTTCATAAGCTTCCGCATAATCAGGTCGGTATTGAACGGCAAGACGCAGATTTGAAACTGCGTCATTGTACATCTTCAAATCGTTGTACATTGCGCCAAGTTCGTAGTAAGCAGTCGCATACTGCGGACTAATTTGAATAGCTTGTTTGAACGCGGCTATAGCTTCGCTTGTTTGTTCGAGGCGACGATGTGCGTAACCTTTCTCGCCATATAGAAGATGTTCATTCGGGCTAACGCGAATGCCTTGATTCAAGGCGGTTAAAGCTTTCTCATACTCGCCAAAATTGTTATAAATCCAGCCGATACGATAGAGAGATTTAACTAATGTTGGTTTTAACTTAACTGCATTTTCATAAGCTACAAGCGCGTCGTCGTAGTTCTTTTGGTCAAACAGGGTATCCCCCAGCAATTCGTACTCAGCTGCGGTTTTCTTTTTTACGGGTGGCTTCTTAGGTGTTGTTTTTGGTTTAGTTTTTGTCGTTGTTTTACGTTTGAATGTTGTATCGGTCGAAACAATGCTCGGAGTTGTTTCCCGTCTCCCTGAATCCGCCCTTCCAAGTTGCGCTGAAACGGAAACGACTCCGCCGAAAAATATCAACAGAGTCGCGTTAAAAAATATAAAGCTTTGCTTTAATAATTTGCTCTTCATCATTAACCTCACGTGAAAAAGAATTTTCAGTTTTGGAGTTTACATCAAACCCCTAATTGTCGTACACCCTCTTTTAACGAGTTAGCATCAGAAAATTGCGCTCTTTGACGACAACTTATTTTAAGCATTTGACAGTTTTTGAGCTACTAAGCTAAGGTTACGGCTTCGTCGAACGCGGGTTAGTCCTATCATTGGAATATACGCGACGACATTCTTTGGGTTTTATTTGCGACCCGTTCGTCTAGTGGCCTAGGACATCGCCCTTTCACGGCGGTAACACGGGTTCGACTCCCGTACGGGTCGCCACTATTTTTCTAAAAGTTCAATTTGAACTTAAAACGTAGCCGTCGCCGACAGATTTTAACTCGTGCTGGCGGCTATTTGTTTTTTAAGCAGGAATTTTAATCATGTCTTATCAAAGATTTTTTATTCGTTTGTTTGCCATACTCTTATTGGCTTTGGTGTTTGTTCCATCAAATATATTAGCACAAACCGTTGGAACGTCCGACGTTATTCTCGTTCTGCCGTTTGAAAATACCACACCCGACCAACGCGAAAATAATTGGATTGGCGAGAGTTTTTCAGATCAGCTTACAGAACTTTTGAATATTCCGGGCGTTGGTGTCATAAAAACAAAACAGCGTGAATTTTTTTATCAAAAAATCAAATTGCCGCAGAATGTGATACCCACAAAAGCAACTGCGTTGAAAATCGCACGTGAAGCGCGTGCGTCTCTGTTGGTTATCGGACAATATAAAATCATCCCGCAACAAGGCGAATTGCCTGTCTCGATTCAAGGTTCTGCCACGGTGATAAGAGTAAATGAAGGGCGTTTGATGGGAGACCGCAATTCGGCGCAGGTTTATGATTTCGGAGATGCAGTTGCGAATCTGCAAGCCGTTCAAGGGCGTCTCGCATTTCAACTTCTCTCACAACGCGACAGGGCTTTACCGTATTCGATGAAAGACTTTGTTGACAAATCAACAAAGATTCCCGCGCTTGCCTTTCAGGCTTTTGTCAAAGGCGTTTTGACCAAAGATTTAGAGACACGCATTAACTACTTCAAGAATGCAATGCGCCTCTATTCAGAAGCAAATCAGGGAAAAGAATATCCGCAAGCGGCATTTGAATTGGGGCAATCTTATTTGAAACAAGGTGATTGGCGCGGCGCGGCTGAACACTATGTTAAGCTTCAAAAAGAAGACCGCAATTACGTCGAAGCGGCGTTCTATGCAAGCGTCGCATATTGGCGTCTGACAGATTACAAAGGTGCTTTGAATGTTCTGGTAAAACTCTGCGATGAATGTTCTGTCAGCCAAATTTACACAAATACGGGTGCAATTTCTATTCTGGCTTCCCGTGAAGAAAAGAACCCTGACGAACAGGCGCGTCTTGTTGGACAGGCAGTTAAATATCTTGGAGATGCTTCAAACTCTTCGCCAAATAATTTGGCGATTCGCTTTAACTACGGCTACGCTCTTTTCCTTGCAGGCAAATACACGGAAGCTATTGAGCAATTACGTCCCGTAGTTCAGGCAAACGAACGCGACGGACAGGCTCTTTTCATTCTCGCAAAAGCTTTGGAAAAAACGGGCAAGCCGGACGAAGCCGAAGCCATTGACGACAATGCCCGTCGTTATCTTCCTTCATATGCGAAATGGCAAACCAACTGGCAAAAAAATCATACGGTAACTGAGGTTTCGCTTCCGATTAGAGATAAATTTGACCAGGCTGAGGTTTGCATAGGTCCGGTGACTGCGCCTACTCAAACTACGGCTCAAGAGTTGTTGGCTAAAGCGTATCAGTTAACGTCTGCTGGTAATGATGAGGAAGCACTTAAAGTGATTCGCCAAGTCCTGACAATCGAACCGATGAATGCCCAAGCCTATTATTTAACAGGCACTATTCATCAGCGAAGTGGCGACCAGGAAGCTGCTATCAGTGCTTTGAAGACAGCGATTTTCTGGGACAACAAAGTTATAGACGCACACATACTTCTTTCGCGTATCTATATTTCAAGAGGTGAATGTGGTCTGGCAAAAGGTCACGCAAACACGGCAATCAATCTGGATAAGAACAATCAGGAAGCACAAGGGCTTCAAAGAGTTTTAGAGATGGGGAAATGCAAGTAATAAAATCAAAAGGCAAAAGGCAAAAGGCAAAAGGCAGAAACGGAGTCTTTACCTTTTGCCTTTCTTTTGTTCCCGTTCAAATGCTTTTTGTTTTTATCGGACAGGAGATAATAATTAGCCTTTGTCTTTTGTTTGTTGCCTTTTGCTTTTTGATTTTTGTCTTTTTTCTTCTTTCAAACCATCACGCCAAAGCGAAAAACACGCCGCTTGATTTGATTGGTAAGACTGCAATTGTTCACAGCGAACTCAATCCCAAAGGAACAGTTTTATCTAATGGTGATTTGTGGTTTGCCGAGTCATACAATCAACGAACTATTGAAATCGGAAGAAAAGTTAAGATTGTCGGCACGAATAATCATCTGCTTGAAGTTGACCTGAACGAAATTGATTAGTAAAAAGAGTTTTGCCAAGCCGCGATAAGCGAAAAACCGGCGACAAACATTCTTGCTTGCCGTCAGGAATCAACGAAGGTTTAAGCCCATGCAGATACGCGAAAACATAGAACAAGTTCGCAATGATTCCCGAAGCCCCGCATTATGGCTTTTGTTGTTGTTAGTTCTTTCGGTCTGTTTTTTCACGCTGGGTTTTGTCGTCGGACGCTGGACAACAAAAAACTATCCGCCAACCGCACCCGCTTCTTCAACGCCAACCCCTGCAAGTAACAATAATCGTTGAAAGTTTTGTTTGGTTAAAGCTTTATCTACTACGGATTTTAGAATTATTTTTAGCTATCGAAGTCCGCGTTCAATGCACGCATCAGAGCTTTTGCTTTCACCAAAGTCTCTTCGTATTCATTTGCGGGAATGCTGTCTGCGACGATGCCGCCGCCTACGTTGAAACTTGCTATGCCGTCACGCACGGTCATTGTTCTTATTGCCACATTCAAATCAAGCGAGCCATTGAAAGAGAAATAACCGATAGCTCCCATTGAAAGACCTCGCGGGTTTGGTTCTAAAGAATCAATTATTTCCATTGCGCGAATTTTCGGTGCGCCCGTTATTGAACCGCAAGGAAAAGTCGCACGAAGCAAATCACCAGTGCCGATTCCATCACACAATATTCCGCGAACGGTTGAGACAAGATGAAAGAGCGTAGGGTGTTCGTGCAAAACGCAGAGTTCATCAACCGTAACAGAGCCGTATTCACAAATACGTCCGATGTCGTTTCTGAGCAAATCAACAATCATCACATTTTCTGCGCGGTCTTTTTCGCTCGTTAATAATTCATCACGAAAGCGTTTGTCTTCTGCAAAAGTTTTTCCGCGTGGTCGCGTGCCCTTAATCGGACAGGCTTCGATTTCTCTTCCCTTTACACGCAAGAATCTTTCGGGCGAAGCACTGATAACCGTGTCGTCGCACCTTTGAATAAAAGCCCCGAAAGGGGCGGGATGCTGACGGCGAAGACGCAGAAAAATTTGATCGGGTGTTAAATCGTATGGAAGTTTGCAAGAGAGTTTTTGTGTGAGATTTGCCTGATAGATGTCGCCCGCCGCGATGTGTTCTTTTATACGATTGACAGCCTGTTCGTATTCTTCTCGCGTGAAATTTGAAGTGACAGCCGAAGATGATAATTCTTTTTCAAGACCTATTTTTTTCGCTTCTTTTATCGCTGCGTAAGTTTCTTCGATTCTCTTTTGCCCGCCGCAACTGACAATTTGTGTTGTCCTGTCTGAATAATCGTGAATGATAAACGTGTCGTAAAAAGCAAAGAAAGTATCGGGTTCATCGTGAATCTGTCGCGCATAAAAACGCGATAAAATTTCTTCAAACCTCAAACCGAAATCGTAAGACAAAGTTGCTATACAACCGCCTGCAAATGTGTTTTCAAAACTGTGCGAAACCAAAGAAAGTTTCTCTTCAAAAACTTTCAGCACATCGCCTGTAAGATTTTCACTCTTTCCGTTTTCTGTTATCAGAATTTTGTCGCCGAGTGATTCAATCAAACAAAAAGGGTCAAAGCCCACGATTAAAATCTTTGCGCCTGTGTCGTTTGCCTTGCCGCTGTCTAAAACCGAAACGTATCGTTCTTTACCAAACGACAGCAACGCCGTCACAATTTCTTCTGCGGTAATTTCGATATAATGCGACGCAATTTCCCGAAACATGAAAATACTTTTATCGCGTTGTTTGCTTTTTGTCTTGTTTACCAAAAGCCTTTCGGTTAAATTGCGCCTTACAAAAAAGTTTTGTTCATCTGTTCCGCATTCAAAATTAAATTATGTCTCAATCTGAAAACGGAAGTATGTCGCTCGTTCGCGGGCTTGGTCTTCTTGCCGCAATTTCAATCGTCATCGGCAATGTCATAGGCACAGGTGTTTTTGTTAAAGCGCGTGTGATGACTTGTAACGTAGGAAAACCTAGTTGGGTAATTTTCGTGTGGGTCTTTTCAGGACTGCTCTCGCTTGCAGGTGCGCTGACTTATGCAGAACTTGCGGTAATGATGCCTCGTGCAGGCGGCGAATATGTTTTCTTGAAAGAGGCTTACGGGCGCGTGTCGGGTTTTCTTTACGGATGGATGCAGATATTCATCGCAAAGACAGGTTCACAAGCCGCCGTCGCTGTTTTGTTTGCCGGATTTATGAACGACTTTTCAAACAAAACTCTTGATCACAAACTTCTTTCGTTTTCTTTGATGGGTTCTACATTTGAATTATCAACTCTTCAATTGATAGCAGTTGGCGCGATTATTCTGTTTACTATTTTGAACTGCGCGACGGTTTCAGTTAGCGGTTGGATTGCATCCGCTTTGACTGTTGTGAAAATAGCTTTAATTTTGTTTGTGGGTGTGGGCGCGTTTTTGATGGTACAAGGAAGCTTTGGAAATTTCTCGCTTGCCCACCAGGGCGGATTGTGCAAGGACGTAAGCGATATTTCTCATTATGGAGTTGCAGGATACAGTTTTTTAGCCGGTTTTGGTGCGGCAATGCTTGCGGCTTTATGGGGATATGACGGGTGGAATAACTTAACGCTCGTCGCGGGCGAAATAAAAAACCCTCATAAAAACATACCGATTGCACTGGTTGGAGGCACAGCTTTGATTATTCTGCTTTATACTCTAGCCAACATTGCCTATTTTTATGTTCTGACGCCGGGGGAAATAGCAAATTTAGACGAAGACAAACGGGTTGCCGTTGAGGTGGCAAAAGTTTTTCTTGGACCCGCCGCAGTTAGTTTGATGTTGATGGGTTTGATGGCTTCTTCAATCGGCACGCTTCACACTTCGATTTTAACGGGCGCAAGGGTTCCATTTGCAATGGCGCAAGAGGGAATGTTTTTCAAAAGCTTTGGAAAACTTTCTGAAGGCACACGCATTCCGATTGTCTCAATTATTGTGCAAAGTATTTGGGCTTGCTTGTTGGCATTGTCGGGTTCATTCGATGCTTTGACAAATTACGTTATTTTCGGTTCGTGGATTTTTTACGGACTTGCGACGGCTTCTGTTTTCGTCTTTCGTAAAAAAATGCCGGATGCAGAAAGACCTTACAAAGCTTGGGGCTATCCGGTTGTACCGATTCTCTTTTTGTTAGTGACAGCATTTCTGTTAATAAATACAATTCTGACTTCGACAAAACAGGCATTGATAGGTTTGGGCTTGATTGTCGTAGGTTTACCTGTTTATTTTTATATTACGGGTAAGAATACTTAGGATAAATAGATTCTTTACTTCCTGCTTTATGAAAACGAAATATGAGAAAAAAAGGCAATCTCCGCGTGTTCCCGTAAATATCGAAGTAGAATGGCAAGGACTTTTCGGCAAGCAAAAAGGGACTATTACAGAGATGAGCCAGCTAGGCTGTTTTATCCTTTGTTCGGGTGAAGTGATTGACGGTGAAACTATCAGAGCCACTATTTCAACGCTACCAAACGGCAATGTAGATTTGACAGGTGAAGTTGTTCATCATCAGCACGATATTGGATTTGGGATAAGGTTTTCAGGGCTTAATGCCAAAGGAAAATCTTTTTTAAGAGAGTATGTCGGAAGTTTAGTGAAAGAATCGCTAAAACCTTCAGATCAAAAGATGTTCTAAAATCCGCTTGATTGCTTTTCTGTTTACACATTACTATCGTTATCGGCGTCAATGCCTTTTGGCAAATTTGTTCTAAAAACTTTCTTTTAACGGTTAATCAAAATGGGAACAGAAAGAAGAAATAATCCGCGTGCGCCTGTTAATCTTGATGTTAATTGGGAGGGCTACATCGGACCACGTAAAGGAATGATTAGCGACATCAGTACAACGGGCTGTTTCGTTCTCTGTTCTGGCGAAGTCTTAGACGGTCAGCGCGTCTGTATTTCAGTCAAACTTCCAAAAGGAAAGAGCATCGCTATATGGGGCGAAGTCGTAAATCATGTTGACGAAATCGGTTTTGCCGTCAGGTTCACAAATGTTTCTGCGGCTGAGAAAAAGTTTTTGTCAAAATTGGTTGACCGCGCTTTTCAAGAAAAACTCAAAGCAGATATTGAAGCGGAAGATGCTATAAGTAAAAGTAAAAGTAAAAGTAAAAAGTAAAAAGTAAAAATAAAGAAGCAATACTTAGAACTTAGAACTTAGAACTCTCTTATTCTCCAATTTCACGCAAATAATTGAATGTATAAATTCCTGTCTCATGCCCGTCGCTGAATTTGAAATTCAACGCATAACGCCCTACGATTTCGACATCTGCAAATTCTGTTTCATTTGAAATTGTTTCGGGTTTTAATGTTCTCTCGCCCGTCCATTCATTCACACATCCGGCGCACGGACAGACGCGCCGCAAATCCGGCGCAGTGTAATTACAAATAACACCGTCGCCCCAAGTGATGCGAAGTTTCATGTCTGTTTCCTGCATTATCTCTCGCGGCTCAATCGCCGTCCCGCGTCTTTGCATATTATTAAGCCCCGAATGCGTCTGTGACTGATTGCGTCGTAATCTTAAAGTGCGATGCGTGCCAGGCCGGTTGACCGTTTCGCAAAATTATAACCTGCGGCGATTGGTGTCTGATGCCTGTTCGTGATTCGATTTCATTTGAAACCGCACGCGCTTGCTGCACTACGACCATGTTGATTTCACCCTCAAATTTTTCCATTTGCTCGTAAGCCTCTGCGCTTAACGGACAAGTCACACTATGTTTGAAAAGCAAGACAGGCTTTTCGTTTGAAAGCTCAAAAAGATGCAAAAGTGTTTCCGTATCATTGAATATTTTGAATGACATTCTCGATTTATTACCCCTGAATAAAACTAACAAAAAATAAAGTAAAAAGTAAAAAGGCAAAAGTAACGATTCACTTTTGCCTTTTGCCTTTTTACTTTTTACTTTTTACTTTTCTATTTCCAGTCACCTACAAGAACAAACGGAGCCCAGAAAAACGGTGCGCTGTATTTCTTACCGGCAATCATGGCGTTTTGCGATTCGCGCATCGCCGAGTTCGCAGACATTCCGCCACCGGTCAACATACGTTTATAAAAGTCTGACATCAGTATTGCTGTTGAATTGTCTGCAACAGACCAAAGGCTAACGCCGACGGTTGGCGCACCTGCATACATAAAGGCGCGTGTCAGACCGATAACACCTTCGCCGCGCTTCTCTTTTCCAAGTCCTGTTTCGCAGGCTGATAGCATAACAAGCGGCGCGCCAAGTTTTAGATTATAAATCTCGTTGGCACGAAGGAAACCGTCATTCTGTTTGTTACCCACAAGCGAAAGAACAAGACCGGAAAATTGTGGGCGTTCAGCATTTAGAAGCCCGTGTGTTGCAATGTGAATAACACGATAGGTTGTTAAATCCCGCGTGTTTATTGTCTCTTCGCTTGCGCTCAAATCAAGGAACATATCCGCTTTGCCGCCGCTTGTTTGCGTCAGCTTTTGAATTTGCTCTGCTTCCGTTCGTGTACCGCTAAGACGTGCCAACATCAAGCCTTGTGGCAAAGCACCTGTATTTGTGGTCGGAGGCGTTCCCGCAACGTCCGTCAAAGAACTTGATAAACCAAGCCCGCGTGTGTCCGCGCCGTTTGTCGCAATCGCCGTTGCACCTTTTGAACGCGGGTCTTCAGTATTGAAAACGGGGTCGGCAACAAGCAGGACATTTTTAGTTGTTGCTTTTGTTGCAGACTGTTTGCGAATGACTGCGATGACGGATGACGAAGGAGCATAAGCAACTTCGTTCGTCTTGATTAGATATGGCAGTGCCGCATAATCGGAACCACCCGGTGCCGTTACAAGAGCCTCAAACGGAACATAGTTCAAAGCACCGTCGGGAATAACCAAGATGCGATTTGTTTTTATAGAAGAAGCGGCTGGTGCAACTGCGGTTTGATAAAGCTTATTTGAAGCTTCGGCAAATTCTACTGCCGGTCCTGCGTTGGCAGAAGTATTCAAACCAAGCCCGCGTGTCGGCAGGTTTATACCCGCAATCGGCGCACGCAATTTCGCCGGAATCATCTGTACACGAGCCGCAATTGCCATACTGTCAACGGCTGAACGAGCGGGAAGTTTATAGAGCGAAACGCTTGATTGCGTGACAGCCCACAGATAGGAATTCGGTTCGCCCAGACTGTATTCAAGTAGTGTGGTGTTTGCATCAATGACTTGTTGCTGAACTTCTGTAAGTGTCAGAGGTTGCGGTTTTGTCAGTGAGTCATAACGTGGACTTGCGGCGCGAATTTGAGCCTCTACGTTGTCATATTCGACATTCAAAGCGTCAAGTTCTTTATCCAAATCGGTTGCGGGTTTCTTCCCGTCTTGTTCTGAAAAACTCGCGCCTGTCAGAATTTGTGCGATTTCCTGCTGACGGTTTTGAATCTCTTGTTTACGTTTTAGAAGGTCTGCGGGTACGTCTTGGGTAAGGTTTGCACCCGACTCGTTCAACATATCCAGCAGTGAACGCGCACGGCTTTGTTCCGTAATTTTGAAAGCCTCTGCCGCATCGTTCAGAGCCGCCCCCGAAAGATTTTCTCCGTTTGGCTGTTGCAACAGAGCGCGTTCCGCCAGCATTCCTACTGCTTCGTCAAAAACGTCTTTTGTAGTAGCCAGGAATGTCGAACGTGATTCATCTGCGCCCAAACTTCCTTGTCGAATTGATTCAATGCTAGTTAAAGCTTCACGATAAGAGGCAATAGCTTTTTCGCGTCCTTGTGTTGCCTTCTTTGCATCTTTTTCATTTGCCGCCTGCATCCAGTAAGCCTTGCCCATGCCGCGTTGTGCAGACCACATAAGATCAAGACGATTCTCTTTCTTAGCATCTTTAACTGATGTTTCGTAAAGCTTGATTGCGTCACTGTAACGATTTTGTACCAGCGCAACGTCGCCCAAACTTGTTCTCGCGGCGACTCGCCAACGACGCCCTTGAGCCCACTTTCCATAGAAAGGATTATCAGCGGCTTTCAGAGCATTGTCGAAATGTGTCTTAGCACTGTCGTATTGTTTGTTTGCGTAATCAATGCGCCCCACACCGATTTCGTAAATGGCATAAATGATGAACTGATGATAAGCGTTTATTTGTTGTTCAGATAATTCCTTGATGTCTTTAGCTGCACCGACAGCACCGCCGACATCTCCTTTTGAAACACTATTGATACCGCCCATGATTCCGCCGACTTTTCCGGCAGTGCCTTGAACATTTTTTATCGGGTCAGTTTCGGGTTTCGTCACGCTCATCTTGTTGAAGGTTGAAAGCGAGTTTGAATAATCGCCCTTGCGAAACTGCATATCGGCGGCTTTGGCTATTGAAAGATTCGCGTTGTATTTGTCATTGCCGTTGTTAAAAGCGTTTGCGGATTCGGCGTAATGCGAAAAGGCTACGTCGTATTGTCCTTGTCGGTTGTACAAATCCCCAAGAGCGTCACGCGAAGCACCCATACCCTTTTTATTGTCTGCTTTTGTGAAAACGCTCAATGCTTGTTGAAACGAAACAAGAGCTTTGTCGGCACTTCCGCGTTGTAATTCGCTTCGACCTTGTGCAATTAAAGCAGGTCCGTTTGTCTGTTGCGGTGTTGATGTCGCTGTCGGATTTGTTTGCGGCGAAGTCGTCGCAGGCGTTGATGCAGGCGTTGATGTCGGTGTAGCCGTTGTGGGTTTTGGTGTGGGTGTTGGTGTCGGAGTCGGTTTAGGCTTTGGTTTCGATAACGGATTCGGCAACTGTGCGTTTGCCGTCGAACTAAAACTTAATCCTGCAAAAACGATTACAGACGAAAGTAGATATGCAGTGAATTTTCCACCGTGTTTCATAACAACGCTCCTATATTTCTTTTTTCAATAAGCAAGATGACAAAGGCAGATTGATAGATAATTGTTTGATTTGAACGAAACAATGTTCACCATACTCATTCCGCTTTTAGCTGTTCTCAACTGAAAATCATTTAATAGCGGAAAGCAGATACCGAACAGTTAATTTGTTTCTTTATCTTCAGCTTACCTTTTGTTTCTGCTTAGATTGTAAATTTAATAAACCTTATTTGAAATACAGACTTTCGCCGATTCTTTTACTCACAAAGCGTGCAACAAAAGTCTGTACGTCAAAAGTGTTTTTATTCATGTCTTAGCGAAACTTTTGTTACCAAAAATTTTGCTTTTGATACAAAAGCCATTCGCACAATCGAAGGTGCAGGGTCATCTGCGTTCAACCCGAGACCACGTTCGGCGGCATTGGCTTCGTTTGTAGTTCTCTCTTTACCAAAGTCTTTGGCAATGTCTTCCGTGACTTGCTCTCTCAAACCGTTCTCAACTATTGACCAAGTTGTGCTCGACACGGGAACAATACATTTCTTCATGTCGGTATCGCAGTATTTATTCAAATCCGCACCCGTCGGAACATCCGCAAGGGGTTCGCGCGTTACAAGGATATAAAGATTTTCCGTAGCAGCATTATTGTCGAACGTGAGCCAACGATTATTTTCATCAGCCTCTTTGCTTGAAGGGACTTCGTAAGGAATGTGTTTGGTAACAAAGTTATTGCCGCCGTTCAAACGGGCATCGGGGAACATAAGTGTTGGTTCGCCGTTACCTTCACGATAAAAAAC
>Ga0187894_10004235_pt1 | contig 15526 bp, 12 predicted proteins | sample GBC1701081metaG_FD_136650 | JGI IMG/M metagenome (GOLD analysis project Ga0187894, IMG submission 136650) | White microbial mat communities from a lava cave in the Kipuka Kanohina Cave System on the Island of Hawaii, USA - GBC170108-1 metaG ... | reverse complement strand
GCGATGGCAGGCAACATCTGTCGTTGCGGCACATATCAACGCATCCGTACCGCCATCAAGGCGGCAGCCAAGGGAGCGTGACATGACCGCGATGATCGAGAATGTCAGCCGCCGCAAGCTGCTCCAGGGCGCGGTGGCGCTGGGTGGGCTGGTCGTGGCGGTCCGGTTGTTGCCGGTGAAGCATGCCTTCGCCCAGGCACCGAAATACGGCGCCGACGGCATGCCGCACGGCACCGTGAACGACCCGAAGGTCTTCGTGTCGATCGACAAGGACGGCACGGTCAGCATTGTCTGCCATCGCTCGGAGATGGGGCAGGGCGTGCGCACCGGCGTGCCGCTGATCCTGGCCGACGAGATGGAGGCCGACTGGTCGCGCGTGCGCATCGTGCAGGCGCAGGGCGACGAGGTGAAGTACGGCAACCAGGATACCGACGGTTCGCGCAGCACGCGGCACTATCTGAAGCCGATGCGTGAATGCGGCGCCGCCATGCGCATGATGCTCGAAGCGGCCGCCGCCAAGCGGCTGAACGTGCCGGTCGGCGAGGTCGAAGCGCGCAACCACGAGGTCGTGCACAAGACCTCCGGCCGCAAGCTGGGCTACGGCGATCTGGCTGCCGACGCAGCAGCGCTGCCCGTGCCCAAGGAGCTCAAGCTCAAGGATCCGGCGGCCTTCCGCTACATCGGCAAGGAGACGCCGATCGTCGACCTGGTCGACATGACCACGGGCCGCGCCAAGTACGGCCAGGACACCGTGCTGCCCGGTATGAAGTTCGCCGTCATCGCCCGTCCGCCGGTCTATGGCGGCAAGGTGAAGTCGGTTGACTCGGTCGAGGCCATGAAGGTGCCCGGCGTCGAGAAGATCGTGCAGATCGAAGGCACGCCACCACCCTCGACGTTCCAGCCGCTGGGCGGTGTCGCCGTGATCGCGCGCAACACCTACGCGGCCATCAAAGGCCGCGAGGCACTCAAGATCACCTGGGACGACGGACCCAACAAGGTCTACGAGTCCAAGGACTATCGCACCAAGCTCGAGGCCTCGGCACGCAAGGACGGCAAGGTGGTGCGCAACGAAGGCGACGCTGACGGCGCCTTGGCCAAGGCGGCCAAGAAGGTCGAGGCCGAGTACTATCTGCCGCACTTCGCACACGCCACGATGGAGCCGCCGGCGGCGACCGCGCGCATCCAGGACGGCAAGTGCGAGATCTGGGCCTGCGTGCAGAGCCCGCAGGGCACGCGTGACACCGTGGCCAAGCGGCTGGGCATGTCGGCCGACAACGTGGCCGTCAACGTCACGTTGCTGGGTGGCGGCTTCGGCCGCAAGTCCAAGCCCGACTTCGCGGTCGAGGCGGCGTTGCTGTCACGCGAGATGGGCGGCGCCCCGGTCAAGGTCGTATGGACGCGCACCGACGACCTGCACCACGGCTACTACCACACGGTCTCGGTCGAGCGCATCGAGGCTGGACTCGACGCTGGCGGCAAGCCGGTGGCGTGGAAGCATCGCACCGTGGCGCCCAGCATCGCCTCGATCTTCGCGCCCAACGTGAAGAACGAAGCGGCCTTCGAGCTGAGCATGGGCGCCGTCGACATGCCGTTTGCGATCCCCAACATCCGGGTCGAGAACGGCGATGCGGAGGCGCATACGAGGATCGGCTGGTTCCGCTCCGTGTCCAACATCCCGCACGCGTTTGCGGTGCAGTCGTTCGCGGCTGAAATGGCCCACGCCGCCGGCAAGGACCCGAAGGACTACCTGCTGGAATTGATCGGTCCGGCACGCCTGGTCGATCAGGCCAAGGCCGGTGTCGGCTGGAACTACGGCGAGGATCCCAGCCTCTATCCGATCGACACGGCGCGTCTGCGGCGCGTGGTCGAGCTGGTGGCGGAGAAGGGCGAATGGGGCCGCAAGCTGCCGGCGCGGCATGGCCTGGGCATCGCCGTGCACCGCAGCTTCGTGAGCTACGTCGCGGCCGTGGTCGAAGCGGCGGTCGACGAGAAGGGCAACCTGACGGTGCCGCGCGTCGACATCGCCATCGACTGCGGCTTCTTCGTCAACCCGGAGCGGGTGCGGGCGCAGCTCGAGGGTGCCTGCGTCATGGGCATGAGCCTGGCGCTCAAGAGCGAGATCACGTTCAAGGATGGACGTGTCGTGCAGAACAACTTTGACACCTTCGAAGTGGCCCGTATCAACGAGGCGCCGCGTGAGACGCGCGTGCACATCGTGCCGGCCAACATCGCCGTGCCGCCCGGCGGCGTCGGTGAACCGGGCGTGCCGCCGTTCGCGCCGGCGCTGTGCAATGCGATCTTTGCCGCTACCGGCAAGCGCATCCGCCAGCTGCCGATCCGCGATCAGCTCGCGACGTAAGCTGGGAGCGCGGGCTCCGGCTCGCGCATGAAATGAAGCGAGGCGCCGGCTTCATGCCGGCGCCTCGTTCGTTAGAAGAATAGAAGGGAGGTTACCTTCTCGCCTCTGGCATTGCTGCTCGACCGGCAACAAGCCGCTGCTGACACGCAATACGAATTATCGCTCGAGTATTTTGAGATTCGCCAGGGCTTGAACCAATCTGTCACTGGCGTCGTCCGCTTGCCCTCGCCGGCCCAGCACGTTCGCCTGGCGCATCGCCCACCGGACATCGTGCAAGAACGTCTCGTCGCGCCGGGCACTGTTGGCGTCGATCCAGTCGATGACCTCGTTGGTGGTTCGCAGCCTCACCGCACCGCGCCGGCCGGGGACGACGACGGGAATCGAAAGAGATAACTCGGTCGGTCTGGCCAAGGTTCGCCTCGCCGCAAAAAGATTCCATCCCGAGACTCGGGCGTAACGATGCAAAGCCCAGGCCAGCCCGTAAACCACCGAGCGGGTAGTTGTTGTGGATAAGTTGTCGCGTTGTGTGTCAGTTCTGCGACTCTAACCGAATGTGAAGGCGTATGCCTGGACACCGGGTTCGACGAACTCGATCTCGAAGGTTCGATCGCCGATCGTCCCGGATTGTCGCACGAGCTGATAGAGGCGCGGTTCCTGAACGGTGCCCCATCCTTCGGCATCGGTATCCTGACCGTGATCGGCCCTGGGCAGCGCGCCATCGATCTTGACGCGGAAGCGGACGGGCCGGGCGTGCGCACCCATCACGAGGTGAAGATCGCGCGCGTGAAATCGGTAGGTGATCCGACCTTCCGCTGCGTTCAAAGCGGCGAGCCCTTCTTCCATCGTCCACTCGCCGGACAGAGCCCAGTGGTTGAGCGGAAGGCGCGCCGGGGCCGTATAGCTGCGGCTTTTGCCCACGGCTGCCCCGCCGGGCGATGAAAAATTGTCCGTGCGCTGGTAGCCCACGTAGTTCTCCGGGCTTTTCAGGTTGGTCCAATCGGCGGCTGCTTCGGCGCCCTGGCCCACCACAGGAGTCACCTCCCGATTGACGCCGCGGGCTCCGGCCTCTTCCAGCAGGCGCTGGATGGCTGTCTCCGACTGTTCGTATCCGGCCTCGCCGAACTGATGATGCCGGATACGTCCCTGTGCATCGACGACGTAGAAAGCCGGCCAGTACTGGTTGTCGAACGCGCGCCAGATCGCATAGTCGGTATCAACCGCGATCGGATAGGTGATCTGCATGTCGCGCGCGGCGCGCCGGACGTTTTCGACATTTCCTTCGAAGGGGAATTCGGGCGTATGGACGCCGAGCACCACCAGGTCCTTGTATTTTTCGGCCCAGGCGCGGACGTAAGCATGCGCGCGCAGCCAGTTGATGCAGGTGTAGGTCCAGAACTGGATGAGGACGACCTTTCCGCGCAGGTCTGCTGGTGCCAGCGCGGCGGTGTTGATCCATCCGGTGGCACCGGTGAGAGACGGCATCTTGCCCTCAACAGGCAGGCCGGCCGCGCTCGTCCGCCCGTGTGCGGCAGCGACCAGGCCGATCTGGGTGGCGACCAGCGCCCCGGCCGCTGTGCCGAAGAAGCGGCGTCGGTTGATCGACGCCGATGTCTGGAGCGGAGCCAAGGGAAATGTCCTCGTTCAAGCCTTCGACCATCGTGCGCGGCGGTCCGTTGCCCGCTTTCAGCAACGCGACCGCCGCCGATCCGACCTAGACCAGGCTGATGGTCACGTCGATGGTGCCCCGCGTCGCCTTGGAGTAGGGGCAGGTCTGGTGCGCGTCGTTGATCAGGGCCTGCGCCAGTTCACGCTCGATGCCGGGTACGCTGACGTTGAGGCGCGCGCGCAGGGAGTAGGCGCCGTCGGCGAGATTCAGGTCGACCTCGGCGTCGATCGCGGTGTCCACCGGAAGCGCGATCTTGCGCTTGCGGGCGGCCAGGGCCATCGCACCTTCGAAACAAGCCGACCAGCCGGCGGCGAACAGCTGCTCGGGGTTGGTGCCGATGCCCGGCGTGCCGGGGCTCGAGAGCTTGACGTCCAGGCGGCCGTCGCTGCTGCGCGAGGCGCCGTCACGGCCGCCCGTCGTGCGGGTTTTCGCCGTGTACAGGACCTTCTCACGCGTTGTCGTGGTCGTGCTCATGGTGGTTCTCCTCATGAGGTCGGTCGCATAAGCTGCGATGTTCAAAAATCTAGGCGGGGGCCGCGGAAGGCGCTCGTTAGGCGTTGTGAGACGTTGTGAGCGGCCTGGAGGCCGGCAAGCGGGATCACAATGGTGTGCGAAACGATGCCGGAGTGGGTGCGGCAACCCGCCATATGACCGGCTGGCGCCATGGGCTAGAGTGCCGCTCTTTTCATGCGGCTGAGGAGAGGGACGCCATGGCTGGGCCGGCGGCGCAGGCCGGAGACGTCATATCGTTCGGTCCTTTCAGCTTGTCCGCGCGTGGAAGGCTTCTGACAAAGGATGGCGCCCCGGTCGACCTGGGCGCGCGCACCCTCGATATCCTGATCGCGCTCGCGTCGCGCCCCAACGAAGCTGTCAGCAAGCGGGATCTGCTGGCCCAGGTCTGGCCTGATGTCACCGTGGAAGAAACCAGCCTGCGCTTCCACATGGCACGCCTGCGCAAGGCGCTCGGCGATGGAAAGGACGGCGCGCGCTACATCACCACCCTTGCCGGGCGTGGTTATTGCTTCGTCGCTCCGGTGTCGCGATCCGGCGAGACGGTCGCCGCGCACGCGGTCGACGCGATCCATCTTCCGCACGCAAATCTACCCGGCCGGCTGTCCCGCATGGTTGGGCGCGCCGACGATGTTCTGGCGGTTTCGAAGCTCCTGACCGCGCAGCGGTTCGTCACGATCGTCGGCAGCGGCGGCGTGGGCAAGACGACCGTTGCGGTCGCGGTCGCGCACAATCTGATCGATGCGTTCGGCGGCGCCGTGCTCTTTGTCGATCTCGGCACATTGATCGCGCCGGATCTGACCGTCACGGCGCTGGCGTCGATGCTGGGGCTGCCGGTCCGGTCCGACGATGCGACACCCAGCCTGATCACCTATCTGCGGGACAAGCGGATTCTCCTGATCCTCGACACCTGCGAGCATCTCATTGACGCGGTGGCGCCGCTGGCGGCACAGATCTTCGCCGCAGCGCCACACATGCATATCCTGGCGACGAGCCGCGAGGCGCTTCGGGTCGAGGGCGAGCATGTCTACAGGCTGGAGCCGCTGGCTTATCCGCCCGACGATCCGGCACTCACGGCAGAGGTTGCCCGTACGTTTCCGGCGATCCAGGTGTTCATGGAGCGCGCTGCGGCCGGCGGGGCTCGGCTGGACCTCAATGATGCGGACGCATCCGTCGTGGCGGATATCTGCCGCAAGCTCGATGGCGTGACGCTGGCGATCGAACTGGCGGCAGGCCGGGTGGGCGCCTATGGCCTGCAGCAGACCGCGGCTCTTCTCGATCAGCGCCTGACCCGGCTGTGGCCCGGGCAGCGCACCGCGCCACCGCGCCAGAAGACGCTGCAGGCGACAATCGACTGGAGTTACGCGCTGCTGTCGGAGGTGGAAAGCAAGGTGCTTCGCCGCCTGGCCGTGTTCGTCGGGCATTTCACGATGGATGCAGCACTTGCAGTCGTGACGAGCGACAGCATCCACGAGTCGCTCGTCTTCGGTGCTATCGACAGCCTCGTCGCCAAGTCGATGCTCGCCACCCGTCCCGCCGGGGCGATGATGCGCTACCGGCTCCTGGACACGACGCGCGCTTACGCCCTCGACATTGGCATTGCCGCTTCCGAACGTGCCGACTTGGCGATGCGCCATGCGACCTATTACCGGGACTGGCTGAAGCAGGTCGGTGCCGCCGCTCCAGCGCTGTCGGCTGCCGCCGAGCGCATGCCGCTGCTGGCCAACCTCAACAACGTGCGGGCCGCTTTGGAGTGGTGTTTCAGCGCCGACGGCGATACCGGCATCGGTGTCGAACTCGCCGCCGCGGCGGCGCCCGTGTTCCTGGCGATGTCGTTGCTGCCCGAGTGCCATCGCTGGTCGGAGCGGGCGATCGGGGCGCTGACGGACGCCACGCGCGGCGGCGCCGAGGAGATGCGGCTGCAGTCCGCGCTGGGCATGTCGCTGATGTTCATCCACGCCAGCAGTGAGAAGGCACAGCGGGCTTTGGACCGCGGCCTCTTGATCGCGGAGGCGTGCGGTGACGCTCTGCACCGGCTCCAGGTCCTGGGTCCGCTGCACATGTTCCATCTGCGCATCGGGCATTTCAACGACGCTCTGAGCTACGCGCAGCAGGGGGTGGCCGCCGCCCGGGACCTCGAGGATCCGGCGGCCCGTACGCTGGCCCACGCCCTTGCAGGAATTTCGCTGCACGTGATCGGTGACCTCGGCACGGCCCGGGTCGAGCTCGAGACGGCATTGCGGCATAGCCGGGACTCGCAGGGGACGCGGGCGATCTATCTCGGGTTCGACGGCCAGACATTGGCCAGCATCGTTCTGGCCCGAAACCTGTGGCTGCAAGGCAACCCCGCCCAGGCCCACGACCTCTTGCACCAGACCGTCAACGATGCAGAGCGGAGAAACCACCCGGTCACGCTGGCGATCGCCCTGATTTACGCCATTTCCACCTTGTTCTGGACCGGCGATCTCGACAGCGCGGAGAAGCACGTCGAGCGGTTCATCGCTCATGCCCAACGCCACTCCCTGGCCCCTTACCTGGCCGTTGGACAAGGGTTCAAGGGCAGGCTGCTCCTGCTGCAAGGCGATGCCAAGGGCGGCGTGGAAAACCTGCAATCCTGCCTCGCTCAGTTCCGTGCGACGCGGTACGAACTGCTGACCACGCCGTTCAGCGCAACGCTCGTCGAAGGGCTTGCAGCCCTCGGTCGGCAGGCCGAAGCCATGACGCTCATGGACGACACCATCAGGACGTGCGAGGCGAACGGGGATCTCGTCTACATGCCCGATCTGCTGCGCGTGAAGGGGAGCGTTCTGCTTGCCGGCACGCCGCCGAGCGACGAGGACGCGGCGCACTGCTTGAGACAGTCGCTGGACTGGAGCCGCCGTCTGGGCGCGCTGGCATGGGAACTGCGCACTGCGGTCGATTACGCGGCGCTGCTGGCCGCCCGCGGAGACACTGAGGGCGGCCGAGCGCTTCTGCGACCGGTATTTGAGCAATTCGCGGAAGGCTCGCAGACCGCCGATCTGAAGGCCGCCGCGCGTCTATTGGTGCGCTGGGGGTAGCTCGGCCGGCTGCATCGTCGCCGTCGGGCGTCAGGGGATCGCGTTGAGGTAAGTCTCGGCACTCCTGGCGATTTCACGAGCCTTCGCTGCGGCGGCACCGGTGTAAGTCTCCGGCTTGCCGAGCATGGTGATCGTCTCCGGCGGGATTTTGCGCCACACCTGGTCTGCCGACTGCTGCTGAAGCGCCCATTGCGTCGCTTCGAGAAGCGAGACTCCCGCCTGTCTTGCATGGGGCATGGCGATGTGATTCACCAACTCGTGCGCGTCTCCCTCATAGCCTGCCATCTGGAGAGCGATGTAGATCGGCTCGGCAAGGATGGCATCACCTTGGGCGTCGAAGTTTCGCTTGAGCGACGCTTCGTCGACCGCGATGCGCGAGATGAACGGTTTCCCACTCGCGTCGCGCAGCAGCGTGTTGAGCTGACTGACCAGATTGACCACAATCGTCGGGAAATCGCGAGCGATTGCGCTGCCGACCAGGTCGCGTTGGTGCTCGCTGACCATCGTCGCCAGAACCTTGCCGAATTCGACCTGGTTCTTGATCCATGTCCCTTCGAGGTTCTCGAAATTAATCGGGTTCCTCTTGTGAGCCATCGTTGACGATCCGACCTGTCCTTTCTCGAAGGGCTCGCCCAGCTCGGCAATCTCGGTCCGCATCAAGTGTCGGCCGTCTCGACCAAACTGCCCGAAGGCAGCGGAGAGCTTAATGCAGGAAAACAGGTAGTCAGCGAGCGGTTCGGGCGGAAGAATCTGCGTACTGATCGGCGCGGCTTTGAGGCCGAGCTTTTCGAGCACACGCGCCTCGAAGGTTTTGTCACCGCAGCGCGCGGCGATGCCGAGACCCACTTGAGCGTTGTAGACGCCGACAGCGCCGGAGATTTTTCCCACCAACCTTTCCGCGGCGCTGTTGGCGCTTTGGATGTTGGTGAGAATCCGGCTGAGGATCGTTGCGAACCAGAAGCCGACAGTGATGGGCAGCGCGTGCTGTCCGTGTGTTCGGCCGATCTGAGGCTGAAGCGCGAATAGATTGACCTGCTCGACGAACAGACCAACCACCTTGTCGGTGAGTCGCCTTACCACGTCGTGTCCGCGCACGAACTGCAGAGCGCGAGCGGTGTCGAGTGCATCGTAGCTTGTGAGCGGAACATGAACCCAGCGCCGGAGCACCGGGTCGACCTTGCCCTGGGCGATCCGCACCCAGGCGCGAATGTCGTGCTTGGTCACTTTGCGTTCAACATCATCGACTTCAGTCGTCGCAATGGCGAGGAGTTCCTGCTCAACGGCAGGCGTGAGTGATGCGATATTGGCCTCGGGAATGATCCCGATGTCGGCCAACGTCTTCATTGTTGCGATTTCGACTTCAGCGACAGCGCGAAACAGGTTGTCGTAACCGAAGACTGATTGCAGGTCCTGCGGCTGATACCGAGGATTCCCCGGAAGTGAGATATTTCCCATGACGTGCGCCTTTCATTTTTGAGGGGTGAGTGATCTGGGCGATCATAGCGCGGGAAGCATGCGGGTGAGGACCTTGAGGCGGAGATATTCTTCGTCGCGCCGGTGGGCCTGCATGTACCGCGCCTCTAGTGACGGCACGACGCCGTAAATCGCGCCCCGCGGACGCGGGTGTCGCCGCTCGTCGGTGCGTTGCCGCCCCCGCACGCGCTAACAACACCTCACAACACCTAACGGGCGGTTCGCCGCCGGCAGCCCCAATGTCCTCTAGCAAGCGGGCCGCATCGACGACCGTGACAACCAGGAGACTCGCCAATGCGTACGACTGCAGCTACCGGAACGATCGAGCTCGATCGTCGACGGCTTTTGGGTACCGTTGCCACGGGTATCGCCCTGGCTGGCGCCAGCCTGCTGCCGATACGTCCGAGTTTCGCCGCCGGCGGCGACGCCATTCGTCCGTTCCGTGTCGACGTTCCGGAGGCGGCGCTTGTCGATCTCCGTCGACGTCTGGCGGCGACCCGCTGGCCCGATCGGGAGACTGTCACCGATCAGTCCCAGGGGGTGCGGCAGGAGAAGCTCCAGGCGCTCGTCCGCTACTGGGAGAAGGACTACGACTGGCGCAAGGTCGAGGCCAAGCTCAATGCGCTGCCGCAGTTCGTGACCGAGATCGACGGGCTGAATATTCATTTCATCCACGTCCGTTCGCGTCATGCGAACGCTTTGCCGATCATCATCACCCACGGCTGGCCGGGCTCGGTCCTGGAGCTCCTGAAGGCCATCGGACCGCTCACCGACCCCACGGCCCACGGCGGCCGCGCCGAGGACGCCTTCCACGTCGTCGTCCCATCAATGCCCGGTTACGGCTTCTCCGACCGGCCGCAGGGTACCGGCTGGGGGCCGGATCGCATGGGGCGCGCCTGGGATGTGCTGATGAAACGCCTGGGGTACGAGCGCTATGTCTCGCAAGGCGGCGACTGGGGTTCCGTCGTCGCGGACGCCATGGCGCGCCAGGCGCCGGCGGGCCTGCTCGGCATCCACGTCAACATGCCGCCGACCGTACCCGGCGACCTGATGAAGGCGATCCTCGCCGGCGATCCTGCGCCCGCCGGACTGTCGGCCAAGGAAAAGGCTGCCTTCGAGTCGCTGAGCACGTTTTTCGCGAAGAACGCTGGTTACGGCGTCATGATGGTGACCCGCCCGCAGACCGTCGGTTACGGACTGTCGGACTCGCCCGTCGGGCTCGCGGCCTGGATGTACGACAAGTTTGTCCAGTGGACGTACAGCGGCGGTGAGCCGGAGCGCTCTCTGACCCGGGACGAGATGCTCGACGACATCACGCTCTACTGGCTGACCAACAGCGCAATTTCATCGGCGCGGCTCTACTGGGAAAACAACAACAACAATTTCAGCGCTGACGCCCAGAAGACGGCGGAGATCTCCATCCCGGTCGCCGTGACGGTGTTCCCCGGCGAGATCTATCAGGCGCCCAAGAGCTGGGCCGAACGTGCCTACCGTAAGCTCATCTACTTCAACGAGGTCGACAAGGGCGGTCACTTCGCGGCGTGGGAAGAGCCGGAACTCTTCAGCGCCGAGCTGCGGGCCGCCTTCGGATCTCTGCGCCAGCCGATCTGAGACCAGCGAACATGCGGCGTGCCACGGGTGTCCGCGGCACGCCGCGCCATACCCAAGGAGAGAGCTGACCATGTCTGACATCAATTCACCCGAAGCGATCGACGGGCAACGACGCGGCTTGCTGCGTGCCGCTGCGTTCACCATCGCGGCCACGGGATTCGGAGTGATCGGCGCCGCGCGGGCGCAGTCGCCCAAACCGGTCACGACGACGTCGTTCACCGGGCTGAAACAGGTCGACGCCGGCGTCCTGAACGTCGGGTACGCCGAGGTCGGCCCGGCCGGGGGGCCGCCCGTTCTGCTTCTGCACGGCTGGCCGTACGACATCCACACTTATGTCGACGTCGCGCCGATCCTGGCATCGGCCGGCTATCGTGTGATCATGCCGCACCTGCGCGGCTATGGCACGACGCGCTTCCTGTCGGATGCCACCATCCGCAATGGCCAGCCGTCGGCGATTGCCGCCGACATCATCGCTTTGATGGACGCGCTCAAGATCGAGAAGGCCGTCGTCGCCGGCTGTGACTGGGGTGCACGGACGGCCAACATCATGGCGGCGCTGTGGCCGGAGCGGGTCAAGGCCATGGTCTCGGTGAGCGGCTACCTGATCAGCAACCAGGAGGCCGGCAAGATGCCGTTGCCGCCGAAGGCCGAGCTGCAATGGTGGTACCAGTTCTACTTCGCCACCGAACGCGGTCGCCTCGGCTATGAGAAGAACCGGCGCGAATTTGCCAGGCTTATCTGGCAGCTGGCCTCGCCGAAGTGGAATTTCGATGACGCCACCTTCGAACGCAGCGCCGTGGCGTTCGATAATCCGGATCATGTCGCCGTGGTGATCCACAATTACCGCTGGCGGATCGGCCTCGCCGAAGGCGAGGCGAAATACGACGCGCTGGAAAGGCGGCTCGCCGCGGCGCCCGTCATTGCCGTGCCCACCATCACCCTCGAAGGCGACGCCAACGGCGCGCCGCACCCGGAGCCGAGCGCCTACGCCAGCAAATTCTCGGGCAAATACGCACATCGGCTCATCACGAGCGGCATCGGTCATAACCTGCCTCAGGAGGCGCCACAGGCCTTTGCCCAGGCCGTCGTGGACGTCGACAGGTTCTAAGATGGCCTTGAAAGGAGCCGGATGATGAGATCGACCTGTCTGGCGCTCTGCGCCGCGGCCACGGCGTCGTTTGTCCTTGCCGTATCGTTGCGAGCCGACGGTCGCGTGAATGCGCAAGATGCTTCACCGATTTACAGAGTTTCGATCCCCGCAATGGCAGTTCATCGCGCCGGCCCTGGAGGCTCAGCCTCTGGATGAGGTTCGGGCGGTCCTCGGGAACGCCGTGGCGGTTGATGCATACCGCAAGGGGACGCTGCCGTTTCCGGACGGCTCCGTTCTCGTCAAGCTGGCGTGGAAGCAGATGCCGTCGCCCGAATTCGAACCCGCCACCATCCCAGGGGCCGCCACGACGGTTCAGATCATGGTGAAGGACTCGAAAACATACGCGGCGACCGGCGGTTGGGGGTTCGGCCGATTCATCGACGGCAAGCCCGTCGACGAGGCGCAGCACCAGACCTGCTTTGCCTGCCACCAGGCCCGCGTGAAGGGCCATGACTTCGTCTTCACGCGTTGGGCGCCCTAGGGTGTCCGACGCCGCTCACGGGAAGGGATGCCACCATGTCTTCGACAGCGACGCGCCTTCTGCTCGGCTTCCTCGCCGGGTTCCTCTCGCACCTGATCTTCCAGGGCGGGTTCGGCGGCATTCTCTACGCCGCGCATCTGCTGCCGGCCCTGCCGTGGAGTCTCACGCCGGTGCCGCCGCTGGGCGTGCCGAAGAGCCTGTCGCTCGGGTTCTGGGCGGGCCTCTGGGGACTGGCCTACGCCGTGCTCGAACGGCGGCTGACGGCACTTCACGCGTGGTGGTCGGGCGGGCTCGTCTTCGGCCTCGCGCTGCCGCTGCTGGCGTACTGGTTCGTCGTTCTGCCGCTGAAGGGCGCCGGCATCGGCGGCGGCTTCCATCTCGCGATGGTACCGATCGAGGTCGGCTTTCACGCCGTTTTCGGCATCGGCGTGGCGATCATCTTTCGGTCCGGCCTCGTCCTCGTCGGGCAGTCGCCGTCACATTGGTCGAAACCTTGATGCCCGTCCGGGCGACGCCGTGCGTCGCCTCACTTATTGGACCGGACGAGGGTTTCACTGCCTTCGCGGAGATGCTTCACGAGCCACGTGACTGCTCGCGCGACATCGCGCTTTCTGCACGCCGCCAGGAGCTTGCGATGCTCAGACTGAGATCGGGAGCGATAATCGAGGTTCGACAAGAGGACGCGTACATAGCGATCGGCTGCGTTGTGCTGTGCCTCGATCAGCCCGAGAAGGCGCGCATTGCCACAGGCACCATAGAGTCCGAGGTGGAACACTCGGTTGAGCGTGCCCCATCGTCCGACATCCGGCTCGACATCGATCTTGTCGAGAATGGCACCGGCTTCGTTCAGTTGCGCCTCTGTCAGTTTCGGACAGGAAAGCCTTAGCGCCTCGACCTCGAGAAGCTCCCTTACGGCATAGATTTCACTGATTTCGGCGTCGTCCATTTCGGCGACGAAAGCCCCGCGCGTTGGGTGGATCGATACAATCCCCTCGGCTTCAAGCTGGCGCAGCGCATCACGGATCGGCATGCGGCTGAACCCGAAGCGGGCCGCAAGCTCGTCCTGGCGTAAAACGGTCCCCGCCTTCAGTGAGCCCTTGGCGATCGCTTCCCGAAGGATGCCGGCAACCCGCTCCGCCACAGTCTGCGGGCGCTCCATCGCGGCCCCTGAGAGGCCAGCCAGTCGGTCCATCCGAACTCCTATCGCGACCTGCCTTCGTTTCCCTATCAGAAATCCATTTGTTGCACACAGGTATTCTCGTATACGAGTATTCGAACTTCCTTCATGCTCATGGGCATGCGGGCTGCTGGGAACCGGCGAAGGAGAGCGACATGACCAGTTCGGCGAGCACCATCAGGCCAGGCGGAAGACCATCCGAAGCGATCGTCGTTGGCGGTGGCATCGCCGGATGTACGCTGGCCTATGAGCTTGCCTCGCGCGGCGTCAAAGTCGTGCTCCTCGAGCAGAACGCGATCGCCGCCGAATCGTCGGGACGAAACACCGGAACGCTGCTGAGTGGCCCTCAGAGAGAGGTCGTCGAATTGCTCGACGCCTGTGCCGACATCTATTCCGAGCTTGCCCAAGGACCGGTCCCGTTTGAATTCGGCCGGATCGGCCACCTTCTCATTTCGGAGGACGAGGCGAGTTTCTCGCAGGCATCTGTGGTTGCCGACCGCTACAGATCAGCCGGAGTCGGGATGGAAGAAGTCAGTGGACGCGAACTCGCGCGCGACTCGCCGCAACACGGTTTCAAGGTAGCCGGAGGCTATTTCGTCGAGCGGGCATGGACACTCGAGCCGATGGGCGCAACGCATGCCTTTGCCCACGCGGCACGCGAGGCAGGCGCCAAGATCACAACGGGCGTGCGCGTCGCGCAGATCGTTTCGCGCGGCGGCAAGGTCGAAGGCGTTCTGACGGATCAGGGAATCATGTCCGCGGACATGGTCTTCATCGCCAACGGATTATGGCTGACGGAGTTGCTGCGTCGAACCGTCGGCGACGGTCCGCTGCCAAGCTTGCCGTTCACCGCCGGCAGAGGGTGGCTGATCCAGCTCGGCAAGCTTGATATCGCCTTGCCCTGGATCGTCGAGGAATTGACCTGGCCGGACCAGGAGGAGCTCGGAAGACGAATGTCACTCGGCAGGCTCGCCGATGTGGCCGAGCAGCGCGACGACCAACCCGCAGTCGAAGCCATCTGCCTGAATCCGATGCAAGGGGGCGACGCGCGGCTCGGCGCTTCCGTTCAGCCCGCCTTTCGGGACCTCGTGCGCAACACCGATATGCCCAGCCGTATCGCCGCGCGCGCCCTGCGCATGATCGCGAGCCTGGGTTCGGTGAGCGTGAAGAATGTCTATCCCGGCAACAGGCCGATGCTCTCCGACGGGATGCCGGTGGCTGGACGAACCGCGATACAGGGGCTCTTTCTGCACGGCGGCATGGGCTCGATTGGCATGCATGCCGCGCCGGCCACGGCGCGATGGCTCGCTGACGCTGTCATATCCGGTGACGGGAATCCCAAGCAGGATTGGCTGCTTCCCACCCGGTTCCCCGGCTGGAGCTGATCATCCTGGTGCGCCGCGCCGTTCCATCAGGCCGCGCGCCGGGTCGTAGCCGACGATGGCGCAGGCCAGGAACAGCACGAGGTAGCCGGCCAGTCCCAGACAGGCGGTCAGGTCGAACTGGCAGTAGAGTGCGAAGCGGATCAGTTCGACGGCCTGGGTGAAGGGGTTGAAGGCACAGATGTCGGCCAACCACGGACTCGCCTCGCGCACCCGCCATAGCGGGTAGAGCGCGGAGGAGGCGAAGAACATCGGGAAGATGACGAAGTTCATGACGCCGGCGAAGTTCTCGAGCTGCTTGATGAACGACGACAGCAGCAGGCCCAGCGCCCCCAGCATCAGGCCGGACAGGATCAGCGCCGGCAGCACCGCCAGGTAGCCGAGCGGCGGCGGCTGTACGCCCCACAACCAGGCAATGGCGAGAAAGACATAAGCCTGCAGCACCGACACGGTGACACCGGCCAGCAGCTTGCAGATCAGCAGGTACCAGCGCGGCAGCGGGCTGATCAGCAGCGTCTTCATGCTGCCCATCTCGCGATCGTAGACGATCGACAGCGAGCTCTGCATGCCGTTGAAGAGCTGGATCATGGCGAGCAGCCCGGGCGTGATGTAGACGTCGTAGGTGATGTAGGTCTGGTAGGGCGGGATGATGGAAACG
>Ga0187894_10004234_pt1 | contig 15529 bp, 8 predicted proteins | sample GBC1701081metaG_FD_136650 | JGI IMG/M metagenome (GOLD analysis project Ga0187894, IMG submission 136650) | White microbial mat communities from a lava cave in the Kipuka Kanohina Cave System on the Island of Hawaii, USA - GBC170108-1 metaG ... | reverse complement strand
CGCGGTCACGCGGGAAATCAACGACGGCTTGCTCGCGCCCCGCTTTGCGCCCTTCCAGCGCGCTTACGTCCTGAGCGGCTCGGTGACGTTCGTGCGCCCCTCAGTGCCGGCCTCCGTCCCGCGTGATGCGGACGACCGGTAACCTAAAGCTGATGCCGACTCAGGTCAGAACCGCCATGAGCGCGCAAAAGAGAGGGGAATGACGCAGACGTAGTCCTTAACTCGCAAACCTGGTGATACTTTCCACGGCGCGCTCAGCGCCCGCGCCGTAAAGCATGGTGAAATGGTTGCCCGGCGCTTCAACGTAGTGGCAACCGGGCAGCGCCTCCGCGGTCGCCCGGGCCTGTTCGGGCGAGACGATGGGGGGAGCGCCCGGCGGCCCGTATCCGCGGTGCGCGCACAGCAACAAGCTGGGCTGCCTGATGGCGGCCAGATGACTGTCCCAATCTTCGCGCTGCGCTTTGTCTATCGCTTCGGCGATGTTCTCGGGGCGCGAGCGCGGCTGGACGCTGCCGTCTTCATTGAACTGCACGTCCGCGCGGAAGTAACTTTCAATCGCCGGGTCCCACCAGCCGTCGAAATAAGGCGCGCGTTTAATGGCCTCGATGTACGCTTCCCACGAAGGCGACCGCCGGCCAAGCCGATCGAGCGAAGGTTTGATCAACTCGCGCGTTTGCGAATTGACCAGTTTGACCGCCGCGTCAATGACCACGAGTTTTGAAACCCTCTCGGAGAAATTCGCGGCAAGGTAAAACGCGAGCAGCCCGCCGAAAGAATGCCCGCCGATCACCGCGTGCTCGATCCCCAGGGCGTCGAGCAGGCCGATCACGTCTCCGGCGTGGTCCGCCATCGCATATCCGTGGGGCGGTTTGTCGCTCAGGCCGCGTCCGCGCAAGTCGAGCGCCAGCACATGCAGCCGACGGCTTAAGCCCGCCTGGATCAGCCCGTCAAAACAATGCGCGTTGGCCGTCAATCCGGGCAACAGGATCAATGAAGCCCCAACGCCCGAACGATCAACTTCTTGATCGAGACGATGATCGAGGTAATGCAGGCGAATCTTGTTGAGCTGAGCAAATTGGTCCATCAGTAGTTGAACTTCAGCGCGAACTGAATCAGTCGCGGATTGTTGGTCGCCGAAATGATGCGCCCGAATGAGCCTGGGTTGGCGATGTTTCCGTTCGCGTCGAGACTCCCGCCGGAGGCCAGGACCGCGTTCAGGTCGCTGATCGGATTGGCAAGGTTGACCTGGTTGAAGAGGTTGAAAAATTCGGCGCGGAATTCGACGTTCTTCGACTCGCTGACACGAAAGCGTTTGATGACCGAAAAGTCGGTGTTCTTCTGCCGCGGCCCACGAAGGATGGTGCGGCCCACCGCGCCGATGTCCGTACCAACTGCGCCGGCGATGGCCGCCCCGCCTGAGCTGGGAATCGGCTGATTGGCCAGCACCACGGGCCGGGCGAAGGCGAAGGGATTGAAGAAATATCCGCTTGGCGCATTGCCGGACGCGGTCTCGCGCGTCGCGCCCGATGCGAAGTTGGGCCGCGCCAGCGCCGAGCCGCCGCCGGACAATCCGTAAAACGAGCCTGCGCCCGTGTCCACGATGTCAATCGGCAAACCCGACATGACGGTCACGATTCCCCCGACCTGCCAGCCGCTGAAGAAAATCTTTCCGACGCTTGAACCATTCGCGAAACCGGGCGACGGCAGTTCCCAGAACCCGCTCAGGACAAAGCGATGCGTGCGGTCGAAATCCGAAACGCCCCGATTGGCGCGGTTGTCGCGCTGATTGCCGATGATGGCGCTCGTTTCGCCCACCGCTCCGGTGTTGACCAACCCGGTCGTTCCCGCGCCGCCTCCCTGGCCCGACGCGTTGTCAATCGATTTGGCCCAGGTGTAAGAGGCGAGGAACTGCAATCCACGCGACAACCGCTTGGTTACGCTCGTCTGCAATGAGTTGTAACTCGATTGTCCGGTTGACTGGTTCTGGAAGAAATTGTTGACGCCGACGCCCTGGAACGGCGCGCGAAGCGAAGCGTTCGCGGGCGTGTTGGTCGTGATCGGCGTGCCGAGCACATCATTCGGAACCGGGCTTTGCAGCGTGGCGAGTCGCGCCTGGTTGATGCCCACCTGGCGAAACAGGTTCAGCCCGCGCGTGCCGACATAACCGACTTCGAGTAGCAGATTCTTTGCCAATTCGTATTGAACGTTGGCGTTGTACTGGCTCAAGTACGGCGTGCGCAGGTTGCGGTCAAACAATGTTCCGGACAGCGCGACGCCTGGCACGAGCGCCGGGAATTGGTTTGGCGCCGGCGCCGCAAAGAAAGGGTCTTCAAAAGGAGCGCCGACTCTTGCGCCGAAGACGTAAGTCGGCGGCGCGATTACGTTCAGCGTGATGTACTGGAACGAAGTGCGCGAATAGTAGATTCCATAACCGCCACGCACAACGACCCGGCCCGAATCCAGCGGCGAGTAAGCGAAGCCGATGCGCGGGGCAAAGTTGTTCGGGTCAACGCTATTGACGACGCGGTTGCCCACGTTCGGAATGTCGGGCGAATCATATTGTTGAATCACATTGCCCGCCTGGACGTAACCGCCAACCGGCGGGCCGACCGGAACGCCGCCGGCTACCAACGGGCGCGGCTTGTAGAGCGCCGGATCGAAAGTCGCCAGGCGCCCTCGCGTGTCGTAAGGCGGGAGATCGAGTTCGTACCGCAGACCCAGGTTGAGCGTCAACTTCGACGAAAGCTTCCAATCATCCTGTACGAAGAAGTTGTAATCGGTCGCGCGCAGGCTGCGGTCGCCAATGCCGCTGCCGAAGACCGATACGAATGTATTGCCGGTCAGGAAGCTGTTGAAATTCAGAAAATCAATCTGGCCGCGCGTGAAGAAATTGAGTGTGTAGTTGTTCTCGTTGTAGCGAACCTCAGCGCCCGTGCGGATCGTGTGTTTGCCACGAGTGATCGAGAGCGCGTCGTAGAAGGTCGTCGAAGGCGCCGTCGCCAACACGTCAATCGTTGGCGATGTGCCGAAGGTGATTCCGCCCGCCGCCGCCGCGATGCGAATCCATCCGAGTCCGGAGAAGACGCCGGCGTTCGCGCGCCTGATGCCGATGTCCGCGTCGTTGATCGGCTGCTGGGGAAAGGCGTCCACGCGCAGGAAGTTATAACCGACGCGCGCTTCATTGATCACGTTCGGGCTGAACACGCGCGTGTATTGCATCGTCGCGATGCGTCCGTTGTTCTGCTGAAAATTGCCGAAGCCGGGAACGTTCGGGCCTCCGCCCAGAAAGCTGGGCAGCGTCAACGTCTGCGGCGCGTTGAAGAAGAATAACTTCCAGGCGATCGTGTTTTTCTCGTTGATGCGCCAATCGAAGTTGGCGTTGAGCTGATCCTCCTGATAGGTCGAAGGCGTCGAGCCTGTGTAACGGCCGTTGGCCTGCGGCGTCGGGATCAGGAATTGACCGTTGGCGCCTTTGGCGTTGAGCAGCGCCAGCGCGGTCGGATGGATGCTGGTCGCCGGCTGTCCGGTCGCCAGCGTTGGCTTGAAGGTGTTGAGCAAGGTCTGCTGTGAACGGTCGTTGGTCAAACCGGGCGCGATCAGCACGTTCTGCGAAAGGCTGTTGAAGATCGAAGCGCCATTGCGCTCGCGCGCGCCCTGGTAGGAGAGAAAGAAGAACAGCTTGTCTTTGACGCCAGGCCCTCCCATCGTCGCGCCGAAGATGTTGCGCTTGAGCGCGGGGCGTGACACGCCGGCCGCTTTGAGGAAAGGATTGTTCGCGTTGAGCGCATCGTTGCGGAAGTATTCATAGATCGCGCCGTGAAAATCGTTCGTTCCGCTTTTCGTGACGGCTTGAATGTTGCCGCCGCCCGAACGCCCGAAGGTCGCGTCGTAGAGCGAAGTCTGCACCTTGAATTCCTGGATCGTTTCAGGCGCGGGGATCGAGAGCGAGGGCGCCGAGTTCGTCCCCATCGAATTGGCGTCAACGCCGTTGATCTGGAAATTGTTGTTGGTCACGCGAGCGCCGTTGACCGAGATGTTCTGCGAATTGCGTCCGACCGCAGTGTTGTCCGCCAGGTATGTGGCCGCGCCGGGTGAAAGCCCCAGAATCTGCGTAAAATTTCGCGTCGCCAGCGGAAGCTCGGCGACGGCGCGCGAATCCACCACGCGCCCCAATTGCGCGCTGTCGGTCTGCGCAAGCGGCGGCGCTGAAGAGATGGTGATGGATTCTTCGGCCACGCCGACGGAGAGGTCCGCATTGACCGTAGTGGTCTCGGTAATGACCACGCGGATGTTGTCAATCACGGCCTTCTTGAAACCGTTCGCTTTGACGCTGACCTGATAAACACCGGGCGGAACGAAGGAAATGACGTAATTGCCTTCATCATCAGCCACGGCCGTTCGCGCTTCGCCGGTGGCCTTGTTGGCGATGGCGACCTCGGCGCCTCGAATTACCGCGCCTTTTGCATCCTTGACCGTTCCGGCGATACGCCCCGTCGTCTGGCTCTGCGCAAAGGCCGGTAGCGCGAAAAGCGTGGTTAAACAGATTGCGAGGAAAGATGTCGCTCCGTATCTGGTGTTCATCGTGTGTCTCCTTGTCGAAATGGATAGTCGAATTGCGGAGACCGATTGAGAGCAAGCGCCGTTCCGCGCGCTTGCTCTCAGCTAAGTCGTTGCTTGGGCTGAGGCGGCGCGGCAATCGCCACGCGCCGTGGTGTCTAAAATCTAAGCAGTGATTTGAACGCTCGTCTACTTTTTAGACAGGTTATTCGCCGAGATTGTATTTCCGCAATTTGTTGTAGAGCGTCGTGCGCGTGACGCCAAGGATTTCGGCGGCGCGGCTGAGGTTGCGTTCGGTCGCTTCCAGCACGCGCCGGATGTGCAGGCGTTCGAGTTCGTCGAGCGAAAGGAACTCTTCACTGGCGTTTTCGTCCGTGCCGGCGCCACCCAGCGGGAGGTCGCTCGCGTGAATGCGGTCGCCGCCGCACAGGATCATCGCGCGTTCGATGATGTTGCGCAGTTCGCGGATGTTGCCGGGCCAGTTGTAACTGAGCAGCAGCGTCTCGGCCTTCGGCGTCACGCCCTCGACGCGACGATTGAGCCGTTGATTGAAGCGCCCGATGAAATGCGCGACGAGCGGCGGAATATCCTCGCGGCATTCGCGCAGCGGTGGTAGCGCGATCGGCATAACGTTCAGGCGATAGAAAAGGTCTTCGCGGAATCGCCCGCGTTTGACCTCGTTTTGCAGGTTGCGGTTGGTTGCGGCGATGATCCGCACGGCGACCTCTTTCTCCTGCACCCCGCCGACGCGCCGGAATCGTTTCTGTTCGAGGACGTTGAGCAACCGCGCCTGAATCGCCGGCTCCATCTCCGCAATCTCGTCGAAAAAGATCGTGCCCTGGTGCGCCAGCTCGAACAACCCCGCCTTGCTGGCCATCGCGCCGGTGAACGCGCCTTTCTCGTGACCGAACAACTCCGATTCGAGCAACTCTCTGCTCAGTCCCGCGCAATTGAGGGCGACGAACGGTTTCTCGCAGCGCTCGCTCAACCGATGAATCAGGTTGGCAACCATCCCTTTGCCGGTCCCGGTCTCGCCCTGCAACAACACGGTCGTATCCGAAGCCGCCAGCTTCTCAACCGTGGCGTGAATGCGCTTGATCGCTTCGCTCTGGCCGAGAAAGTGCTCTGCCGCGACCTGCTCTTGCGCGAATCCGATCAGTTTCCATTGGCGGCGCGTGCGGCTTTGTTCGAGCAAGCGGCCAATCAAAATCAACAGGCTGTCGGCGTCGAAGGGTTTGGTCAGAAAATTTTCCGCGCCGGACTTGAGCGCCTTGATCGCGGTTTCGATGGCGCCGTGGGCGGTCAGGATCACGACCGGCGCTTCGTCGTCAATCGCTTTGATGCGAGGCAGGAGCGCAAGCCCGTCGGTGTCGGGCAGCTTCAGATCGAGCAGAATGACGTGCGGCGATTGCTCCGTGATCAGCCGGATCGCCTGCTCGCCCGTTTCGGCTTCGAGCGCGCGATAGCCTTCGGCTTCGAGCAGGCTTCGCAACCCAAACCGCACCGAAGGCTGATCGTCCACAATCAGAATTTTGTCTTCGCCTGCTGGCATTACAGAATCCTTCTGACTTACATCATTGACCCACCATTCGGAAGGGTGATGGTAAATGAAGTCCCTTTGCCCGGTTCGGATTCCACGGTGATCACGCCACCGTGATCGTGAATCGTTTTCCGCGTGATCGCCAGTCCCAATCCGATGCCTCTGGGGCGGGTCGTGAAAAACGGCTCGAAGACCCTGCCGATGTTTTCCGGCGCAATGCCGGAGCCGGTGTCGTTGACTTCGATTCGCAACCATCCGGCCTGATCGCTGTTTGCGTCGCCATCCGGTTCGGAGATCGTGATACGAACCCGACCGTCCGCTTCGGTGTGCTGAATCGCGTTGTCGAGCAGGTTGACGAAAACCCCATGCATCTTGCGGCGATCCAGGCGTACCTCCCTTGCCGCCGATGCGTCGTCGCAAACCAGCGTAATGTTCTTTGCGTCAGCCTGCATCTTTACTTCGGCCATTGCCTCGTGAAGCGCTTCGCGAATGTCGGCCACTTCCGCGTCAATTCTGACCGGGCTGCCGTGTTCGAGCAACTGCTCCATCAGGTGGTTCAGATGGCCCGCTTCAGTGTTGATGACATCGAGGAAGGGGCGCACGGCTTCACGGTCTTCGAGTTTACGCGCCAGCGCGCTCAGCGTGGTCGTGATGCCGCAGAGCGGGTTGCGGACTTCGTGCGCGACGCCGGCGAGGAGTTCGCCGACTGCGGCCAGACGTTCCGAAACAATCAGGCTCTGCGCGAGCTGTCTTTCCTTCTCCAGAAGCTGCGCGTTGGCGAGAAGCTGCGCGGCCTGTGAAGCGAAGATCGTCACGATCTGCCTGTCTTCCGCGAGAAAACCGCCTGGTTTGTTCATCACTTCCAAGGCGCCGAATATGCGTTCATCCGCCTGAAGCGGAACCGCGAGCAGTTCCCGCGCGCCCAGCAGTTCCGCGGCGGCGCGGCTGATGAGCGGATCATGCGCGGCGTCATTGGTCAGATAGGGTTCGCCGCTTTGAATGACCCGCGCGGCGATGCTCCTCTCTTCGAGTTTTGACCTCAGCAAGCGCAACCGGTCATCGGGCGCCCCATAACCTGGCAATTGCGCGCGGATTGACCGCTCCCGTTCGTCGTAGAGCAGGATCACGCACATTTCGGCGCCGAGCAGTCGCGCGATCTTGCGTGTCAGCAGTTCTCCGACGCGGCTGACTTCCGCGCCGGCGCCGATCAGCAGCGAGATGTGGTAAAGCCCGCTCAGGCGTTCGATGTCGCGCCGCAGTTGCGTCGCGGTTTCGTTCAGCGCCTGCGCCAGGCGTCCGACTTCATCCTTGCCTGTGATCTCCAGCAGCTCGAAGGCCCCGCCGGCCACCATCCGCCGCGCAAAGCTCTCCATCCGCCATAGTGGTTTCACCACAGTGAAGAACAGGATCGCGGCTGAGACGAGCGTGGCAGGCAAAAACACCAGCAAAGCGGCAGTGAGTGAAATGCGAGACGACAGAGAATAAATTGCGGTCAGCGCAACCAGGGCCGTAAGCCAGACGGCCAGCGATTTGCCCAACGCGCCGCGCGCCGGATTCAGCGCCGTCCAGGCGGGAGCGGCGATTTCAGTCCCCCTCCGACTCTCTATCTCCTGAATGGCGCGGATGGCCTCGGCGCGCGTGGCGAAAATATTCGATTCGAGATCCTTCGCCGCGCCGAGGTAACGCAGTACCGAGCGCGTGAATCCGCTCGACGAATAACGCACGGTGGCGATTCCGTAAAGATCATAAAGTTCCTTGATGCGCTCGCCGTAGTAGTCAATGATCTCCGGTGCGATCTCCGTGCCCTCGTAATTGACCACGGCGTAAAACCTGCGGCCATGTTTCCCGTAAATCCCGTGGACAATCTCCTCCATCTCATCAACCTGCTCGCGGCTTTCAATCTTCAGCCCGGCGAAGTCGATGAAGAGAATGTTCCGCTGTTGATCGAGCGCAAAACGTTCAAGCATAGTAGGTAGCAATTCCCAGTCAGGCCATCTCCAATCCCCGCATCGTACCGGTGGCGCTGGCGCTGAACTTGTCCACTTCAATGCCGAGGCGCTGCAGCACGGAGACGAAGAGGTTCGGCAACGGGTAATTGCGCTCGCGGTCGAAGGCCAGATGCTGCCCGTGCTTGAAGCCGCCGCCCGCAAACAAGATAGGTAGATTGGTAGTCACGTGCGTGCTGGCGTTGCCGAGGTTGCTGCCGTAGAACACCATCGTGCGATCCAACAACGTGGCGCCGCCTTCACGTCCTGACTTCAGCCCGGTGAAGAGGCGGCCGAGCAGTTTCATCTGCGTCCGGTCAAGGACTTCGAGCTGCCGCAGCTTCTCCCGCGATTTGCCGTGGTGCGAGAGGTTGTGGTAGCCGTCCGTCAGGGTCTCGCCTTCGACCTTGATGGCGGGCGAGTTCACGCTGTCGAGCAGCAACGCGATGAGCCGGGTGGAATCGGTCTCGAATGCGAGCCGGGCCAGGTCATACATCAGCCGCGCTTTTTCCAGATAGTCGCGCGCGTCCGCGGGATCAACCGGCTGCTTCTCGCCGATCACGGGTTTGGGCCTGCGCTCCCATTCAACGGCTTTGCCGAGATTTTTTTCGAGGTCGCGCACGCCGGTGAAATACTGGTCGAGCCGTTCACGGTCGCGCACGCCGACCTCGCGCGCCAGGCGGCGCGTCTGGCCCGCCACGGTGTCCATGATGCTCTGGCCCAGCGCCAGGCGGCGCATCTGCGCTTGCACTTCATCGGGCGAGCCATTCAGGAAAAGGCGCTTGAAAACTTCCGAAGGCTTTTCCTCGGGCGGGATCATCACGCCCCCACGGGTCCACGAAAGGCTGCGCAGTCCCTGCTCGACGTTCACGCCGAGCGTGAGCGAGGGAAAACGCGTGAGGTGGCCGATGCGTTCGGCGACGAACTGGTCGAGCGAGATCGTGTTGCGAAAGCCGCCGCTGCCCGGATGCGGCGCGGCGGTCAGGAAGCAGTTGTCCGCCGGATGGCCGCCGTCCACGTCGGGATGCCAGACGCCGCTGAAAACCGTGAAATCCTCGCGGTGCGCGCCGAGCAGTTCGAGATACGGGGAAAGCTGATAGCCGCGACCAGCCTGCTCAGGCGCGGGGAAGAACTTCTCCGGGAGCAGTCCGAGATTGTTGCAGATGGCGAAAAAGCGGCGCGGCGCGGCCTTGCTCTCAGCGGCGCGCGAAAACGCAGGCAGCATCGCATCGAGCAGCGGCAGCCCAAGCGCAACGCCGGTCCCGCGCAGGAAGCTTCGCCGTGAAAGAGAGTGTCGTGTCGAGATATGGATGGTCTGCATGTCGGTGGTCCTCATTTGTTTTGAAAAAGTTCGCTTTCGATGATCGCCTGAATGAGCGACTTCACGCCATAGCCGTGCGGCGCGGCGCGGTCGAGAATGGCTTCCACCCGCGGGCGGTCGCCGAAGCGCACCGGCGCTCCGGTGGCATAGGTGACGAGCTGGCAGACGAGATTGCGAGCGATCTGCCGCTCGTCGGCGAGCAGCAGGCGTTTCAATTCGCGCACGTCATTAAAGTGACGACCGTCGGGCAGCGAGCCCGAAGCGTCCACCGGCTGTGCATAACGAAACGCGAACTGCTGGCCGTTTTTGCCGATGCCGGGCGCTTTCTCGCCCTCGCCCAGCGCGCGGTAGCGGTCGCGCCAGCCGCCGAAGACGTCGAAGTTTTCGAGCGCGAAGCCCGCCGGATCAATCTTCGCGTGGCAGACATTACAGGAGGCCTGCGTGCGATGTTTGTCGAGTTGCTGGCGGATGGTGGTCGCGCCGCGCGTGTCGGGTTCTACTGCCGGAACCGAAGCGGGCGGCGGCGGCACGGGCTTGCCCAGGATGCGTTCCATAATCCATACGCCGCGCAGCACGGGCGAAGTGGTCGTGCCGTTCGCGGTGACTTTGAGCACGCTGGCCTGGGTGAGCAATCCGCCTCGCACGGAATCAGGCGGCAGGGCCACGCGCCGAATCGCAGCGCCCTCGACGCCCGGCAAACCGTAGTGGCTGGCCAGCCGTTCGTTGATCATCACGAAATCCGAAGCCACCAGATTGCGCGCGGGCAGGTCGCCGCGCAACATTTCGGCAAAAAAGCGCCGCGTCTCATCCCTGGCCGATTCGACCAGGAAATCATCCAGGTAGTAATCGGAATAGAGCCATTCATCCGGCGACGTGTTGTTGACCTTGCGCAGGTCAAGCCAGTAATCGAGAAAGGCTTCGACGAACCGCTCTGCTTTGGCGTCGCCGAGCATGCGCTCCCCCTGCGCGCGCGGCACGGCGGGGTTGCGCAACGCGCCATGACTCGCCAGTTCGCGCAAAGTCTCATCCGGCTCCGAGTTCCAGAGGAAATAAGCGAGGCGCGCACTCAGCGCGTAATCGTCCAATCTGCCCGGCTTTTCTTCCAGCGTCACGAACTCCGGCGAACAGAGCACGGCGCAATAGGCTGCCATCATGGCGCCGGCAAAGCCCACGCCACTTTTCATCGCGGTGTCGGCGAGCCTGACGAATTCCCGCAGGTCGGCTTCAACCACCGGGCGACGATAAGCGCGCTGCACAAAGCCGCGCAGCAAACGCCCGGCGTCGGCATGCGGATTCTGCGAAACGATAGCAACAGAACTTTCTGGCGCGCCCTTCGCGGATTTCTTGATCGGCAGGTCGCCGAACATCAGGCGATGCCCTCGGCTGGGCCATTCGTCGAAGATCGGCCCCTCCACTTCCAGCCAGCGAAAGGCGACGCCGGGCTGGCCGTCTTTCCGCGCCAGCGGATTGCGCCAGTTGGGCGGACGCGAGCGGAACAAACGCGCGGCATCCGGCCGGATGGTTTCACCCTTGAGCAGATACACCTCAAGCTCGTTCACGGAAGGTTGCGGACGCGCCGTGAAGCTTCCCAGTTTACGAAAGGCATTGGGCGGCGTTTCCGCATACAGCACGACCGGTTCCTCGGTGCGGCCGGCGACGATTTTACCCGGTGTGGGCCGCCACCATTTCTCCTCGCTGACAGGGCCGGCCCAGAACGAATGCGCCATCATCCGCAGCTTGTAGCGGCCTGAAACGGAGGCTTTGAAACCATCGAAGTTCACATCCAATGGTTCGTACGTGCTGGCCACGACGCCCATCGCCTCCAACTCGCGCCGCTCCGGCTTCGCGGCGCCCGCCGCCAGTGGGACCTTGCTTTCCAGCCACTCGAAGTCCGGTTGCTCGCCGAGGATCGGATAGGTGCGCCGCTCCGGGTCGCTCTTGAACCATTCCAAAACGCAGCGGCTGGCGAAGGAACTCTGCTCGCGCGCGTAGTAGCGAGTCGTCCTGGTCGGAAGCCGCGTCGCATCCGGCGCCATCACCTCGCGCAAAGCATATTCCGCCGCGGCGAGATAGCGGCTCATCTGCACGTGCGACACCTCGAGCGCCTCGCCCACCTTGTTGAAGCGAAAGGCCTCGCCGTCTTCGGGCAGCAGTTCCTTGACCTGCAGCCACGGCGCGCCGAGCAGGTCGCGCAGCGTGTTCTCGTATTCGTAGCGGTTCATCCGCCGCCACGTCGCCCGCCCCTCGCGCCGCGCCCGCGCATCATCCGCCGCGATCATCGGTTCCGCGAGCGCCTTGAGGAAGGCGGCGCGCGTCGCCTCATCCGGCTGCGGCATTCCCTTCGGCGGCATCTCGCCGTCGCGCACGCGATCATGCGCCTTCACCCACCTGGCAAAGTTCCTGGCATCGTCCAAATCCGATTTGAGCGAGCTCAGGTCGAGGTCGCCCTTCTTCGCTCGGCTGTCGTGGCAGGCGTAGCAGTGCGATTGTAGAAAATCGCGCACGACCGTTGTGCTGCGCCCCGGCGGCGAATCGGCGCCCACATGTTGCGGCTTCGGGTTCAGCGCCCACATTGCGCCGAGGGCCAGAGCAAGAACCGCGATGAATTTGAGTCGTTTTGTCATGGTTTCTCTGGTGATGATCACACAACCGAGCGGTAGTTGAGAATGCGCCTATTTCACGACCGGCCACCGCAAATGCCGGCGCAGGAACTCGAATGTGCCGACCCCGTGGATGGTGTGTGGCCCGTTGAAGAACTCGATTTCGGTCCTCTCCGGGATCCCCAGCCGGGCATAGAATCGCCGGACTTTGGCGAATTCGTATGCCACCCACTCGTCGGGGGCCACGCCGTCGTTGTGTCCGCGCTCCACCATGAACGGCCGGGGGGCCATCAGGCCGGCCAGTTCCGCATAGTTCGCGATGTTTGCCAGATCGAACTCCACCATGTCGTATTCGCGCGTCAGCAGGTAACTGTATGGGGATTCCACGCTCGTATTCTTCCACACCCATTCATTGAAATCCGCCGAGCAGATCGAAAGCGCATACCCGTCGAGCAGCGGCGGTATCCGCACGGCTGTCTTGCCCCCGTAAGACAAGCCATAGAACCCGATGCGCTTGTCGTCCACGAAAGGCAGCGTCGAAAGCCACTCCAGCGTGCGCTGGCTCTGCCCCAGAATAAAAGAAAACAACGCCAGCTTCAGCGGATGCGCCTTGCGCTGAATCAGGCGGAAACGGTCCTCCCCGATGTAGGGGTTTTGCGGCGCGTAGGTGATAAAGCCCTGCTCGGCCAGGCGCGCCGCGTACCGGTGGTAAGCCGGCGCATCAATCTTTGGGTCGGCGACATCCCTGGGCCGCCCTTCCAGTCCGTGCTGGCAAACCACCACCGGCCGCCGCTCGCCGGGTCGCAGGTCCCTGGGGACGAGCAGCACGCCGTAAGCAAACACATCCGGCCAGACGTCCAGCATCACTTCGTAGCCTCGAAACTTCGGCTCGTCGTAGATGAGCCTGGCGCGCGGATTGGCGGGCAATGACGGCGGCGGCAATCGCCCGATCATCTCTTCCCAGATGTAATCCCGATGGAATCGCGTCGTCTCCTTCCACCGTTCCGGCGAAGAGGCGTCCGCCGTGGACCAGAACTCCGCGCGCCTCGCCGGAGACTGCCGTACCAGCAACTGCGTATAGGAAACCAGATCATCGAATTGCCGCCGCAGCCTGGGCGCCGGATCGAAATTGCCGCGCTGATCAGAAGGCGGGTTCGCCGGAGGCTTCAACCTCGGCATGCCGATCAATGCCGCCAAGGCCGCCTCCGAGCCGGGCGCTCCGCTCCCATCATCGCTTTTCACCAACCGCAGTTTGTCATCGGCCCCTAACCCGGCATAGAACACGCGGGCGCGCGCCACTTCTTCCTCGACCAATGGGTGCGGCGGTGTGTCGAGCCGTCCCAGTGGCGCGGCGCCTTTCCGTTCATTCGTCTGCGGCGGCGGCCCCACAACGGCGGGAGTCCGGGACGCTTCCACCACCAGCGTTCGAGGCGCGATCATCCCCGCAATCTCGGCGTCTCCGAATTCTCTCAGCAGCCCCCACACATCGCGGTAGATCGGTTCCTGCCATAGCTTTTCCCGAGGCTGAAAGTAGCCGCTGACGAGCGTCGCCGCGATCCTTTCATCAAGGGCCGCGCCATAGAGCGCCAGCAACCCGCCCTCCCCGTAGCCGGCCACCGCGATCGGCGCTTTGTGGCGGGCATTCTCGCGCGCGAACCAGTCCACCACCGACAGCACTTTCTGCGTTTCATAGCCGATGATGTGCCTGCCGACCTCGAAGGCCATGCGATAGAGGAACTCGCGGTGCGGCTGGTTGGTCATCTTCACCGAGGGAATGCCCGACCAGGTGTCGCGGCGATCAATGAGCGCGGGGATGACCACCTGGCATCCGTTTTCCGCCAGCCGCCGCGCGAATTGCGCCGCCGGCTCTACTCCCGGCGCCAGACCGGCCAGCATCTCCGGCGACCAATCGGCGTCGGGAATCGCAACCACACGCGCCAACGGCGGGCCATCCGGCTCCAGCAACAAGCCTTCGGCCACGACACCCTTCAGCACCGGCCACCGCACCGCAAAGACCTTGAAATCATTCCCTTTGGCGACGAGAGCCGGCGTGGAGGTGGTTCCATCCAACTGCATTTCCGCCACCGGCAAACGCGCATCGCCTGCTCCGATAATTTTCCGAAAACGCTCGCGGTTGGCTCCAAGCGAACGGCCGTAGGCTTCCGCCGACGCGTAGTCCCGCTTCCAGAAGCGTTCGCGCTCACGCGCCGACCGGGCCGTCTCGCGATCGAGAAACGTATGGATGCCTTCCACCATGGCTGACGCCGGATCGTTTTCCATCACCAGCGTCGCCGTTCCGGGCAGTGTCGCTGGCGCCTGCAGCGTCGCTTGTCCGGGCAGCGAAAACGCCAGCATCAAGCTCGCGATTAAACCGGCAACTGAATTTCTCATGGTCAGAAACCGAAGTGTTGGAGCACCCAGGCAGTATTAACTGCAAAAGTCGCCTGAGAGGTGAAATGCAGCGTCAAGTCGTGTCCCGTGGCGGGAACGACGACGGCTTCCAGGCTCGGAGCAGACGTATAGAACGGGGCCTCCGCCGCCAGTATCGTTGCCGAACCGGAGCAATCCGATGCGCCCGGCACGCAAAAGAGCCTGTCGCGCTGGCCCACCAGCAGCAAAATCGGCACATTGACCTGTCTGGCTAACACGCCGGAAATTACTTCGCCTATGACGGTGTCGAACTCCGCCGCAGTCACCGTTTCCTTGGTGGACTCATCGATCCGGATCACCCGCGGATCAGCGGTGGGTTGATAGTAAAAAACCGGAGCGCGTGTGCCGGGAATGGTCGTCAGGTAACCGGGATCAAGACCTATGCTGGCGAAACGCGGGTCCTGCGCCGCCGGATACACTTGAAACGGACTGGGGTCGAAGCGGTGCAGCAGGGCGGTGAGAACCACTCCATCAACATCGCGATACCTGGCGGCTTCCGCGATGGAGATCACCGAACCAAACGAATGCCCAACCAGCACTACCTTATTGAATCTGTGTCCGCCAATGGTTCCGTTGCGCAGCCCCTGCACGATCTGATGAATAATAAATGCGTTGGAATCGAGCGTCACTGCGTCACTCCGCGGATGTGAACTTTGACCGCTGCCAGGGCGGTCGAAATTGAAGCTGCTCATCCCGACCGTATTGAGAAATCGCACATAAGAATAGATTTGCGGCTGGAAGGGAAAGTCCCAGTAATTGCGGCCATAGGTGGCGCCGTGAACCAGCACCTGCACGGTGTTGTTTGAATCCGCGGCAACACAAATACTCCCGGAGATGGAAACCTCCGGCTGGCCTCCGGGATTCAATGCCAGGCGCAGATTTACAGGCTGGCAGGATGCTATCGCGGTTTGTCCCGCCAAAAAACTAACACAAAGGAATGCGCTCAACCTGATCAGGTTTCGAAGAAATTGTCTCACGACTTGTGCTAGTTGAAAACACGTTAATTGACAATTGAAGAAACCTGCAACACAGGCTCGCCCATCAACAAGTTGAGATAGTTGCCAAGCGTGAGCGCAGTGATTTTGGTGACCAAATT
>Ga0187894_10004233_pt1 | contig 15535 bp, 9 predicted proteins | sample GBC1701081metaG_FD_136650 | JGI IMG/M metagenome (GOLD analysis project Ga0187894, IMG submission 136650) | White microbial mat communities from a lava cave in the Kipuka Kanohina Cave System on the Island of Hawaii, USA - GBC170108-1 metaG ... | reverse complement strand
CAAAGTCTCGCTCGTCGAAATCAAGGCGGTTGATCTGCCGCAGGAGATGCGGCGAGCCATGTCGCGGCAGGCCGAAGCCGAACGTGAAAAGCGCGCGAAGATCATCCACGCCGAAGGCGAGTATCAAGCCGCTGAGAAGTTGGTCAGCGCGGCAAACGCAATCGCCACCGAACCCGTCGCCTTGCAATTGCGTTATCTGCAGACGCTGACCGAGATCGGCGTGGAGCGAAACACGACCGTAGTTTTCCCGGTGCCCATCAACCTGCTTGAAGGATTGTTCAAACGGCAAGAAACGTTGGACGCCGTCACAGCGAAGCAGCGTGAGCCGGTAGGAGCTGTATAATTCTCCACCCAGCCTCCGGTTCATATTTTCCTGTCCCCATTTTCCAGTTGGTCACCTCGAACAGGAAAATGCAGGACAGGAATATATCTTCAGAGTTGATTCAACAGCTCTTTCAATGACGCGCGGATGCGAACCTGTGTCTTTTCGCCGAGGCGCGGCACGCTGGCGAGTCCTCCGCCTTCGACGAACTTCGCGAAATCGTCGAGGTTGGTGATCCGGAATCGCTGGTAGAGAAGCTGCAAAGTCTTCAAGCCGAGGCCTTCGACCTTGAGCAGGTCGAGCACAGTCTCCGGAATCTCGGCCTTGATCTCCTCGTAAGCTTTGAACGTTCCGGTTTCGAGCAATTCAACGATTTTCCTGCTGATCGCTTCGCCGACGCCCGGCAGCTCGCGCAAACGCGCGACGCCGCCTGCTTCGATCATCTCGGCAAGCCGCGTCGTTGTGTCTTCAATTGTCTCCGCGGCCGTGCGGTACGCGCGAATCTTGAACGGATTGTCTTCGCCGAGTTCCATCAAATCGGCGAGGCGGCGGAATACATCGGCGATTTCCCGATTGGTCATACCTCAACCCATCAGCGCTGCCCACGATGCCGCGATCAAAGCCAATAGGAGATAAATCACGCCAAGCGCTATTCCGAAGGTAGATGGCTTTATCCGGCGCGTCACCGCCGCATAGCCGATGGCGAGCAGCGCGGTCAACCAGATGCCGAAGACATCTACCCACCGCGCCAGCGCCATCACGAATTTCGGCGCCCCGTCTTTGCCCACCATTACTGAGAGCAACGCCGCCAGATTCGACCCTACCAGGTTGTTGATGTCTATCTCCTCGGGCGCCTTCAGGTAAAGCACGATGATAAACAAGGCCGAGGTGACAATCCCCGTGCCGAGCATGGCATAGAGTGAGACGGAGAAGAGCGGTTTGAATCCATTCTCTCCGCCCATCAGCATTGTAATGAGTTTGGCCAGTCCGACCAGAATCAACGCTATGATCGGATATTGAACCAGGCCGATGACCGGGAAACTCCATTTGGTGATCGTCGCGGCGGGGCCTGTAGTCATTGCTTCGAGCCGTTTGTCGGCGTCTTCCTGCGACATCCGCCCGCTGGCGACAGCCTGTTCTAACTGCGGGCTGAAGACCCCGCGCACGCCAACGCGCTCGATCATCAGATAGCCCGCGACACTCCCGATAAGCATCAGCGCAAGCATAGGCGCAAGCACATGCGGAGCGCGGCCAATCTCGGCAAATGTCTCGCCAGGCGAGAACCAGACTCCAATCAAACGGGAGAAGAAATTCTGCGGCGCGGGTTCCGGCTCCGCGCTCGCAGGTTTAGAAGCGTAGCTCAGGTCAGGATTCATAAGTCCTCCTTTGAGGGTTTGAGGGTTAGAGGTTTGACCACGAACGACTGACTACCGATTTTTGAGAAATCTCCGCGAGTGTTTTTATTGACGCGGCGATTGTACCGCTTACGCGTGAAGAAAACACGCCACGAAATGGCCCGGAGAAACCTCTACGAGTTCCGGCTCTTCGCTCCCGCACCTTTCGGTCGCATGCGGGCAGCGTGTGTGAAAGCGGCACCCGGTGGGCGGCGCGATTGGATTGGGCGCCTCGCCGCCCAGCCCCTGCGGCGCCTTCCGCTTCACATCGGGATCTGGAATCGGGATCGCATCAAGCAACGCCTGTGTGTACGGATGCAGCGGGTTCGCGTAAATCTCCTGGGCCGGCGCGAGTTCGACAAGTTTGCCAAGGTACATCACGCCAACGCGCGTCGAGATGTGTTTGACCACCGCCAGCCCGTGCGAGATGAACAGGTAGGTCAACCCGAACCGCTCCTGCAAATCCTGCATCAGGTTGACCACTTGAGCCTGGACCGAAACATCGAGCGCCGAGACCGGCTCGTCGGCCACGATAAAATCTGGATTCAGAGCCAGGGCGCGCGCGATGCCTATGCGTTGGCGTTGCCCGCCGCTGAATTGATGCGGATAACGATTGGCGTAATCTGGATCGAGACCGACCACGCGAAGCAGTTCGGCGACGCGATCCTTTCGTTCCCGCCTGTCTCCTACCCGGTGAATTTCGAGCGGCTCGGCGATGATCGCGCCGACCTTCATTCGCGGATTGAGCGATGAATACGGGTCTTGAAAGATGATCTGCATGCGGCGGCGAAGCGCTCGCATCTCACCACGACCGGTAGCGAGCAGATCACGCCCGTCAAAACGAATTTCGCCGGACGTTGGTTCGATCAATCGCAGGATAAGGCGGCCAACCGTGGTTTTGCCGCAACCCGATTCCCCGACCAGTCCAAGCGTCTCGCCGCGATGAATGGTGAAAGAGACACCATCAACGGCGCGGACTATTTGCTTATGTGAAGCGGGAAAATATTTCTTGAGGTCTTTGATTTCGACCAGTGGCTGATTTGTCATTTCGATTTGCGAGGAACGGCGCGGCAGATTTCTGACACCGAAGGAGAGAATTTTGGCAAAACTTTCGATTCAACGCGCTCGCCGCGTTTAAATACTCTACCGACGCCGTAGCTGCTTTTCCCTCCCTTTTTCACACGCTTTAAGCTTCGCACTTCAACAGTTCCGTTTTCAGGATCAACCAGCCACAACTCGCGCACGCCGAGCGCGGCGTAAGTGTCGGCTTTGGTATTACAGTCATAAATCGCTGTACCTGGCGATATAACTTCGACCACCAGATCCGCAGTGTCGGGACGGCTCCAATCCACGCGTTTGAGAGTCCTCGCGGAGACATAGAAAAGATCCGGCTCGACATACGTCGCAGGGCCAGTCCAAAGCGCGGCGCGTGGAATGAAAAGCCGGCCTTTGTCCTGAGTCTTCAGCAAATGCCCTGAAAAGAGCATATTCAAATCCGAAGAGGTAAAGTTGTGCGGGAAATCAGGCGGAGGAGACATATACAAAACCCCGGCAATTAGCTCAAACTTCGTTCCGTCTTTCGGTTCCGGCAATTTCCAGAACTCTTCGAGCGTGTATGTCTTAATCAAAGGAGATGTAGTAACAACCTGCATAGCGCCTCCTATCTCACAGCGGAAGATTGATCGGGATTCTATGACTTATTTTCGAGGGAGGTCAATTTCATTGCGGATAAATCTCATCCACGCGAATGCAGCGCGATGAATGATGATCGCCAACTTCGATCAAAGATATTTCACCCTCCCGGCATTTCTCCCGCGCATGTTCGCATCGCGGCGCGAACCGGCAACCCGGCGGCAGATTCAACGGATTCGGCACGACGCCTTCAATCGTGTGCAGCCGCCGCTTTTTCTCCGCGGCCGATTCGTCCAATCGCGGAACCGCGCGCAACAGCCCTTCGGTATAAGGATGCCGCGGACGGTTGAATAATGCGCGCGCCGAGGCCTGTTCGACGATCTTGCCCGCGTACATCACCGCGACCCGGTCGGAAGTCTCCGCGACCACACCCAGGTCGTGTGTGATCAGCAGCAGCGCCAGATTGCGCTTTTCACGCAACTCCGTCAGCAGCTCCAGAATCTGCGCCTGGATCGTCACATCGAGCGCCGTCGTAGGCTCGTCGGCGATCAGGAGTTTCGGATCACAGGCCAGCGCCATCGCGATCATCACGCGCTGCCGCATCCCACCTGACATCTCGTGCGGATAGCTCTTCGCGCGGGCTTCGGGCGCGGGAATGGCCACATCCTTCATCCCTTCAATCGCCTGATTCCACGCTTCCTTCTTTGAAACTTTGCGGTGCAGACGGATGGCTTCGGCGATCTGGTCGCCGACGGTGTAGACCGGGTTGAGAGAAGTCATCGGATCTTGAAAGATCATCGCGATGTCGTCGCCGCGAATGGCGCGCATCTCGGCCTCCCTTAGCTTCAGCAAATCGCGCCCTTCAAAAAGTATTTCGCCCCCGGCGACGCGTCCGGGCGGCGCCACAAGACGCATAATCGAAAGCGCCGTGACCGATTTGCCGCAGCCTGACTCACCGACGAGGCTTAGCGTTTCGCCCTGTTCGAGCGTGAACGACACATCGTCAACCGAACGCGCTTCGCCACGCCTGGTCGAAAAGAATGTTTTTAGATTGCGTACTTCGAGAAGGCTCATATCGGATGAATAGAATACTACATCACTTCGGCGCCCAGGTCGCCTGCTCGCAAACATACAATGTCGAGCCAGCCCCGCCATCGGTGCGCGTATAGAGACTGCCCGTCACGCAAGCCCCCGCTGGCGCGCCCGCGCCGCTCATCCACGTCGGGCCGGACGCCTGTTTAAAGTACTGAGCGGCGTGGGGCGCCAAACGGCTACCATCCGCGGTGCGCGTCTCCATCAACTCGCCGGCGCCTCTAAATGACGCCGCGCCGCCCAGGATCAACCGCCCGCCCAACGTCAGATCGGGTTGCGCCTCCGCCGCGCCTGAAATATAGACCGCGCGGTTGAAGTCCTTGATCCACACCGACCGCGACTGCGCTCCCATCTCCACCACCTGCGGCGCGGTACCAGGCTCCAGCGTGTTGTTTTCAATGATCAGCCCGCGCGCCGTCCGGACGCGGATAGCCGCCACCGCCGCGCCGGCGAACATGTTGTTGGCGATCAGCCCGGTCACATCGGCCAGGCCGTTCATATCAATGTTGTATGCCGCCCTCTTGCCGCCGAAGATGTTTCCTGAAATGTTCAGCCCTTGCGCGAAGCCACCGACGCCTATACGCGCCAGCGAGACATCAGACCCATCCGAATTTTCAAAGTAATTACCTGTGATCGCTGAAGCGTAGAGCGCATCCGCGTTGATCGCGCCCCGCGTGTTGCCCTCGATCACATTGTTCTTGATCTGAAGATTGGCGGAAGGGTAACGGCCGAGGGGCAGAGTCTGATTAACGCCATAAGCGTTGCCGCTGATGTGATTGCGCTCGATCCACAACCCCGCGCCGCCGCCTTGTCCGCTGACCCTGACACCGTCGCCCAGGCAAAACCAGATCTCGCCATCAATGATGCGAATGACGGCGCTGTTCTGATCCGGCCTGCCGCCGACGATATGAATGCCGGAGGTCTTGAATCCCTGCCGGGCGCCGTCAATATAAAGCCCGCTCAAGGTGACCTGGTAGTTGTTGATCAACTCTATGCCGACCTGTGACGCCGAGCCGGTCGTCAGCGTAAAGTTGATCAGCTTCAGATTGTCGTAGCCGTTCACATAGCTGCCCTCCATTTCGCTGAGCGCTACGCCCGCGCCGGTGTAACGCAGCACGGATTTTTTGCCGACGCCGGCGATCATGCTGTCTTTGCGCAGTCGCAACGTCTTGCCGAAACCGAACACGCCTTCGGGAATGATGACGGCGTGTCCGGCATTGATCGCCCGCTGCAACGCTTCGGAGTTGTCTGTCCGGCCATCGCCTAGCGCGCCGAACGCGACGATGTTCTGATAGACGTTCAAGCGCGGATCACCCTCGCTGACGGAATGTTCCGACGGCTTCCGCCCGCCGCGCTGTTCGGCGTCCGGCGTGCGCTCAATGGAGAAGGCCGCGCTCAATAGAAAGATGATTGCTAGAGAAGTCCTGCTATGACTAGAGATCATCACCCGTTGTCCTTTTGGGGATGGCGCCAATATCTTCTAAGTGTGGGGTTGAGGCGGCTGGTATTGTAGCAGGTTCATGGCGCCGGTGAGGCGCCGCCGAATGTAGCTGACGACTTCAGAAATAATCCAATCTTGAGGAGCGATGACCGGGAGGTATTTTCATCTTCCATTTGCCATATTACGGTTGTCATTCGCCATTGCCGGAATTGCGCGAAGCAAGCAATGGCAAATGACAAATGGAATATGGCAAATGGAAGACGATCACGCCTCAAAAATTTTCCGTCAGCCCTTACTGCCGATCCTTCTCGGCGGATTTCTTACGCTGAAACATGAGAACGACGCCGCCGAGGCTGAGCAGGCCCAGCGTCAGCCGCATCCACAATGAAGACGCAAGCTCTGACAGCCTCGCCCCAATGCTTCCTATATCCGCCGCATTGGCCTGTGGCCTCCTGGGCCGCGGCGGGACATCGTCCGTAACCGTGTAAAGTTGGCCGTCGCGGAGGTAAAGCCGTTGCATCTCTTCGAGATTGAACGGGCGCGAGCCTCGGCGGTTGAAGACCGAGATCTGATTGCCCGATTCGTCAACCGCGCGGTCGCGATCAATGCCTTTCGAGATAGCCAGCGCTTCGCCCTTGAGCGGGAATGTGGCGATCAGCTTCGGCGTGGGCGTCGGCGAGAAGCCGTAGATGAACGGGTTCTCTTCCGGCGACATCAGTTGCACGACGCGCAATCCGTTCACGCCGTCGGCGACGTAGGCGAAGAGCGAGTTCGCGGTCATCCCGACCTTCACGTCGTGAGCGTCGTTGATCTTGCCTTCGGCGTTGAACGTCATTTCAACCTTCGGCTTTTCGGGATTCTCGATGTCCACGATCACAAGGCCTTCTTTGCCCGCCGCGACGTAGGCGTAAGTGCGGGCCAGATAGACATTGTGCGCGTCCGCGAGCGGAACGAGGGCGCCGGTGACCACGCGCGGCTGTTCGGGCAGTGTAACGTCCAAGACCTTCAGGCCTTCCTCGTCCACCACGAAGGCGTAGCGGAATTGAATCTGGACGGCGTGCGGCTTCTTGAACTCGCTCAAGGTCGTCACCAGCCTCGGTTCGAGCGGATTGTTGAGGTTGACGATGGCCAGCCCCTTGTCGCAGGTGATGTAGGCGTAAACGCCCGCGATGGTGACGCTCGACGCGCCGTCGAGCGCGCCGCCCGGATTGAACGCAAGAGCGCGTTTGAGGAAGTTGTTCCTCGGATCGCCGTCGAGCAACGTCACCACACCTTTCTCCTTGTCGCCGACGACGACCAGCCCCTCGAACTTGTCGCTCACGTAGAGGAAAGCGTAGATCGGATGGATCGGCTGTTTGTCGTCGCGGTTTTCGGCCTCTTGATTTTCAGGGCGTTTCTTGCGTAACGGATCAACGGCCAGCGTCGAAGGCGAAGCGACTCCCGTCGCGTATTTCGTCTTGACGTAAAACCGCTGTCCCAGAGGCGAGACCGGCGCGGTCGTGATGCGCTCGCTGAAGCCTTTGTTGTCAATGTTGGCGATGTCGTAAACACGCAGGCCGCCGGCGCCGTTGGCGACGTAGGCGTATTCGCCGCGCACCTGAATGCCGAGAGCCTCGTTATTCGTGGTGTGCTCGTAGGCTTCGGCAAGGCGGTCTTCGCGCTTCACGTGTTTGTTGTACTCATCGGGGTAAGCCAACTTGTGCAGGCTGGATCCGATGACGGCCTGCGGCTCATCGCGTTCGGTTACGGCCACGGCGTGGATGCCGTGTTTGCCCGCCGCGACCCAGGCGAACCGTCCGATGAAGTTGACGAAGTTGGTCCCCTGCATCAGCAACTGCGCCATGATCGCGTTGTTGTCGTTGGCCTTCGACACATGGCAATCGACACAGGTTTTGGTTTCCGACGTGCTGACGGTGTGCGGGACGAAGGTGCTGAAGGCGTGTCCGCTGTAACCTTCGGACGAAACCGTCTGCTGCTGCGAATAGAGCCACTCGCGGTTCTGGTTTTGCGACCCGACCAGCACGGCGCATGTCGAACGCGTCGGCGCGATGCGGCGTCCCGTCACCGTGCCGTCCTTGCCGAGCATGAAGATGTCGTCGCGCAAAGTCTGGTAGTTATACTGCGTGTAATTGCGCAGGCTGTCTGTCCCTTCGTTGTGGAGCATCGGCTTCTTCCTGTTCGCGACCATCGGCAGGTGGCAGCCGAAACAGCTCGTCGTCCACGAAGTGTGACAGGCGTAACAGGTCATATTGCTGTTGGCGTGCGCAATCTTGCTTTCATCGGCGGTCGTATCGCCCCAGGTCTTGCCGTCGCGCTGCACGGTCTTCGCCCAGGCCGACGCGTCGTTGTAATCGCGTTTGCCCGGCGTGACGGTGTCAACCGTTTGCACAACGCGCCACCATTTGCCCGGCTCAACGAGCGAGTTCTGCACGATGTCGCCCGCCTTCAGATCAACTTCTTTTCCGTCGAGCGTCTTGCGCTTGGTCGGTTGAGAGATGCGCTGGAACATCGGTATTTGGCGGCCTCGTTCGTTGCGCGCTTTGATCTTCGTCAGGTCTCTCGGCGTGGTGACGACCTTGCCTCCAAAACGCCCTGTGCCCGCGGCGGGGCCTGAAGCCAGCAGCGTCGCCGGCTTGTCCATCGTGCCGTGGCAATCAATGCAATCAACCTGAATCGCCGCGCGCGGTTCGTTGTAAAGGTTGCCGTTGCCGTGGACGTCCGTGCCGACGTGGCAATCGGCGCAATGCATGCCAAACTTCTGATGCACGTCTTCCAGATGGACCGCCTTTTGGAATTTTTCGGGATCGTCGGGTTTGATCTTCGCGCCGCGCGCGCTGATCATATTGCCTTTGCGGTCGGTCTTGTAAACGTTGCGATAGACCCAGCCGTGGCCGTGGAAATCGCCGAACTGTGTGCGCTGCGCTTTCGGATTAATGTCAGTCCAGATTTTTTGCAGGAAGTCCCGGTCCTGCCCCCACAACCCACGCATCGCCGAGCCTTCGGGATTGCGCTGTTGAATTTTATCTTTCTGTTCGTCGCTCAGGTCGAGCTGTTTGGCGGGATACATCAAATTGCCGTCAGTCTCGTTGTCCCACCAGATCATGCCGTAGTAACTGGTCAGCATGTTTCCGCCCGGATGGATGTGGCAGTTCATGCACTGGCTGGAAGGAATGCCGTTGGTCATCTGGTGTTTGATCGGATGGCCCGACTCGCCTTTCGGAATGGTCGGGTCGAGTGTGACGGTCAATCCCTGGTTGCCGTATTGCGCGTAAGGCCCTGAATGTTTCGGGTCGCGATCGTTGGCGTAAACAACGTGGCAGGCCGTGCAGCCGGACATTCGATAATCACCAGGATTATCGTTTGTGCCAGGGAAAGAGAGCAGCGGATCGAGCAATCGCGTCTTCTGCAACCCGAGAAACACCGGGTCGGTGCGCAATCGTGTGCCGAAGCCTCGGTCGCTGAGCTTGACTTCCGGTTTGCCCGCCAAATCGAGAGGGTTCGGACTGCCGATGTCCGAAGGCAGACCTTTCAATTCGCCGCCGCGTTCAAACACGCGGAGGACGTTGCCCGGCTGCATGATCTCCCAGCGCGGAAGCGGCATCAGGTAAGGCAGAATGCCTTTCCTGAAAGACTCGTCGAGGGTTGGCGGCGGATTTGTGAAGACGGCCTGAATCTGCCCGTCCTTGCCGTAGCTTTCGCCGAAAGCCGCGTCTTTCATCGGATACGCGCCGTTGTTGTAAAGAGCCGCGCCCCAGAGCATCCCGCCGTGAGTCATCATGCTCTTCTTCATCCACATCACTTCACGCTCGTGGCATTTGCCGCAGGCCAGGTCAGCCGCGCGTAAATCACCGGGATTGATGAAGCGAATATACTCGTCGCTCTCCTTATTCCAGGCGGCTGCGAGGCGCTCAGGGGTGGACGTTGCTTCCCCAGGTTTGAGATAACGCGGCTGGACGTGAGCCTTCTTCTTGTCCTGGGTCTCATTCGGATCGCCGCCGTGACAATCGGCGCAACCGATGTCCAACTCATCATCGCCATCCATGTGCATTGACTCGCTGCCGGTGTGGCAAACGACACATCCGAGGCTTCGCGGATTCATCGTGGTCCGCTGCTTTGGCTGTTGAGTCTGTTGTGGCGCCTGTTGCGGCGCCTGTTGCGGCGCCTGTTGCGGCGCCTGTTGCGGCGATGGATCCTGCTCGGAGCCTTCCGTCTTATGGCCGACAATCACCGATGAAGTGGCCTCGGTCTTACTATTCGATAATGCGAAGCTCATCGCTAAAACGAGAGCGAGGAATAACAGGAATACTATTTTGACTCGTTTGACTTTGCTCGTTTGGCTCATGGTTTTTATCCCGAAAATACCGTGAAGATTCCGGTGGAGGAACGACTGGGGAGTCGCCGCCCATCAGCGCCTCAAATCTCCGCCTCAATACACAAACTTCACTTTCATAAAAGTTGACCAGAGCGTGGGACTGCCCGCCCCGCATCCCTGCGGAGTGCCGGAGCAATTCGATGTAAAAATATCAGTGAATCCGACCCCTGGTCTGAGTCCGGACGCGCCGCCAGTCAGTATTATGTTTTCGTTCAAGAGTGGGCGATAGATGAACCCGACTCCCAGATCGTGGCCGATCTCGTGACGGATGCTTTCCTGGAAAAGAACGAACTCGAGCGGCTCGGTACGGTTGAACCGCAGGTAGTTGTAGTTGAGGAAGGCGCGCAGTTTCGGCGTGACGTCGACGTCAATGCCAGCGTTGTAAAGCGTCAGCCCCGGATTGACGAAATTGGACTGGCCCTGAAGTTGGCTGCTGCGCAAGTTGGGAATCAGGTTGTTCCCCCCGACCAGTTGCGCGCCGGTTTGGGTCAGCCGGATCTCCTGAGAATTCCAGAAGCTGAATTGGCCCCCGGCGAAGTTCGGAGCGCTGACAATCGAGTCGAAGCCTCGCGCCGTGTTATCTCTCGGATCCGAGTCCCCGGAAGAGTAAAAACCCGCCAACCGGTAACGAATCCAGTCGAAATCAATCGAAAATTCGACGGCGGCCATCTGCGCGTTAATGCGCTGGGCTTGTTTAGCTATCCCGTTGAATGTGTCGCGGCCAATCGCCTGATAGAAAGCGTTCGTGACGTTCAACCGCCCGAAATGCCCGTCGCCATTCACGCCGAAATAACCCGATCGAATCTGGTGTGGCACGACGACACCGACGCGCGCAGGGCGCACGCGCAACCTGTTTTGATCTTCCTCCTGGCTCGGCTGGTCGGAGTTGTAGAGCGCGCTGAACTGGAGCGTGTAGCCCTTGACGAACGTGTCCTGGCGAAAGACGTTGGCGATGTAGACCTTCTGGTCGCGCATATTGACTTCAGCCAAATTGATCGCGTTCAACTGGCTGTTGGTGTCTTTCTCGAGCATGTTGAAATAGGCCAGGTTGTATTGGTACCGGTTCGACTTGACGTTGCCGAACATCCTCATGCCGAGATTCAAGTCGCTGAAGACGAAGCCGCGAAAATCGCTGACGAATTCCTGGATGCCCACGCGCATCGAGGTCGTATCGAAGAAAGGCGAGCGCCCGCCCTCGCTCCCTTTTCCGCGCAAGAACGGTATCAATCTGGGCGTATCGCCCAGACGCCATTCGAAGAACATTTCCTGGACGGAGTTGAATCCATCCAGGCGCGATTTGCCTTCGCGCGGATCAGCGTTGACGATGCCGTTTTCACGCGCTCGCAGGAGGTTCAGATTCGCGACGCCCTCGATTTTGAACCGCCAGTCAACCGGTTTGAACGAAGCGTCGCCTTTGAACATATCGAACGAGAAGATGAAGTTCTGATTGAAGACCTCCTGCCGCCCGCGACCGAAAAATTCGAGGCTGCCGGGACGTTGGGCGCTGATATCCTGCGGAACGGGGAGCCGGCGGACGTTGAAGAAACTTTCGCTCGCGAACGACAGGTCCATAAAAATGTCGTTGCCGATGATCGGGTAATCGCCCTTCAGGACGTTCTGGCGGTAGGGATTGAAGAGGTTGCCCTTGCGGAAACGCGGGTCTTCGGGAGTGCCGACGCGCCAGCGGTCTTTGACCACCATGAAATCGGCGTCTTCAGGACCAGGTTTGCTCTTGTCGCGTGACGGGCCGGCCGCGCCCAGAGGTTTGTCTTCAGGGAATCGAAGCCGCGGTCTTTCCCCCTGCTCCTGCTGAGCCGTCTGCTGGGGCTGTTGGGATGTTTGCCCTGTCGCTAGATCCGCCACCAAGCCTGCCGCCGAGCCCGCCGATTGCCCTTTTGCCCCATCTGATTGCCGCGCTGATTGGCGTGACTTTTGTTCGGTTGAGAGATTGGAGAGTTCTTGCGGCAACCGTCGCGACAAACGCTCGGCTATTCGTCCTGCCATCTCTTGCGCAGCCTGGCCGGGGTCGCCCGGTCTTTGATCACTCAGCTTTTGATCGCCTGGCCTCTGTTGGACAACGACATTGGCCAAGCCTGATGTCTCACAGAAAAAAGCCGCAAGTGTAGCTGCAAGAAGAAAAATGAAGCCTTGCACAAATTAAGCCTCCAGAAACTTTCTCCGAAGAGGAGCAGATTTGACATTAAAGAGTGTACGACGTGAGTTAAAGGCAACACCGGGACAATTGGGTCAACAAAAACGAATAACAAACAACGCCGTTAATAATCAGGAGCGATGATCGGCTTGGGAGCAGATGAGGGTTGATAACACAGCTTTTCGAACCAAGTCAATCACAGAATTTTTAAAACACGGGCTTCACCCGGTCAGTCATTGATTAGACGGGCTTCGGATTTTTTTCTTGCGGCGGCGCGTCACTAGGGGATATAGTCAAGATCGTTTCAGGCTAACACCTGCTTTCAGTCGCTCCCGATTTGAGAGTTGTTCCAACGTATTCTCACGGAAAACAAACTTATATATTCAGAAGGGTATTGAAATGCGCGCACGATTCCGGCTAAGCGTTCGTTTTCTAGTTCTAGTGGTAATAGCCTCGTTGTCGTTCGGAGCGATTGTCATCAAACAATCAATTGAATATCTTCAGGCCTCGGCCGCGGCTCAATCCGTCGTGAGCGTCAACGCGGCCAGTTATCTGGGGCCGCTGGCCCCGGCGACCATTACCGCCGCCTTCGGCTCCAATCTTGCTACGCGGAGCGAAGCGGCCGCATCTCTTCCGCTTCCCGCGACACTCGCTGGCGTTACGGTTCAAGTGATTGACGGCGCCAATGTCACACATCCCGCGCCTCTCTTTTTTGTCTCGCCCGGACAGATCAATTATCTGATTCCTGAACAGGCCGCGCCTGGCGCGGGACGGATTGTCGTCAACAACGGCGCCGGGGCCGTTTCGCAAGGGCAATTGCAAATAGCCAACACATCGCTCGCGCTCTTCACGACCAACTTCAGCGGCAGCGGATTGGCCGTCGGCGTGACGACTCACGATGGCGTCAATTTTGAGAGCGTCGCGAACCCGGATGGCAGCCCGCGCGCGGTCAGTTGCGGCGCGGCGTGGAGGCCGAATATTCTGGTGCTGTTCGGAACGGGATTGCGCCGCGCTTCGAATCTGCGGGTTCGAATCGGCGGCGCGGATGTGACTCCGATGTTCGTCGGCGCGCAGGGCGGTTTTGCCGGCCTCGACCAGATCAACGTCATGATTCCGCCGACCACCCCTGGCGGAATGACTGACCTCTCGCTCGTCGCCGACGGCCAACCGAGCAACACTGTTCAACTGTTGATGCAACCGCCGGCGCAGCCTTCAGCCTTTTTTACGCCAAACCCGCTGACCGCCGCCGATGTCCAGATGATCATCGCTCAGGCGGTCGCAAAAGCGCAGCAGATCGGTTTTCTGGCCACCATCGCCGTGGTCGACAAAGAAGCCAATGTGCTCGGCATCTTCAAGATGAACGGCGCGCGCAACGACGTGTTGGTAGGCTCGACTAACCTTTTGACCGGCCAGCCGAACAGGCAATTACCGAACGGAATGCCGGATCCGGACGGGTTGGAACAGGTTCGCCTGCCGCTGCCTGGCGCCCCGCCCGGCATTCTGAGCGATGGGGCGTCACTCGCGGCCATCTCCAAAGCCGGCACTGCGGCGTTCTTCAGCACTCAGGGCAGTTCGATCACAACGCGCACCGCGAGCTTCATCATCCAGGAGAATTTTCCGCCGACCATCGGCAGCCAGCCCGCCGGGCCGCTCTTTGGAGTTCAGTTTTCTTCACTACCCTGCTCGGACATCAAGATTCCGAATCTGCCGCTGGGACTTTCGGGCGATCCGGGCGGCGTGGGGATATATAAAAACGGTGTGGCTGTCGGCGGCGTGGGCATTGAAGGCGACGGCTTTTACTCGATCGACCTCAACATAATGGACTTCGATCAACCGCAGGAAGAGCTGATAGCCATCGCCGCGATAAAGGGTTTCCGTCCGCCGCCGGAGATTCAGATTGACACGATGCAAATTGACGGTATGACCCTCCCATACGTGAACGTGCCGCCACAAGGGGACGGGCCGGCGCCGCCTCCGTTTGCAAATCTGCCCGGCGCGGTTATATCCCCGATTCGCGCGCAGCCGGTTTCGCGGTTTATGCCATTGACTCTCGGCCAGGTTCCCGGCCGCGTCGATCCGCGGTTCTTCCCGTTCAGGGGCAGCGCGGTATCGAACCTGACTGTCGACGACGTTACGCGCATCATCACGCAGGCGGCGCAGGGGGCTTATCGCACGCGCGCGGCTATCCGCCGCCCGGTTCCATCGCCCGCCGAAGTCAACATCACTGTGGTCGACACCAGCGGCGCGGTGCTGGGGATATTCAGCACGATCGACGCTCCGATCTTCGGATTCGACGTGAGCGCGCAGAAAGCCCGCACGGCGGCGTTCTTCAGCCTCGCGACTACCGGAGCGCAGTTGCGCGCCGCGGGACTCGGCAAGTTCGTTGACGCGGCGGCCATGGACGGCGTGATGCTCGACGGGCGGTTCGCGTTCAGCAACCGCGGGATGGGCTTCCTTGCGCGCCCATTCTTCCCCGACGGGATCACCGGCACGATGAACGGGCCGTTCTCAAAACCGATCAACTTCTGGAGCCCGTTCAACGACGGGCTCCAGCTCGCGCTGGTCAGACCGGCTCTGGCCAGCATCCTGACCGGTGGAATGCCGTCGAGTTGCACGGCGATCCCTAACCTGCCTCACGGCATTCAGATCTTTGCGGGCAGCGTGCCGCTCTTCAAAAACGGCGTGTTGGTGGGCGCGGTCGGCATCAGCGGCGATGGCATCGATCAGGATGATATTATCGCCTCCAATGGCGCCACGGGTTATGAGACGCCCGACGCCATGCGCTGTGACCAGTTGACGCCACGCGGCGTGCGCCTCCCCTTCGTCAAATTTCCCCGTCATCCATACTTTCGGAACTTTCCGTAGAAACGTGATGCTGCGAGCGGCAGCGGGCCTGGCCTGATATGCCGGCTCCTCGCCGGGAGACGCGCTCGCCGCCGCTCGCTGATTTTTTTCGTTTCTGGTGTAATTCGGTAGACGCGCCGAGCAAAGAAATGTCATAGTTTATCATTGTGAAGAGTTAAGTAGGACCGACCCCTTGACATAACTGTTACGCCCCAGACCCACTCCATACGGCATTCCACAGCTATGGTCAAAAAAGTCATCATCACTCTCTCCCTCGTCATTGTCT
>Ga0187894_10004231_pt1 | contig 15536 bp, 13 predicted proteins | sample GBC1701081metaG_FD_136650 | JGI IMG/M metagenome (GOLD analysis project Ga0187894, IMG submission 136650) | White microbial mat communities from a lava cave in the Kipuka Kanohina Cave System on the Island of Hawaii, USA - GBC170108-1 metaG ... | reverse complement strand
CGCCGCGGCGACCGTGACCGTGCTTCCGCTCGCCGCGCTGATGGGCGCGCGCGTGCCCGGGCCGGCCGCGACCCGCGCCGTCGCGGGCTGCCTGCTGGTGGCGGGCGGGGTCGGCTGCCTCGCGCTGCTGCCCGAGGCGCTGCCCGCGTGGACGCTCGCGCCGCAGGCGCTCGCCGGCGTCGGGATGGGCATGGCCCTGCCCGCGCTGGCCGGCGAGCTGCTGCCCGAGCGCACGCGAGCCCAGGCCGCCGGCCTGCTCTCGCTGCGTCACGCCGGCATCACGCTCGCGCTGCTGGCGCTCGCGCCGATCGTGGCCAACGACCTCGACCAGTCGATCGCCGTCGCCCGCGAGCGCGGTACGGCGTTGATCCTCGATGCCCGGCTCCTGCCCACGGACAAGATCGAGCTCGCGCCGCGCCTGCTGGCCGACATCGAGTCCGAGGACCCGCGCGACGCGCTCGCCCGCGCGCTACGCCGGGAGCGGCGCCGCATCGAGCGCGAGGACGGGCTGACGGGCGGACTGCGCGAGCAGCTCGGGAGCGGGGCCGACGGGCTGCTCGACGACCTCTCCGGACTCGAGGACGACCTGCGCGGCCGCCCCGAGCCGGACGAGCTGCGCCGGGAGCTGAACGCGCTCGCGGACGACCTCGACGAGGTGGTCCTCGCCGCGGTCGACTCCGCGTTTACGCCGGCGTTCGCCATCACCGCCGGGATGGCGCTGTTGGCCGGGCTGGCGCTGCTGCCCGGGTTGGCGCGGAGCGGGTCGCGCGGGGCGGCGCGGAGCCGGCTGCCGGGTGGCCTGAGCGCGGGCACGCTGGGCGGCGCTGCCCTCCTCGCGGTCATCGCCGTCGCCGGCTATGCGATCGCCGCCGATCGCCTGAGCACCGAGCCGGTCGAGCTCGCCGATCCGTGCGTCGAGCGCGAGCGTCGCTCGGTCGGCGGCGTGGAGGGAGCGGCCGAGGGCGTGGCGCTCGAGGCGCTCGACCGCGCGGCGTGCAACTTCGGCTCGTCGCGCGAGGAGCTGGTGCTGGCGCTGTTCGACGACGAGTCCCGCCGCGCCTACCTGCGCGAGCACGGAGTGGACCCGCGCTCGCTTCGGGACCTGCTCGAAGGCGTCATCGGGCTGTGAGTTCGACAGCGTCTCGATGTCGTACCGCAACCCGGTGTCGGCGTCGAGGAGGTACTTGTAGTCGGGCCGCTTGCCGGTGCGGCACCGCTAGCGCTCGGCCTGAGAAAGTGCATCCTCTAGGCCGCGAGAGACCAGCGTGCGGAGCCTCGGTCTCTCAACCCGTCTGACCCACCCCTCTAGCTTTCGTTCATTGAAGCCTTCGGGGAGTGACAATTCGGGAAAGAAGCTGCGCCCGCCGCGGGGGGCTCTGACATACACGCTGTCAAAGAGCGCCTTCTCCGGCGTCGCCAGGCAAGGTGAAACCACTCGATGAGCTGTGCATCGGAGTGCTCGGCCATGCGATCTAACGGTACAGATAATTGACTTCTGCGTCAGTATTTTGCATCGTCGGAGCGCCGGCGTCGTCCCCTCCCATACTTCCGCCTGCAAGTCTGACGGGATCACCGAGCGCTTCGCAGAGCACAGCGTGAGTTCGAATGAGGCGTGCAGGAGCGGTTCGCGCTTGTCCGAGCGCTTACCAGATCGCCATCGGCCGCGGATGGGCGTGATCGCGGATCGCCCGGTCCTTCGTCACGAGCCGCAAGCCGTGCTCGATGGCTGTCGCGAAGATGAGCCGATCAGCCGGGTCGCCCGGAAAGGAGGACGGAAGGGCCACGGCGGTGTCGGCGATGGCCGGGGTCACGCCCATCGTTCGCACCTGGACCGCGAGCCCGCTCAACCAGGTTCGGATCGGGATGGTGACGACGATCCGCTCGTGCCTGGCCAGCCACGCCAGCTCGAACCACGAGATCGTCGCCACCGCCAGCTCGTCGGCCTCATCGAGAACCTCGCCCGCCGGCCGACTCACCCGCTCCGGCTCCGCCGACCATCAGTGGACGACATGCGTGTCGAGCAGGACCGCGCTCACGCTCACTCCGCATTCCATCGCGCGCCGGTGGTGAACAGCCTCCCGTCATCGTCCGCGGTCATTGCCACCCCCTCAAACGATCCCTTCAGCGACCGGGCGCCTGCGGCGGGCACGAGGCGCGCGACTGTACGACCGTGCTTCGTGACTCGATCTCCTCACCCCGGCCGCGTCGTCCAGCAACCGAAGGAGCTTCGCCTTGGCCTCCTTAGCGGTCACTTGCTTAGCCGTATGGCCAGCAAGGTAGATCCAGGGCTTAGTCATCGACGCCCGAGCCGTCTGCTGGAGAGCCGCCTGTACCACTTACCCAGCGTCTTCAACAGCGCGGAGCTTACGGGGGTCAGCGGGAAGGCCGTGCCAGATCTCACGTGCCACGATCTCCGGCCATTGGTCAACAGGGACCTTCTCCGTAAAGAGGGCGAGCGTCTCGCCAAGTGCGGTTGCCGCGGGAGCCAAGACACCCGCGAGACCGAGTTGGTGCACGGCGGCCGCCACCGCCTGGCAACACCTCCAATTCCCCACGGGCGATCGCAGTTCCCCGGCCGTCAGACCGACTGTCTTCAGCACTGCCTCCTCTCTCAGATTGAGGATGTTCTCCACGTCGACCTTGCAGGTGAGTACCCGCCGCTCCACGACAGAAGCAGCGAGCCCGGCGGCGTCGTCCAGCTCGTCGTCGGCAAGATGCGATAGGCCTCCACCACAACACTCTCGCGCGGACGGCCTAGATAGAGGACCTCAAAGGCCCGGGGAGCTCCCCACCGTCCTCCAGCGGTGCTACCGACTAGCTCGTTCCAGCGTAGGGAGATGTGGCGCTCGAACTGGCCTTGCACGCGGATCGGCTCGACCTCGGCGATAGCGACCAGCAGATCGCGGCGCCTCACATCGCCCCCGCGCGTAGCCGCTCGATCGCGTCGAGTACCTCCTCGTAGTTACCCTCCTCGAGTAGGGCGATAGGGCGACGACCTTCAAGGCTCCGCTTGCGTCCATGCAGCCAGATTTCCGCTCCCTCCCGCGTGTAGATGTCTCGGAGGAGCTGAGCCACATAGTGCACCTCGAGCAGGCGGTCGCGGTTACGCCCGCGCGGGATGTGCTCGCCTGAACTCCAGTTGCGGACCTGCCGCTCGGCGACGCCCACGAGCCGTGCGATGTCCGCCGTGCTCATGCCGCCTTCGTGGACCTCCTCGACGATCCGTGCATACAACGCATGTTCCCTACGCGCGCGAGCATGCGCTTGACCCGAAATCGCTGACGGATCGGTTTCTGCTGGATGGCCTCGCCGCGAGTTGTCTCGAGTTTCAGGTCGAGCATGGTGCTTCCGCCGTCATCCCGCCTTACTTCTACGCCGAGTCCCCGGACGACCCGGCCTTCGACGCGACCGTCAGCGCGCTCGGCCACACCGCACGCCGCATGCGAGTTGAGGGCGTGTCTTTGCCGCTCGTGCCGCTTCTATGCGCACAGGTCCAGAGCTTCACGCGCCGCCAGGGATGGGAGGACGCGCTAGATCGCTTTGCCGCCGCTGCCGCAGAAGTTGGGCCCCAGGCGCTTGCGCTCTGCCTGTCCCCAGTCGGGGATGGCCGCGAGAGCTACCCGAAGCTCTGGCCCTGCTCACAGCCGCTCGGCGCCTAGGTACCTCCGGTGTCCCTGTGCTCGCGTGGCGGCAGGGCGCGTACGGCGCGGCGCTGGTGGCGGCCGGACTCAGTGGATACGAGTGCGGCATGGGCAGCTCAGAACAGTCAAGAGTGCGAGCCTATATGCGCGCGCGAAAGCCGCGAGCGAGGGACTCGAAGCCGTTCGCCGCGAGTGGGGTCTACTTCCCCTCGCTCGGACGGAGCGTTCCTCGCAAGGTTGCTCGAATCCTCCTCGGTGATCGGCGGCTGAAGGGGCGCCTAGTCTGCCCATCCATCGGCTGCTGCCCGCAAGGTGCGCAGAGCATGCTCTCCGCCAAGGGACGCGTACATGCGGTCCGTTCCCGGGCGCGAGAGCTCATGGAGCTGGCCGAGATGCCGTCGGAAGCCTGGCGCCTACACCACGTAGAAAACGCCGCCGCCGCCGCCCACGTGACCGCGCTGAAGGCGAACGAGGTACTCGCCGCCGCTGGGGTGAACAACCGTGTGCCCACAGAGGGCTATGAATCGCTCCAGCAGGTCGCCGATTTCCTGCGCCTGCATGAGGCTGAGCCAAGTGTACGGAGTTCAAAGTCCCAATAGACCGCGCACGCTCGTGCTGAAGCCGTTCCTGATCGACGGAGCTGAAGCAGTGAGCGCGCAGGGTCCCTGCACGGCCCTACAGGCCGCACCAGCGACGGATGAGCTCGACGTAGATCTCGACCGCCTGCTCGATCCGCGCGAGCGAGCACCACTCGTCCGTCTGGTGCGCCTGGCCGGGTTCGCCGGGCCCGCAGATGATCGTCGGCGGGCCCCCGTAGGCGTCCTTCAGCACCGCGGCGTCCGTGAAGGGACGCAGGGCCCCGGGCTGCGGTCGCTCGCCGAGGATCGGCGTGAGCGCCTCGAGCACCTCGAGCACCCACGAGTCGTCCGGGTCGGTCTCCACCGGAGCCAGGCTGAGCATCGGGGTGAGCTCGACGAGCTCTCCTACGCACCGCTCCAGCTCCGCCCGAAGCCGTTCGTGGTCGACCCCGGAGACGGTGCGGATGTCGATCCCGGCGAGCGCTCGATCCGGAACGGAGTTGACGTTCTGCCCGGCGTGGAACGTGCCAACGCTGAGCGTCGCGCGCCCGAGCAGCGGGTGGTGGAAGTCGCCGATCGGGAAGCGCCGCAGCCGCCCGATGGCCTCCGCCATCGCGTAGATGGCGTTCTCGCCCAGCTCCGGCGCCGAGCCGTGCGCCGACCGCCCCGTCGCCTCCGCCTCCAGCCAGAGCACGCCCTTCTGGGCGACGCAGGGCTGATTGGAGGTCGGCTCGGCCACCACGATGGCGCCGGCCCGCTCCAGCAGTCCCGCGTCGGCGAGGCGCGCGGCGCCCTCACAACCGGTCTCCTCGCCCGCGGTGAAGACGAGCTCCAGTCCGGCCCCCGCCCGCGCCCCGATCGAGCCGGCGAGCCGCTCCGCGGCGACCACGATCGCCGCGACACCGCCCTTCATGTCGCTGCTGCCGCGGCCGTGGAGACGGCCCTCGGCGAGCTCGCCCCCGAACGGCTCGCGCGACCAAGCCGCGCCGCCCACGGCCACGACGTCGAGATGGCCGGTCAGGCAGAGCGCCGGCCGATCGCCACCGCCAGCGAGCCGGGCGATCAGGCTGGGCCGCCCGGGCGCGAGCTCGTGGAGCTCGGTGGAGAAGCCGGCGGCCTCCAATCGCGGCGCGAGCAGGGCGGCGGCGGCCAGCTCGTCGCCGGGCGGGTTGACGGTCTCGGCACGGACGAGGGACTGAGCGAGTAGGACGGGCTCGTTCACCAAAATTACGACTGTACGGTAGGGTGCGCGCTAAGGCAAGTGGAACCCGACCCTAGCGACAAGCACCCGCGCCGGGCCCCTGGGGTGGATGAACGTCGGGCCCCGGTGGTGGACTCGCATTCCCACGTGATCCCGACTGCCATGGTGGATTGGGTCGCCAGCGGCGCCGGCCCGCACGACATCGAGGTCAGGCGCGGCGGGACCGGACGCCCGCTCATGTCACACGCCAACGGGCTCTCGTACGAGCTGTCCACGAGCTTCACGAGCGTCGAGGCGAAGCTCGCCGAGATGGACGCGGTCGGCATCGACATGACGATCGTCTCCCTGGCTCCGGAGCTGTTCGCCTACGACCTGCCCCCCGCCCGCGCCCTGGAGGCGGCGCGGCTCGCCAACGACGCACTGGCCGACTTCGCGCGGCGTTCGGGCGGGCGCGTGCACGCGGTCGCCACCCTCCCCATGGGCACGCCCGCGGCTGCCGCCGCCGAGCTGGAGCGCGCTCACCTCGACCTTCGCCTCCCGGGAGCCCTGCTGGGCGCCAGCGTCGAGGGAGAGCACCTGGATGCCGCGCGGTTCGAGCCGGTCCTGAGGACGGCCGAGGAGCTGGGGGCGCCGTTGATGCTGCACCCCTACCGGTCGATGACGGGGCGCCCGGGCCTGGGGATGGATGGCTTCCACCTCGCGAACACCCTCGGCAATCCGCTCGAGACGAGCATCGCCGCGAGCCGGCTCATACTCGGCGGTGTTCTCGATCGTCACCCCGGGCTGACGTTCCAGCTCGCCCACGGCGGTGGCGCGCTTCCCTACCTGCTCGGGCGCCTCGAGCACGCCTACGAGACCAATCCCGCCGCGCGCGCCGTCGCCGCCGCGAACCCGGCGTCCTACCTGGGCCGGTTCCTGTTCGACACGGTCCTGTTCGACCCGCGCGCCGTCGACTTCCTGCTCTCGCTCGCCGGCCCCGGCAACGTGGTCTTCGGGAGCGACCTCCCATTCGCGGAGGCGGATCGGCGCTCGCTCGAGCGGCTGACGACCGCCGGCGCGGACAACTCGCGCGTACTGGGGCTGAACGCCGTGCGGGCATATCGGCTCGACGCCGGCGACGAGGCCGGCGAGCCGAGCGCGGCGCCGGCCACGCAGGGTTGACGCTGGTAATAGTCCTCCGTACGATAGGAGACCTGGTGTACAACGACTGTGACTCGGAGGCGCGATGGGGTTGGCTAACACGGAGGGCGATCCGGTGACCGGGACACAGGCCGCGGACCGTCAGCGCCTCGCGCCCCCGGGCCATTGGAACTGGCACGTCCGAACCCCGTTCTCCCAGGGTTGGCGGGTCGGCAACCTGGTCTTCGTCGGCGGTCAGCTCTCCGCGGGTCCGAACGGCGAGGTTATCGGGGCGGGGGACATCGAGCTCCAGACCCGCACCGCCTTCGAGAACGTCACCCGGGTGCTGGACGAGGCCGGGGCGAGTTGGAGCGACGTCGTGAAGCTGAACACCTACTACGTGTACGACGGACCGCCGGAGCGAGCCCAGGAGTTCTGGGAGCAGATGACGCGGGTGCGACTCGAGTACCTGCCGGATCCGGGTCCGTCCGCCACGGCCGTACGCGTGGCCGGGCTGATGTACGACGGCTTTTTGATCGAGGTGGACGTGATTGCGGCCCTGTCCGAGGACGGGGACGGGGAGGCGGCGGGACGCGCCGCGAGGCGACCTGAAGGGAGCGCGTGACATGAGCGCCAACGGCGCCGAGGCCGACACGGCCCAGATGCGAGCGATGATCGACACGCTGATGACGCCCGAGCGCGGCGCCGACCTCGTGCTGCGCGGCGGACGCCTGGTCAACGTCGTCAGCGGCGAGATCTATCCCGCCGACGTCGCCATCCAGGGCGAGCGCGTACTGAGGGTGGGGGACTGCTCCAGCCTGGTGGGCGAACGGACGCGCGTCGTCGAGCTGGACGGGGCCCATGTGCTGCCCGGCCTGATCGACGCGCACATGCACTTCGAGAGCGCGATGCTCAACGCGACCGAGTTCTCGCGCCTCTCGATACCGACCGGCACCACGACGATCGTCTCCGATCCGCACGAGATCGCGAACGTCCTCGGTCCGGAGGGCGTCCGCGAGATCGCCCTCGAGTGCGCGCGGCTGCCGAACCGCGTCCACACGCGCGTGCCGTGCCGGATACCGGACGTGCCGGGCGTGGAGACGTGCGGGCGCGAGATCACCTTCGACGACCTCCCGGCGATGCTCGAGTTTCCGACCGTGGACGGCGTGGGCGAGGTGCAGAGCGTCGCGGCCCCGACGCTTGTCTACAAGCACACGCCCGAGGTGTTCGACGATGTCCTGCGCTCGACGACCTACACCCGCCAGCACCACAGGGTGGTGGACGGCAACGCCGCCGCCATCTTCGGCGACGACCTGGCCGCCCACGTCATCGCCTGCGGGACGGACATCTCGTGCCACGAGACGACGACGAAGGAGGAGTGCACGGAGAAGCTGCGCTACGGCGTCTGGGTGCTGATGCGAGAGGGCTCGACCCAACGCAACATGGCCGAGTGCATCAGGCCCTACACGGAGGACGGGCTCGATCCCAGCCGCCTCTGCCTGGCCACGGACGACATGCTTCCCGACGACCTCCAGGCCGGGGGACACATGAACGACATCGTCCGGCGCACGATCGCGGCCGGCATCGACCCCGTCCTGGCCATCAAGATGGCCACCATCCATCCCGCCACGTGGATGGGCCTGACCGACGTGGGCGCGCTCGTCCCCGGCAAGCTGGCGGACGTCGCGGTCGTCCAAGGACCGCTCGAGGAGATGGACGTGAGCTCCGTGTACATCGGCGGCCAGCATGTCGCCGAGGACGGCGAGCTGCTGATCGACCTGCCGCGCTATCGCTATCCCGACTGGGTGCGCAGCAGCGTGACCCGAGCTCCGGTCGGCGCGGCCGACCTCGCGGTGAGCGCCGCGGGCGATACCGCGCGGGTGCGGGCGGTCGGGCTCATCCCCGACCAGAACCTGTCGCGTGCGGTCGAGGGGGAGCTGCCGGTCGTGGACGGCATCGCGCGCGCATCGGTGGAGGACGACCTGCTGCACGCCGCGGTCGTGGAGCGCTACGGGCGCACCGGCGAGATCGGGCGCGGCTTCGTACATGGCTTCGGGATGCGGCGTGGCGCCATCGCCGAGAGCGTCTCGCACAACAGCCATAACATCATGGTCATGGGCACCAACCTCGAGGACATGGCGCTCGCGGTGAACGACGTGATCGAGATGCAGGGCGGCGTCTCGCTCGCCGACGCGGGCGAGCTCGTGGACCGCCTACCCCTGCCGGTGGCCGGGCTCATCAACGACGAGCTCACCGCGCCCGAGATGTCGGCGACGATGGCGCGCATCACCGAGGTAGCGCGGGAGCGTCTCGGCGTGAAGGTGCACGGGCCGTTCATGCACCTCGCGTTCCTGAGCCTCACCACGAGCCCAACGTGGAAGCTCACCGATCGGGGCGTGCTCGACGTCGAGAGCTACACGATCCTGCCCGCGGTGGTGGAGCCGGCCACGGCACCGGCGGCCTGAGGGGGGTGACGGCATCAGCACCGAGGACTCCACTACGGCGCTGCCCAGGGTCGGGCGGGAGGCGCTCGCGCGGCCAAGATTCGAGGTAATCGACCTCAGCCGCGACATCCACGAGGGCATGCCGCTCTGGCCCGGTCACCAGTTGCCCTTCATGATGGTCAACCAGACGCACGACGGCTTCAAGCAGCGCTGGGGCACGTCGTTCGGCTTCCAGGCGCACAACTGGCTCCTCAGCGAACACACGGGCACCCACACGGACGCCATCTTCGAGTACGACCCGGGGGGACCGACGCTCGACGAGATGCCGTTGGAGTACTACTACGGCGAGGCCATCTGCGTGGACGTGAGCGACGTCCGCCATCCCGACTACATCACGCGCGAGCGCCTGGCGGCGGCGGTGGAGCGGTCCGGTCAAGGGCTCCGGACCGGCGACATCGTATTGCTGTACACCGGCCATGGTGACCGCACATTCGGGACGCGCGAGTTCATCGAGGTCTACACCGGACTGGATCGCGATGCGGCGCTCTGGCTCGCCGAGCGGGGCGCCGTCAACATCGGCATCGACTCGCTGGCCATCGACCACAGCGACGACACCGGCTTCTCCGCGCATGCGGTCTGCGCCGAGTACCAGATCGTCAACACCGAGAACCTGACGAACCTGCGCCAGCTCACCGGGACGCGCTTCATGTATATGGGGCTGCCGCTCCACTTCAGGCGGGGCACGGGGTCGCCCGTACGAGCGGTGGCGTGGACGCTGGCCGAAGGCTGAGCGAAAGCCGCCGGTAGAACAGCAAGTGCCGAAGCGAACGCCACCGAAGGAGCGCCGGCCCAAGGGCGGCAGCGCCAACGGCGCGCCCGGCGGCGGCGGGAAGGACGGGGTCTACATCCAGGAGGTCGCGGCCATGCTCGGCGTCTCCGCCTCGATGCTCCGGGTCTGGGAGCGGCAGGGGCTGCTGGCCCCCGCGCGCTCGGCCTCGGGGTTCCGGATCTACAGCATCGACGACATCGCGCGCCTCCGGCGCATCCGCGACCTCATCCGCGGCGAGGGGCTCAACGTCGCTGGCGTTCGTCGCGTGCTGGAGCTGGACCAGCCGCCGCCTCCGCCGGCGGCGGACAGTGAGCCGGACGCGCGCGGTCTGGGCGAGCGGCTCAAGCAGTTGCGCCGGGAGGGCGGGCAGTCGCTGCGCGACCTGGCGACCGAGACCGGCCTCAGCCCCTCGCACATCAGCGCGATCGAGCGCTCGCTCAACCGGCCGTCCATCGCCGCGCTCCAGAAGCTCTGCGCGGCGCTGGGGACCAGCATGGTCGAGGTGATGGGCGGCCACGCCCAGAGCGCCGAGCAGCTCGTGGTCCGTACCGACGAACGCCGGCCGCTCGAGCTCGGGATCCCCGGCGTCGAGATCGAGGAGCTGTACGCGATCGACACCCAGCTCGAGTCCCTGCTGTTCAAGCTCGCCCCCGGGGCGGGCAGCGGGGAGGCCTATCAGCACGCCGGCGAGGAGTTCCTGTACGTGCTCGAGGGCACGTTCGAGATCACCCTCGACGAGACCAGCGTGCATCGGCTCGAGGCGGGCGACTCCATGACCTTCCAGAGCCACCGCCCCCACCGCTGGTCCAATCCCAGCGCCGAGCGGGATTGCTCGATCGTCTGGATCAACACCCCGCGCACGTTCTAGATCCAGTCGGTCGCGTCGGGGAGACCCCGGTCGCGGGGTCCCGATTGACACGGCTATGACCCTTCTGTATGGTGGCAAACGTAGTGTACGCACGTCTCCCCGAGCCCGGCGCCGTGCATGTCCCTCACTCGCCCGACCGGCCCGAGTCCCGACTGAGGCTGGCCGACCTCGCCCATCGCTTCGGCCTGCTGGGCGCCTGGCTCGCGGTGATCGCGCTCTTCGGTGCGTTGGTCCCCGAGACCTTCCTGACCTGGACCAACCTCCAGACGATCCTCGGCTCTCAGAGCGTCCTGATCATCGTGACGCTCGGCCTCGTCATCTCGCTGACGGCGGGCGAGCTAGACCTCTCGGTCGCGGGCGTCCTGACCCTCTGCGTGGTGGTCATCGCGAAGCTGAACGTGCTCGCCGGCGTGCCGATCGGCCTCGCCGTGGCCGCCGCGATCGGAGTGGGGCTCGTCGTCGGCGCGGTCAACGCCTTCCTCGTGGTCAAGGTCGGGATCGAGTCGATCATCGTCACGCTCGGCATGGGCACGCTGCTGGTCGGCATCTCCTTCGCCATCGAGGAGAGCCAGGTCGGCGGGATCTCGCAGGTGCTCGTCGATGCGGCCCGCACCCAGGTCCTCGGCATCCAGCTCGGGTTCTACTACGGCCTGCTGCTGACCGCGCTCGTTTGGTACGTGTACTCGTTCACCCCGCTCGGGCGCTACATCTACTTCGTCGGAGCCGGTCGCGAGGTGGCGCGCCTGGCCGGCGTGCCGGTCGAGCGCATCAGGGCCGGCGCTCTGATCGCCTCCAGCGTCTTCGCCGCGGTGGGAGGAATCATTCTGGCCGGCCTGCTCGGCGCGACCGACCCCAACGTGGGAAGCAGCTTCCTGCTGCCGGCGTTCGCGGGCGCCTTCCTCGGCGCGACCGTGTTCACGCCGGGCCGGTTCAACCCCTGGGGGTCCTTCATCGCGGTCTACTTCCTCGTGACGGGGATCACCGGCCTGCAGTTGCTCGGGCTCTCGGGCTGGATCGAGCAGGTGTTCTACGGCGGCTCGCTCGTGCTCGCCGTCACCCTCTCCCGCCTCGTCGGGCGCCGGCAGGCGCGGCTCGACGTGTCCTTCCAGCAGGAGAGCTAGGCCGCGTGAACGGCCAGTCGACGCCCCTGCTCGAGGCGAATGCCTGGTCGAAGCAGTTCGGCGGGCGCACGGTGCTCGACGCGGTGGACCTGACGATCGCCCCGGGCGAGATCCACGCGCTGATCGGACAGAACGGCTCGGGCAAGTCGACGTTCATCAAGATCCTGGCCGGCATCCACCGGCCGGAGCCCGGAGCGTCCCTGCGGGTCCGCGGGGAGGACGTGCACCTGCCGCTGCGGCCCGGGCAGGCGCGGTCGCTCGGGGTCGCTTTCGTCCACCAGGACCTCGGCCTGCTGCCCACCGCCACCGTGCTCGAGAACATGCGCATCGGGCAATACGAGACCCGCTTCGCCTGGTACGTGCCGTGGAGGCGGGAGCTGCGCGCGGCGCGGGCCAAGCTGCGCGAGTTCGGGCTCGACATCGACCCCCGCGCCCGCGTTCAGGAGCTGCGCGACGTGGACCGGGCCCTGCTGGCGATCGTGCGCGCCCTCGAGGATCTGCGCGGGCACCCCGGTGGGGTGCTGGTGCTCGACGAGCCAAGCGCCTACCTGCCGCGCGACGGCGTCGAGCGCCTCTTCGGCGCGGTCCGGCGGGTGGCGGCGCAGGGATTCGGCGTGCTGTTCGTCACGCATCGGCTCGACGAGGTGACGGCCCTGGCGCGGTCGGTCTCGGTGCTGCGCGACGGCGCGCTCGTCTGGCGCGGCGACGCGGCCGGAACGACCGAGGACGATCTGATCGAGCGCATTCTCGGCTTCTCGCCCGGGCAGCTCTACCCCGAGCATCACGAGTCGCGCGGGGAGCCCGTGGTCTCGATCCGCGCCCTGGCCGGATCGACGCTCAAGAGCTACTCCACCGACATCAGGCGCGGCGAGGTCCTGGGCGTGACCGGGCTGCTCGGCATGGGCCACGACGAGATTCCCTACCTGCTGTTCGGGGCGCAGCCGGCGGCGTCCGGGACGGTGCGACTCGCCGGCCGGGAAGCGGACGTGTCGGCGCTGAAACCGGCGGCCGCGATGCGCATGGGAATGGCGCTGATGCCGGCGGACCGCCTCAGGCGCAGCGGTCTCGGCGGGGCCACCGTGCTGGAGAACGCCACCATGCCCACGCTCGGGAGGTACTTCAGCGGCGGCCTGCTGAGGCACGGGCGGGAGCGCGGCGCCGTCGAGTCGCTGCTGCACGAGTTCGACGTCCGGCCGCCGGCTCCCAGCGCTCCCCTGCGCACGCTCAGCGGCGGCAACCAGCAGAAGGTGCTCGTCGCGAAGTGGTTCGAGACCGCGCCGTCGCTCTTCCTGCTGCACGAGCCCACTCACGGCGTGGACGTCGGAGCGAAGCGCCAGATCTTCCAGCGGATCAGGTCGGCGGCGGACGACGGCAGGGCCTTCCTCCTCGCCAGCGCGGAGTACGAGGACATGGCCCACCTCTGCGACCGAGTCATCGTCTTCCGCCACGGCGAGGCGGTCGCGGAGCTGTCCGGCAGCCAGTTGACCGCCGATCGCATCGTCGACCAGTGCTTCCGCGACTCCCGCGCCGGAGCGAACGGAACTTCATCTACGTCGAAATCGGAAGTCGATCAAGGAGCGGTGCATGGCTGAGTGGTACGTGGACAAGGGGCAAGGTCCCGCCCTGGTGCTTGCGCACGGGACGCTGCTCGACAAGTCGATGTACGACCCGCAGATCCCGGAGCTGAGCCGGGACTACCGAGTGATCGCCTACGACCACCGCGCTCGCAGGAGCGACTGGCAGGGTCCATATGGCCTCGAGGAGCTCGGGGACGACTGCCTGTCGCTGGTGGACTCGCTCGGCGTCGACCGCTTCGTCCTGGGCGGGATGTCGATGGGCGGGTTCATGGCGATCCCGCTCGCCCTCGAGATGCAGGATCGGCTCGACGGCCTGATGCTGATCGCGACCATGGCCGGGCGTTACCCGCTCGACGAGCTCAAGCGCAACGAGCTCCACGTGAACCAGTTGCTCGGCCTGGACAAGGTCCCACGCGACTTCGCGGAGTGGGATGCCCAGCTCGTGTTCGGCCAGACGACGATGCGGGAGAACCCGGCCGTCGTCCAGCGCTGGACCGACCAGTGGACCACCTACGGCGCGGAGGCCGTGTACTGGGAGTTCAACTCCTGGATGCGCAAGGGGGACTATCAGGAGCGCCTGCGCGAGCTGGAGCTCCCGGTCCTGGTCATCCACGGCGAGGAGGACCCCGTACTCCCGATCGATCGCGCCGAGGCGATGATGGACTACCTCCCGAACGCCGAGCTCGTCCGGATCCCGAACGCCGGGCACACGATCACCGACGAGGCGCCGGAGGAGGTTACGCGCGCAATGCGCGCGTTCATGGACCGCGTCCACGGGCGTGCCAACGAGGCTCGCGCCGTGGACCGGGCGATCACGTAGCGAAACGCACTTCAGCGACGAGGAGGAGAGATGCCGAATCGAGAGACAACCTCGCATCGCGAGGACGGGCCGCCTCACGGCCGCGGCGTCCGCGCGGCGTTGGCCGTCGGTCTCGCCTTGGCGGTCGTCGCCCTGGCGGCCTGCGGCTCGGATGACGACGACGGCGGCGGCGGAGGAGGCGGCGGTGGCGAAGGCGGCGGGGGCGCCGACGTGCAGCAGGCGAAGCGCTTGGTCGCCGAGGCCGAGGCGCCCGTCGAGTTCGAGGCCCCCGGACCCGCGGTCGAGTTCGGCGACGAGCTGCGCGGCAAGACCTACTTCCAGATCGTCAACGGGCTCGAGTTCCCCTTCATCCAGGGCATGGTCGCCGGTGTGAAGGAGGCCGCCGAGGCGACCGGGATGAACATCGTCGTCACCGACGGGGCGGGCTCGACGTCGAAGGCCGCCCGGCTGATCGAGCAGGCGGTCGGGCGAGAGGTGGACGCGATCGCCCTCTACGGCTTCTCTCCCAACGCCCTCACCGCCCCCATCCGCGGTGCGAAGGACGCGGGGATCCCGGTGGTCGTCACGGTCGGGCAGGATTCGACCGCGGTGCCGCCCGAGCTGAAGGAGATCGGCGTGGCGGGCATAGCCTCGTACTCCTACACCGGGGCCGGACGAGAGCTCGCCAACTACGTGATCGCGGATTCCGAAGGCGAGGCGAAGGTCACGATCTTCGACGTGCCGGAGATCGACGCCTCGGCGCTGGAGAAGGGCGGCTTCCTCGAGCAGATGGAGAAGCTCTGCCCGGACTGCGAGACGACCACGGTGGACGCCCCGTTGGCGCAGTGGCAGTCGGGTCTGCCGTCGCAGACGGCGTCGGCGATCCAGAAGGACCCGAACGTGGACTACCTCTTCCCCATGTTCGACGGAATGGTGTTCTCGATGATCCCCTCGGTGAATCGAGTCGGCGCGCAGGATCGCGTCTCGATCGTCAGCAACAACGCCAGTCAGCCGCTGCTCAAGGACATCCAGAGCGGCAAGCCGCCGATGGCGGCCGACGTCGGCGTGTCGACCCACTGGCTCGGCTGGGCGCTGATGGACCAGGCGGGACGCCTGTTGGTGGGCGAGCCCCCGGTCGATGACGCGAAGGTGCCGCTGCGACTCTTCACGGAGAAGAGCCTGCGGGGCGTCGACCTGGAGGCGAACGAATCCACCTGGTACGGAGACGCGGACTTCCGGGGCGAGTACCGGCGGCTGTGGGGTTATTAGCATCCGGGGGCTCGCGCCCCCGGACCCCCGCGCCACCTGGCCGGCCGAGGCGATCCGGGGGCTCGCGCCCCCGGACCCCCGCGCCACCTG
>Ga0187894_10004230_pt1 | contig 15540 bp, 6 predicted proteins | sample GBC1701081metaG_FD_136650 | JGI IMG/M metagenome (GOLD analysis project Ga0187894, IMG submission 136650) | White microbial mat communities from a lava cave in the Kipuka Kanohina Cave System on the Island of Hawaii, USA - GBC170108-1 metaG ... | reverse complement strand
GGGGGGCCCGGAAGACGCGGCGCCGGACGGTGTTGTGTCCGTGCCGTCGGTCCAGGGAGTAGGTCGGGACATGGGGACGAACAGCCGGGTCGTGTGGTCGGAGGGCATGTTTCTCCGGCCGCAACACTTTCAGCAGCAGACGCGGCATGTCGACCGCTTCGTGCACCAGCGGGTGTCCCCGGTGCGGTCGTTCGGTTGGGGTGTGACCGAGTTCCAGATCGACAAGGCTGCGCTGAATATCGGTAAGTTCGCCCTGGCATCCGCCACCGGCGTGCTGGACGACGGCACGCCGTTCGCTATTCCCGACGATGTACCGCCGCCGATACCCATCGACGTTCCGGAGCTGACCCGGAACCAACGGGTGTGCGTCATCCTGCCGTTGGCACGGGCCGGCATGCCGGACACGGTACAGGGCGACCGTGATGACGTGGCCGCCCGCTACGCGGCGGGCGACTACGATGCGACGGACTCGATTGTCGGCAGCGACGTTGTTGCGCCGGTCAGCATCGGACAACTGCGGCTGCGGTTCGCCATCGAGGGTTTTGGCGACCTCGGCGGGTTTGCGGCGCTGCCGATCGCCCGCATCGTCGAGGTCCGCGGTGACAGCAAGCAGGTCATCATCGACGATCAATATATTCCGCCCTGTTTGGCGATTTCGGCGTCACAGCCGCTCAGTTCGTTCGCCGTGGAATTGCACGGCCTGCTGCACAATCGCGCCGAGGCGATCGCGGCGCGATTGGCCCAGCCCAGCATGCGTGGCGCCATGGAAATGGCAAACCTGCTGCTGTTGCAGATCACCAACCGATATGCGCCCTTGGCCGCGCATATTGCCCAGACGCCAACACCGCACCCGCAAGACTGGTACGGGCTGCTGGTGCAGATGGCGGGTGAACTGGCGACCTTTACATCGCAGCGTCGCCGGCCGTCGGAATTCCCGATCTACAAGCACGACGACCTGCAGAAGGTCTACGAACCGGTGATTGCGGCCTTGCGCCAGGCGCTGTCGGCGGTGCTCGAGCAGGGTGCAGTCCAGATCCCGCTGCAGGAGCGCCGCTATGGCGTGCATGTTGGCGTCATTCAGGACAAGACCCTTCTGCGGACGGCGCCCTTCATCCTGGCGGTGCGATCGGAAGTCTCGCCGGATGCCTTGCGGCGGACCTTCCCGGCCAGCGTCAAGATCGGTCCCGTCGAGCAGATCGTTCAACTCGTGAACGTGGCGTTGCCGGGTATCAAGCTGTCGGCACTGCCCGTGGCGCCACCGCAGCTGCCGTTCAACGCCAGCACGGTGTATTTCGATCTCGATCGCTCGAGCGAGTTCTTCCGTGCTCTGGCCAACGCCGGCGGTATCGCCATTCATGTCGGCGGCGAATGGCCGAAATTGCAAATGGAACTCTGGGCCATCAGGCAGCAGACCTGACGGCGGGAGGCACACATGGCCGGCAGCTCCAACGACCCGTTCGGCGACAGCGCCGGCGAGAACCGAACAGTGGTGCGCCCGGGCGTCGGCCGGCCGCAGCCTGCTCAGGCACCGGGCCCGACCCCGCAACCCAATCAGCCGCCCTATCCGCCTGCACCGCAACAGCCGGCCTATCCGCCCGCAGCGCAACAACCGGCCTATCCGCCCGGACCGCAACAGCCGCCATCGGCATTCGATGCGCCAGGGGGCAATCAGGCACCGCCGCTGCAGCAAGGGACGTTCGCGGCGCCGAATCAGCAAGGGCGGCTGGCCGCCGTCGCAGCAGGCCGTCCCGGCGCCTCATCATTTGACGTCGCCGACCTGGCGCGCGGCACTGGCTCGCCGCTGGCCGCTGCCGCCGTTCCGCTGCTGGGGCTATCGGCTCGGCTGCGCGGCATGACCGGGCAGGTCGACGTCAATGCCGTGCGCGAGAGCGTCTACCAGGAGCTGCACGGCTTCGCCAAAGCGGGGCGCGAAGGCGGCGTCCAGCCCGAGCTTCTGCGCGCGTCGCACTATGCGGTGGCCGCCACCATCGACGACGTGGTGATGAACACGCCATGGGGCGCGCATAGCGGCTGGAACAAGCGCACCATGGTCAGTGCCTTTCACGGTGACGTGGAGGGCGGTGAGCGATTCTACGCCTATCTCGAGCGCATGACGCAGGCGCCGACCGTCAATCGGCCGGCGCTGCAGATCATGTACGACTGCATGTCGCTGGGCTTCCTGGGGCGCTATCGCCTGCGCGCGCGGGGGCCGGCCGAGCACGATCAGGTCCGCGAGAAAGTCTGGCAGATCCTGCGCAATCTCGCCGGGCCCTTGGAGCGCGAGCTGTCGCCAGATTGGCGCGGTGTCGACGCGCCGGCCAAGCTCAGCAACCGCGCCATTCCCGCCTGGCTGGTCGCCGCCATCGCCGCGTTGCTCGCGTTCCTGATCTTCGGCGCGCTGCTGATCGCTCTGTCGGTACGTGCCGATGCCACGGATGGTCCGTTCTCGCGGCTGCTCAAGACGAGTGAGATCAAGCTCCCGCTCTCTCCCAACCAGCCACCGCCCCCGCCGCCCCCGCCGCCGGATACGCGCGTCACCCACTTCCGAACCCTGCTGAAGCCGGAGATCGACGCCGGCAAGCTGTCGGTCGACCAGCAGGGGCCCGCGCTGCGCATCACGATCAATTTCAAGGACATGTTTCCGTCTGGCGAGGCATCGCTGCGCCCTGAACTGCAGGCCCTGCTCACCCGTATCGGGCAGGAGTTGAAGACGCCCGAAGGCAGGGGCAATGTCGAGGTCATCGGCCACACGGACAATGACCCGATCAGGACAGCCCGCTTCCAAAGCAACATGGCGCTGTCACAGGCGCGTGCCAACAATGCCGCCGACGCGATGATCGCGCAGTCGGGCAATCCCGAGCGATACACGAAGATCGGCAAGGCGGACACGGTGCCGATCGCCGACAACGCCACGGCCGAAGGCAAAGCCAAGAATCGCCGCATCGAGATTCGCCTGATCCGGCCCGAATGACGTCGGCGCTCCGGCAGGTACGCAAGGAACGAGTCACATGAAGCGCGTTGGGCAGGCACTCCTCAGTCCCTGGTTCCTGTATCCACTGGGAGCCGTGCTGCTGTCGTTGCTGATCTGGTTTGCCTTCCCGTTCATCGCTTTTGGCGGGTTCGAACCGTTCGACAGCATCTGGGTGCGCATCGGGCTGATCGTCTTCTTCGTCCTGCTGTTCGGCCTGTTGCTGTTCTTTCATTGGCGCAAAGGGCGCAAGGCCGACAAGGATATTGTCGCCGGCATCGCCGTCGCGACGGTCGATCCGACGGGCGAGGCGATTTCCTCAGAGCGCCAGCAGGTCGACGAGAAGCTCAGGGCAGCGCTGACCGATCTCAAGCAGACTCTCGGCAAGGGCGGCCAGACGCTGTACCAACTCCCGTGGTATGCCATCATCGGGCCGCCGGGCGCCGGCAAGACCACCGCTCTGTTCAATTCGGGCTTGAGGTTCCCGCTGGCTGAACGCCATGGTGCGGATCCGCTCAAGGGCGTCGGCGGGACACGCAACTGCGACTGGTGGTTCACCGAGAAAGCCGTGATCCTCGATACGGCTGGCCGTTGGACGACCCAGGACAGCGATGCCAAGGTCGATCAGGCCGCCTGGACCAACTTCCTCGGCATGCTGAAGCGGACCCGGGAACGCCAGCCGCTGAACGGTATCTTCGTGGTCTTCGGCGTTCCTGACCTGCTGGGCAAGTCGCGCGAAGATCGCATCGCCGATGCCCGGGCCGTTCGCACGCGGTTGCTGGAGCTGCAGGCTGCGTTCGGGCTGACGTTGCCGATCTACGTAGTGCTGACCAAGCTCGACATGATCGCGGGCTTCGTCGAGTTCTTTGACGACCTTGACCGCGAAGGCCGCGAGCAGGTGCTGGGCCTGACGTTCCCGCTCGGGACGGGCAACAAGGACGATCTTCCCCAGATGCGCTTCTCCGGGTTGTTCGACCGCCTGATCGAGCGGCAGCGTTCGCGTTTGCTCGACCGGCTGCAGGGCGAGCGCGATCTGGGACGGCGGACGCTGATCTATGGTTTCCCGTCGCAGTTCGCATCGATGGGACGCGTCATCGACGAGCTTCTGGCCGAGACGTTCAACGATTCGCGGTTTGCCAGCCGCCTGTCGCTGCGCGGTGTCTATTTCACCTCGGCCACGCAGCAGGGCAGCCCGATCGACCGGTTGATGGACGCCATCTCCGGCAAGTCCGGCATTCAGCGCCAGCAACTGCCGCCGCAGGTCGGGCAGGGCCGCGGCTTCTTCCTGCGCCGGCTCTTCGACGATGTCGTTTTCAACGAGGCGGGCCTGGTCGGCACCAACCCCAAGGTCGAGCGGCGCCGGGCGTTGATCCGCTATGCGGCGTTCGCCGCGACCGGTCTGTTCTTCCTCACCGCCGTCGGGCTGTGGACGTGGAGCTACTTCGACAACCGGGCCTTGATCACCAAGGTCGAGGACGAACTGCGCCGCCTGGAGCCGCAGATTGCTGCAGCGGAGAACCAGCGCGCCGCCATGCGCGATGCGAAGGATTTCGACCCGCGCAAGCACCTGCAGCTGCTCAACGAACTGCGCGCCCTGCCGACGGGCTACGAAGCGCAGCAAGGCGGCAAACGCGAAGCCGCGGGCTTCGGTCTGGGTCAGTCCGACCGGTTGGCACTGCAGACGACCGAACTCTACAAGCGCGGCCTGCGGTCGCTGCTGTTGCCGCACATCCTGGTGCATGCGCAGAGCAGGATGGCCGAAGTTCTCAACAAGCCACGGCCTGCTCCGGCAGACGAAGGGGCGGTCAACGAGTACCTGTTCGACGCCCTCAAGGCCTATCTGCTGTTGGGCAGTGAGAACGGGCGCTTCGGACGCTCATACAAGACGTTTGTCGCCGAGTGGTACAAGACCGACCTCGCCAACACGCCGACCTATACGGCCGGCGAGGCAGCGGCATTGTCGACCCACATCGCCGCCCTGGTGGAGGACCCGACCTGGGATCAGATCAACCTTGACGAAGCGCTGATCGGTCGTGTGCGCCAGCGCATTGCCACCCTGACAGTGTCCTCGCGGGCACTGCGGCGACTGGAGACGGATGAAACCCTGCGCAACCGGCAGGTCTGGCGGATTATCGACAATGTCGGCGCACAGCGCTCGGTCGCCGACGAGGTTCTCATCCGGCGCAGCGGCCAGCCGCTTTCGGCTGACGCCATTCCCTATCTCTATACGCGGCGAGGCTACTACGAGTTCTTCGTCAATCTCGTCGGGCCCGCCGCAGCCTCAGCCAACACCGATGCCTGGGTGTTGCGCCAAAGTACCTTGACTGGCGCTCCGGCCGTCAACCAGGTCGTGAACCAGACCGTCAAGGACTACATGGAGCGCTATATCAACTACTACAAGGCGGTGATCGAAGACGTGCGGGTGATACGGCTGAACGATCTTGAGCAGGGCGCCGATGTTCTGAACAAGCTCTCCAGCGCTGACTCGCCCATGCGTAACCTCTACGAGGCCGTGGCGCGCGAGACCCGCCTGTCGCAGACGCAGAAGGTTGATCCGGCGATCCTGGCCCTGCGTGGCAATATTCTGCAGCGGCTGCTGCGCGGGATCCAGGACACCGCCGACTGGATCCTCCAGGGCCAGCGCATTCTGGGTGACGGCAGTCTGCCCGGTCAGAGCGTCGACCGCGAATTCGAGGCACTGCATCGGTTCGTCGGACCGGAAGGCGCGCCGACGTCGACGCTCTCAGCGTTCCTGGACAGTTTCAGGACGCTGGCCAACAAGATGAGCGACGCGCGTCAGCCCGGCAATCCGGGCGGCAGCGCCGCCGTCAGCCAGCTGGCGCGACAGATCGCCGATCGCGCCGGACAGTTCCCCCGGCCTGTGCCGGAAATCGCTCGCACCATCGCGTCCGATGCCGGCAACCTTGGGACGAAGGCAACGCGCGAGCAGATGGCGGCCGAGTGGGACAGTCAGGTCTTCGGTTTCTGCCAGCGCAGCATCATCAGCAAATTTCCGATCAATCTGGGGGCCGCGGCGTCGAGCGACGCGAGTTCTGACGATTTCACCGCGATGTTCGCCAAGGGCGCGCGGATCGACAAGTTCGTCCAGCAGTACCTGCAAGTGTACCTCGATACCGGTTCCAACCCGTGGCGATGGAAGCCGGAGGCTCAGAGCCTGGCGTTCAACGGGAGGGTCCCGGAGGTGCTTCAGGCCGCGGCCGAAATCCAGGAGTCGTTCTTCGGGCCGGGCGGCGGCGCCCTGCGCGTGGACTTCTCCTTGAGGGTGACGGGCGGCAACGCCAAGGGCTCGAAACTGCAGATCGCCGGCGATGTCATGACACTCGATCAGCCGGACGCGACCAAGTCCTACGGCTGGCCCGTCGGCGCCGGACGCGGTGCCGGGGTTAGCAGTGATTTCAACGAGCAGACGTTCGACGGGCTGTGGGCCTTCATGCGCATGATGATGGCGTCCTCACCCCAGGGTAACGGCCCTGACTGGCGCCTGCGGCTGTCGAACGGCGTGACATTGGACCTCGGGTTCCAGAAGGCCAAGAACCCGATGACGGTAAGGACGCTGCTGAATCAGAGGAAATTTCAGTGCGTGAACTTCCTGCAGCAGTGAACGCCCTGGATGCAGGCGGCGCCGGTGCGGCATCAATGATGCCGACACCGGGTCGGGTAGGCTTTTTCGGTAAGCTTCCGGGGCGAGGCGACTTCGTACGACGCGATCTGCCCAATACGTTCGTCGATGTCTGGGATCAGTGGCTGCAGCACGGTATTGCGGCGAGCCGCGACACGCTGGGCGATGGCTGGCTGGATGCCTGGCTGTGTGCGCCGATCTGGCGTTTTGCGCTGCCGGCCGGGGTCTGCGGGCCGGACGCCTGGGTTGGCGTCATGATGCCCAGCGTCGATCGGGCCGGACGCTACTTCCCGCTGACGCTGGCCGCCTCGGCGGGCGCGCCGGCCGCGGCAGTGTTGGCCGGCGACTGGATCGCCGCCTTGGAGGCCGTCGCTCTGTCGGCCCTGGATGAAGGTACGGACTTCGATCGCTTTGCCGACGCGGTGGGAGGCTTGCCCGCCTGCCCACCTGTCTCCGCCGATGCATGGGCCGGCGGCTGGTGCGCGCGAGGCGTTGCTGGCGATCCGGCGGCTGGCCTCGCCCGTGCTCTCGCCGTCGCGGGCGCCGTGGGGCTAGGTACGCAGTATGTCTTTGCGACCCAGGGCGGTGGTCGTGTGGCTCCGGCGGCATGGGTGCTACCGCAGCTGCCGCCGCCGCGGTCGTTTGTGGGTCTGATTGATGATCTGGCGTCCAGCCCTGCGCCCGCATCCGTCGCGACAGGCGGCTCGCAGACACCGGCTTGGCTGGGGCCACCGGTCGCGACCGGTGCGGTTGACAGCCCTCCGATCGCGGCGGCCACCTTGTTCGAAGGCAATTTCGGGTCGGACGAACCGCCGCTATTGTCAGGCGAGCCACCGGGGGGCGCCTTCGATCAGCTGTTCGACGAGGCGCCGTTGCCGTTGGCCGCCGCACCGCAAGCGGAGACGTTCAGCGGCTATGCTGCTACGGACATGACGGATGAGCCGGCGGTCGATGCCAACTTACACGCTGAGGCGCCGCCGGCGCCTGAGGGACAGATGACGCTGTCGCCCAAGGACTTGTTTGGTGATACGCAGGACGACGTTCCGCAGGCACCGGAGAGTGGCCTCTTCGGTCCCAAGGACGGCAAGGAATCGTCTTCATGAGTGACGATCCGACCAGCGTGCCGACTCAGCGCGGGCCGCTCCATTCTCTGGCCCTGCAAGCCGCCGCGTCGGGCGAGCCGGGAGGCTTCCGCCTGCATGGAGTCGGCGCGACTCACCAAGGCATGGTCCGCAAGCATAACGAGGACAACCTGCTCCTGCGCCCCGAGGCAGGATTGTGGATGGTGGCCGACGGTGTGGGCGGGGCCCAGGCCGGCGATTGGGCCAGCGCGCAGATCGTCGAGGCCTTGCAGGACATGCCTGTACCCGCGGCGGCGCCCGAATTCCTCGCCAACGCTGTGGCTCGACTCGAGGCCGCGAACCTGCGCATGGTGACCCGCGCCGCCGAGCGCGGCGGCGGCATGACGGCGAGCACCGTGGTCCTGCTGCTGGCCCGTGGTGTCCACTACACCTGCCTGTGGGCGGGTGACAGCCGTGGCTATCTCTTGCGCGACGGCGTTATGACCCAGATCACGCATGACCATAGCGAAGTGCAGGAGCTCATCGATGCCGGCGCGCTGTCGCCGGAGGAGGCGGAGCGTTACCCGCGGTCGAACGTGATCACGCGCGCTCTGGGCGTTGCACCGCGTGTGCAGCTCGATCGGGTTGCCGGCCGCCTGCAGGCGGGCGATCGATTTCTGTTGTGCACCGATGGCCTGTCGCGGATGGTCAGCGATGCGGAGATTGCTGCGCTGTTGACGGAGTCCGATATAGCCGCTGTGCCGAGTTCGCTGATTGCCGCCGCCCTGTCGGCCGGCGGACATGACAACGTGACGGTCATGGTCGTGACCTGCGAGGCCAACGGCGCCGAGGCGATCGCGCCGGGCGCGCCGTGGGTGGGTGATGACGGGGGCCGGTAATGTCCGATAACTCCGATGCAACCGTCGTAGGACCATCATCATCCGGTAGCACGCCGGTTGGTGATGCGGCGACGTCGAGCGTGAACGTCGGCGGGGCCTTTCCGCCGGTCAGCCCCGATGCAGCAGGCGCCAATCCACTGCCGGAAACGGAGCTGGCGGGCGTGCGGCCGAGCCCGCCGCCACAGGCATCGGCACCCATGTCGCCGCCCGCGACAGGCGGACCGTTGGCGCCTGGCGTGGTGCTCAGCAGCACGTTCGAGATCGAGCATCTGGTGGCGCGCGGCGGCATGGGCGAAGTCTATCGCGCCCGCCACCGGATCACCGGCGATCCGATCGCCATCAAGACCATTCGTCCGGAGCTGGCCGGTGACGAGAAGATTGCCGAGCTGTTCAAGCGCGAGGCGCAGGCGCTGCGCAATATCCGCCATCCGGCCATCGTCTCCTATGAGGGTGTGTTCGACGACGGGACGGGTGCGCTCTACATCGCGATGGAGTATGTCGACGGGCCCTCGCTGTCCCGGCTGATGCAGAATGGGCCGTTGCCGGAGGCCGACGTCCGCCGGCTGCGGGACCGGGTCGCCGACGGTCTGGCGGCGGCGCATGCCCAGGGCGTGATCCATCGCGATTTGTCGCCTGACAACGTCATCCTGCCGGGTGGCCGCATCGACGCTGCCAAGTTGATCGACTTCGGCATCGCCAAGCAGACCGAGAGCTCCAAGGCGACCGTTATCGGCAGCGATTTTGCCGGCAAGTACTCCTACGCCGCTCCCGAGCAGCTCGGTCTCCAGGGCGGCGAGGTTGGTCCGCGGGCCGACGTCTATAGCCTGGGTCTGGTGCTGGCCGCCGCCGCCACGGGCACGCCGCTGGATATGGGCAATGCCCTGCCGACCGCGGTCCAGGCGCGCATGCGGGTTCCCGATCTCTCCCGCTTGCCGGATGGCTTGCGCGGCGAGATCACCGGCATGCTGCAGCCCAATCCGTCCGACCGGCCGCAGTCCATGGCCGACCTCGTCGGACGGACAGGCGCCACGCAGGTGCAGGCGAAGTCGGGTCGCTCGACATCGACGGGGGCACGCAGCGGGGCCGGGCCATTGATCGCCGGCATCTCGGCGGCGGTGTTGGTCCTGCTGGGTGGTGCCGGATTCCTGTTGAAGGATCGGTTGTTCCCGCCGGATCCCGGGCCGCCACAGATTGCCGGCACGCCAACGACGCCGGGCATCTCGAGTCCACCGGCGACACCGCCCGCGACATCGGCCACGACGACACCGCCGTCCACGCCGACGGCGCCGCCTACCGGCCCGTCCTCGCCGCCGTCGACGAGCACGACGCCGACGAGCCCGCCGCCGACAAGCCCATCGCCGGAGACGGCAGGCACCACCACCAAGCCCGATGGTCCGTCAACGGCGCCGACACCACCGACAACGTCGACGCCACCCTCGACGCCACCCGTGGCATCCACCACGCCGACCACGACGGCAACGGCGGTTCCGCCGCAGCCTGACGCGGCATCGATTCGCGGCCGACTCGATGCACTGATCTCGCGCTTCGACTGCGCCGACCTCGCCGCTCGAGTCGATTCCGAGCTCACGGTACGACTGCAAGGCTACGTCGAATCCGATGGTGATCGCACGGAACTGCTGGCGGCTGCGCGCGGCATCGATGGGGTGCGGCGCGTCGATGCCGGTGTCACCGTGCAGCCCTGGCCGTTGTGCGAGCTGGTCCGTGTGGCAGCCGGCTCGACATCACCCGATTTCCGGGTGGTGCCGAACAAGCTCGATCGGCCGTACAAGATACGGGCCGATCGCGTCGTGTTTCAGGTGTTTCCGCCGGCGGGCCGGCGCGGCGTGTTGAACGTCGTGTTCCTGAATTCGGATCGCACCGCCTGGCACTATGAGCCATGGTCGAAGATCCGTGTCCGGCCTGGTCAGACGGAGACGTTCGGTGACAAGTTGTCCATCACGCTCGCGCCGCCCGCCGGCAAGATGGCGATCATCGCCGTGATCACCAACGAGCCGCTGTTTGCGACGCCGCAGCCCGAAGAGCAGCCGACCAAGGACTACCTGGTCGCGTTGAAACTGGCGTTGGCGCGTCACGCCGACGCAGTGGTCAGCTACGTCGCCTTCGACACCGTCGACTAACCCCGCCATCCGGCAGGATTTCAAACCGATTCCGGTAGCAATTCGACTTGTCCGGCTCCGACTTTATGCTCAGACTCCTCGAGTGGAGTATCTGCTCATTTTATTAAGATAGGTGAATAAAGCATTCAAATGAGTTATTATTTTGTTGTTGAGCAGTTGATGTTGAGGATGCAATGGGGGCGGTCCCGGGGCGTGCCGCGGGCGTGCTGCTGCATACGGCGCGGGTGGCGGGCGCATGCGTTGCGTTAACGACTGCCAGCGGGACTGCGGCCGTCGCCCAGGCGCCGGTACTCCAGTCGCCACCGCCTCAACTTCGTCCTGCGCCGCAACCGCCGGCTGACGTCGGTCCGGGCACCATACCGGCAGCGCCGGCGGGTACGACCGCAGCGCCGCCGGGCGCCGACCAGGTGTTCCTGACGCCGGTGGCCATCGATGTTGAAGGGGCGACGGTCTATCCGCCGGCGGTTATCGCGGCGCTGACCCAGCCGCTGATCGGCAAGCGGATCTCGGCGACCGAGATCTTCACGCTGGCGAAGGCTCTGGAGCGCAAATATCGCGAGGATGGCTACTTCCTGACCTCCGTGGCCGTACCGGCCCAACGCATTACCGACGGTCGGGTCAAGCTGCGGGTGATCGAAGGCTACGTATCCAATGTGGTGGTTGAAGGCGACATCGGCGATGCATCGAAGCAGGCACAGCGGTTTCTGGGGAACCTCGTCGATCGCAAGCCGGTGAACCTTCGCGATATGGAGCGCTACTTGCTTCTGACCGAGGACATGCCGGGCGTTTCAGTTCGTGCCGTCCTACGGCCGGGCAAGGAGCCCAGCTCGTCGGAGCTTGTGGTCCAACTCAAGCGTCAGGCGGTGGACTTCTTTGGGCAAGTCGACAACAGGGGCTTCAAGCACACCGGCCCCCGGCAGGTGACCACAACGGTCGGTGCGAATTCGTTCACGGGCCTGGCCGAGCGCCTGGAGGCAACCTTCTTCACCACGCTCAGCCGGGAGCAAAATTTTGGCCAAGTTGCGTGGTCCAATTTCATCGGCTCCGACGGCTTTCGCGCCCGCGCCTATTTCGGCCGTGGGTATATCATGCCAGGCGGTCCGTTGAAGGCGACGGAGTATGACGGCGTGATCACCATTGCCGGGATTTCCGGACTATACCCGGTCATCCGCTCGCGGCAGCTCAATTTCAACGTCAATGCGGGTCTCGACTACTATCGCTCGGATGTCGAGGTGGTCGGCAACACGCTGCTGAACCGCACCAACCTGCGCATCGCGCGTATCGGTGCCGATGCCAGCTATCGTGACGACTGGAACGGCGTCACCTTCGGCAATATCCGTCTCTCGAAAGGGTTGACCGGCCTCGGCGCCTCGAAGAAGGGTGATTTGCTGTTGAACCGGCTGGGATCGGAGCCCGGCTTCCGCAAGGTCAACGGCGAGATATCACGGCTCCAAGGTGTCTACGCCAACGAGGATTTTGCCCTCAATCTGTTCGGCACGATCGCCGGACAGTACTCAAGCGACATCCTACCGGCCAACGAGAAGTTTTTTGTCGGTGCCGATCGTCTGGGCCGCGGCTACTACGCCGGCCAGGTCACCGGTGACAAGGCGTTCGCCTACAGCCTGGAGCTGCAGTTCAATTTCGTGGTGCCCTACGAGGAAGCCGCTGGCGGCAGCGTGACGGCTGAGACGCGGTCGCGGGGTACGCCCGTGCAGCTCTATGCGTTCTACGACCATGCCAAGGTCTGGAACAACGCGCAGTTCGAAATTCCAAGCCTCTATGCGCGCTCGTTCGGCGCCGGGGCGCGCATCAACGTCCTGGAAACGACCACCGTCGAGGTGGAAGGAACCCGCCGTCTGGACCTGGATGTCGATGGACCGAACGCGAAGAAGCTTGACCCGTGGAGCGTCTACTTGCGGTTGACCTCGCGGTTTTGACATCACGGCCGATGCGATCGGCCGGTTGGCTGGTGTAGTAGAGTTGGCGTCTGGCGACAGTGGGCTCAGGGGGTGCGGGCGAACACCGGCAATCCGGTGCGCGCCCGGCGGAAGGGAGCATGTTGATGGCCAAGGGGGAAGCGCGGGCCGGTCAGGCGCGACGCGCGCGGTCTTCCGCGATCCGGTTCGACTGCCGGCCGGCCCGCCGCGGCCGTGGTGACTTGCTTGCGGGCACGGCGTTGGCGTTTCTCGTCGGCTGCGGGCTGTTCACGTTCAGCACGCCCGTGTCGGCGCAAGTCAGCGGCGTCACGGGTGGCACCGTGGTCGGCGGTTCGGCCACGATCGCCAACACGGCGCCGGGCCATGTCACGGTCACGCAGTCGACCAACCGCGGCGTCATCGACTGGCGCAGTTTCTCCATCGGTGCCGGCGAACGCGTCGACTTCCTGCAGCCCGGCGCCAGCGCGGTAACCCTTAACCGCGTCACCGGGCCCGATCCCTCGGTCATCGCCGGTAGGCTTACGGCCACCGGCCAGCTCATTCTGGTGAACGGCGCCGGCGTCGTGTTTGCCAACGGCGCACAGGTCAACGCCGCCGGGCTCATCGCCTCGACCGCCAACGTCGTTGACCCGCAACGCTTCATGCAGGGCGGCACGATCACCTTCGACCGGCCGTCGAGCGATCCGAACGCCGGCGTCATCAACGCCGGCACCATCACGGTGCGGGACGGCGGCCTCGTCGGACTGGTCGGCAACACGGCATCCAACAGCGGCACGATCAACGCACGGCTCGGCCGAGTCACTGTCGGCGGAGCCGAGACCTTCACGGTCGATCTTGCCGGTGACGGCCTGATCAACTTCCAGCTCGGCAATCCGGTATCGCGCCAACCGGTCGACCCGCAGGGCAACAAGCGGCCGCTGGCATCCAACACCGGCACCATCAATGCCGATGGCGGCGTGGTGACGCTGACCGCGCGGGCGGCGCGCGGCGTCGTCGACAACGTGGTCAACGCCGGCGGCACGATCAACGCGCGCGCCGTACGCAACGAAGGCGGCGTGGTCGTCTTCGGCGGCGACGAGGGCGCCACCGTCAACGTCACTGGCACGGTTGATGTCTCGGGTGGCACGAACCAGCGCGGCGGCCAGGTGATCGCCACCGCAGCGAAGGGCACCGTCAACGTCGCGGCAACGGCGAAGATCAACGCCTCGGGCGGCTCCGGCGGCGGCACTGTCCTGATCGGCGGCAGCAAGCAGGGTCAGGGGCCGGTCGCCAACGCCAAGAACACCACCGTTGCTTCGGGTGCGACTGTCCGCGCCGACGCGACAGAGAGGGGCAACGGCGGCACGGTCATCGTCTGGGCCGACAACGCCACCGTGTTCGGCGGCACGATCTCGGCCAAGGGCGGCCCGCAGGGCGGCGACGGCGGGTTCGTCGAGACGTCGGGCAAGGATACGCTGAGCATCATCCAAGGTGCTTCAGTCGACGCGAGCGGGCTGGCCGGTCGTCCTGGCCTATGGCTGATCGATCCGACCGATATGACGATCGGCACCACGGAAGCCGCTACGATCGTGAGTTCGCTCGCGAACGGCAACGATGTCACGATCCAGACCCTCGCTACCGGTAGCGAAGCTGGTGACATCACGCTGAACACGAGCATCACGGCAGCCGTTGCCAAAAACGCAAACGTAATGTTGACGCTGCAGGCGCACGGCAAGATCAGTCTCGGCGCGAACAGCATCAGCCTGACAGCCGCGGCGGGGAAGAGCGCCAACCTGGTGCTCGATACGGCAACCCTCCTGGGCACGGCACCTGATCACAGCATCACGGGGACTGGCGCGATCACTGCCACAGCGCTGACCCTGAACAGCGCGATCGCGGGCGGCAGTGTCAGCCTGACCGGCGCCGTAACGGTTGGCACGCTCGGCTTCGCATCGCTTGGTGCCGTCACCATCGACAACACCGGCAATGCCATTTCCAGTATTGCGGCATCAACGGCCGGCGGCGCGGTCAGCATCGTCAGCAGCACGGCCGTCCAGGTCAGCGACATCAGTGCCGGCACCAATGCAATCAGCCTGACCACGACGGGCGATGGCGATACGATCACGGTCAACGGCACCCTGACCGGCGGCGATATCACCCTCTCCTCGGCCGAGTCCCTGACAGGCGCCGGCGCGATCAGCGCCACCGGCGCCGTCTCGTTGAAAGCCGCCAACAGCGGCACGATCAATCTCACCGGCGCGATCACGGGCACTGGCGTCACCGTCGAATCGGGCAGTGGCGGCGTGACGCTGGACAATGCCCTCAACGCCTTCGGCTCGTTCAAAGCGACCGGTACTGTCGGCGGCAATATAAACGTCACCCACAACGGCAGCCTGACGATCAACGCCACGGACGCAGGCAGCAACGCCGCGAGTTTTACGACCATTACCGGTGACATCACGGTGGCCGATGCCCTGACGGCGAAAGGCGGCGCCACGCTGAATGCGGCAGGTACGCTTGCCGTCAACGCCGCGATCGACGGGACGGGCGCGGTCGTTTCGCTCTCTGGCACGTCGATCACCCAGGCCGCCGCTGGTACGATCAAAGCCAGCGGTCTTGTAGCGAAGGCGACCCTCGGCAGTATCGCATTGGATCAGGCAGACAGTGCCGTTGCGAGCTTCGCCGCGGTCGCCATCGGCGATATCACTTTCCGGGAACTGGATGGCTTCGCCATCGATGCGGTCGGCGGCATCAACGGCATTACGACGCTCGGCAACGTCCAGCTGCAGGCTGGCGGTTCGATCACCCAGACGCAGGCCATAGCGGCAGCGGCGCTGGCGGCGACGACAACGGCAGGTGATATCAACCTTACGGGTGCTGCTAACACTGTCGGTACCTTCGCCGCCAAAACCAGTGCC
>Ga0187894_10004229_pt1 | contig 15542 bp, 13 predicted proteins | sample GBC1701081metaG_FD_136650 | JGI IMG/M metagenome (GOLD analysis project Ga0187894, IMG submission 136650) | White microbial mat communities from a lava cave in the Kipuka Kanohina Cave System on the Island of Hawaii, USA - GBC170108-1 metaG ... | reverse complement strand
TAGTGCAGCTATGGGGAAATTAAACAGAGATTTTGAGCCGTTGAAAATGGCGACATAAAAATCAAACTGAAAAAGTATGTCGTTATCTTCGATAACTCCGATGCCGCGAATCATCAGTCCCGCAATTAGCATTGCGAGCTACAAATATGAACACCCTTTTCAACGGCTGATTGATGACCTAATCAGTTACATGTTCAGAAGTTTATAGTCATCACTTCACAAAACTTTGCTTGACAAAAATCCGTTCGGACTTTATCCTCCATAAATCTTGAAAACGGTTTTCAATTTCATTTCAAAATAAAATCGTTTTGCAATTGTGAAGTGAAAGGGTCTGCGACGCTGGCACGCCACAGACCCGAATGCACAATCAATCGGACAAGAATCTTGGGGATACATTAGCCCGGAAAGTGTGTGCGGCGAACATCGTAGCACAACTTTCAGCACATTCAATAAACACGAGGGTTCTTCAAAATCGGAGCTACTATGTTTGGCAATCAATCGCAAAAAATCTCCACTCTGTTTTCAAAGAAATTCTTTACGACAAACCAAAGCAAACCGAATGTTGGGCTAAGGAAAAAATCGCCCTGCAAATAAACGAAAGTTTTTTTAACGGGCTTTTCGTGTTCTTTCCATTCCATTAGCTAAGGAGAACTTTAACGCCATGACCGCATTTTTGAACGATGATTTTCAAAGACACGAATCTACGAATGTGAGCATTTGGTTTTGTGAAGGTTGCAGATGTTTTCACCTTCGCGCCGGTCAGGTTTTATTAACCTTCACACGCGAAGAGTTTGCAGATTTCACACACACGGCTATCGAGGCAAACTACTGTTTGCCAATCGAAGCGAGCGAAGAAGAAAGAGATTCGTTTCCGCCGTTGATAACAGACTTGGCGGCTTGAGGTCGTGAAATCGAACGTCCGATTGAGTGAACTGAGAATGTCGAAGTGAAAACTTAGAATGATAAATACCGATATGAATACAAAATCCAAAAATAACTTTTTACCATTTAGCACAGTCGTAGCGGTTTTACTTCTGGCTTTTATCTTTGTTTCAAACACAGAAACCATTTTTGCACAGACCGCAACGAGTGTTTTACAGGGTGTCGTAACAGACGAAAACAATGCGATTATTCCTGAGGCTAAAATCGTTTTGCGCGGTGAAAAAGGCGTAAAGCGTGAAACTACTTCAGATGCAAACGGCAATTTTTCATTTGGTCAATTACCTTTTGGCAAATACCGTTTGACTGTCGAAAAAGAAGGCTTTGCAAATGTTGAGCGTGAAATTATTTTGAATAGCCCGACACAAACTTCAGATTTGACGCTTACACCGGGTGTGGTCAATGAATCCGTGACAATCGTAATGGACAAAGCAGAAGCGGCTGTTGAATCAACCTTCAAACTTCCCGTCTCTATTCACGAAACGCCGCGCAGTTTAACTGTCATTGGCGAAGATAGGATTCGTGAGCAAAATTTCCGACAGGTTTCAGACATCTTGACATATGTTCCCGGCAACACGCCGAACAGCTACCGCAACGGCAGTTACCATTTTTATTCACGCGGCTATCGTCAATCGCCTGATGACACAAGGCTAGATGGTTTTGTCGGCATCAATGTCGGCAGCAACGGTTTTGGCGCGAGTACGTTTGGAATTGAAGAAGCAGTTCTCTTACGCGGTCCGGCAGGTTTAATTTACGGTTCGACAACTTCGCCCGGCGGATTCATCAATCTTATTTCTAAAAAACCGCAGGAAGATTATTTCACTCGTATTGATCTGCGCGGCAGTAGTTACAGCGGAAACGGTGTTTCTATAGGCGAACGTCCCTCGTTTGGTTTTGATATTGATTCGACAGGGGCGATTACAAAAAACAAACGCATCTTGTATCGCACATTGTTTACGCTCGAAAACATGAACTACTTTACAGCAGACACGCTTGACCGTAACCGATACGCAAATGCTTCTGTTACTTTCAAATTGGATAAAGAAGGACGATATACTTTGACGCCGGGTTTTCAATACACTCGCTATCATCGCCCTTACGGTGGCGGTATTGTTATCTCGCCTTCTACTTCTCTCAGAACCAACGACGGTATCAATTCACCGATTAACGAAAACGATTTGTCGCCAAATGACGTTAATCTTTTATTCGGAAGACGCATAGAAGAAACGGGTTGGGCAGGAGTTAGTTTTCGCGGTTTAGTGACTGAAAAACTTAGCATCAATGCAGCTTACCGTTATGTTTCATTTAATACGGACATCAATCAATTCGCGCCCCAAGTAACATCAACGGCACAAATCAATCAGCTTATAAATCAAAGAACTGTTTCGCGTATTCAGGCAAAAAGTTTGACCGAACGTGACTACAATAATTTCAACGCCGATGTTGCATATGAATGGCTGAACACGGGTTGGTGGCGCAATACAACACAAATCGGTTTTTATGAAAGAGTTTTGGATTCGCGTGCAACAACGGCACAAGGAACTGTCCCTGCAGCACAATCTCCTATAAACATTTACACGGGACAGGTTTTATCACCCATTCGTGATACACATCCGCCAATCGTTTTCGGCGCACGCACAAGAGATATTGTCTGGAACGGATTTGTGCAAAACCGTACATCGCTTGATAACGGACGTTGGAACATCACGTTCGGTCTGAACTACGGACAGAACAATCCTGCCACAGGTTCAACACGCAAAAGCGGACTTCTGCCGAATGCGTCGGTTGTTTTTAACGCCACACCTCAACTCGCCATCTATGCAAGTTATGCGACGAGCTTCAATCCGACTAACCCCGATGTTGAAGATGCACAAGGTAATAGTGGCACGTTTGGTCCGACGCTTGGTAAAAATTACGAAGCAGGGGCGAAATATGATTTGCTAAACCGCCGTGTCGGATTGACCTTTGCGCTCTTTCAAAATCAGATTGATAACGCTCTCGTTCAATCGGACGTTAATGTTTTTAACCCTCGTGGAAATCGCTTTTTTGTTGCGGCAGGAACTCGTCGCGCTCGCGGAGCAGAAGCAACGGGCGAATTTCAAGTGCGCCATGATTTGCGCGTTTCTGCCGGAGTCAGTTACTTGGATGCTATTTACAAAGGCTTCCCTTCAACCGCGACGTTGTCATCATCGCCGATTCCGAATTCACGCGCCGAAAAATCGCCGCGATGGTCTTATAATCTCTATGCACGTTATGAGCGTTCAGAAGGTCGTTTGAAAGGTTTCGGTGCTGGCTTAGGTATGTTCTGGCAAGGCAAACGAATCGGTAGCAACGGGGCGCAAACTTTCGCCGCGCCCGACCCACTTGTTCTGCCGTCTTACACGCGGGTTGATTCCGCGCTTTTCTATCGCTTAAACAAGCGCGTCAGCTTTGCCTTTAATGTCGAGAATTTGTTTGACGAATTGATTTTCGTTAATGCGTCTGTTGGTTCAGCTATTGAAATTGCCGCACCACGCACGGTGTCTTTTCGCACTACATTTAACTTTTAGAGATATTTAACTAAAAAATAAACAAACCGGTTTCAAGCATGAAGCCTGTTTGTTTATTTATCTTTTTATCAGGAACTCATGAAGCTATTTCGCAAAATTCTTTTTTGGTGTCACTTAACTGCCGGTGTTGCTGCCGGCATCGTCATTTTGATTATGTGCGTTACCGGAGTGCTTTTGACATATGAACGTCAAATCATCAAATGGGCTGACACGCGCTCTTACAATGTCGCTCCAACATCAGAAACACCCAATCGGCTTTCTGTGGAAACGCTGATTTCAAAAGTTCTCGATAAACAATCTGACGCAACGCCCACGTCTGTCTTGATGCGTTCGGCTGAAGATGAACCTGCGGCGTTTTCTTACACAGGTGGGCGCACGGTTTTTATCAATCCTTACACGGGCGAAGTTTTAGGTGAAGGTTCAAAAGGTGTGCGAAATTTCTTTAGCGTCGTGACGGGATTCCATCGTTGGCTGGGCGGTAACGGAGAGAATCGCGCCATTGGAAGGGCTGTAACGGGCGCGTGTAATCTGATGTTTCTTTTTGTTGTGTGCAGCGGTTTCTATATGTGGTTTCCGCGCAAATGGACAAAGCCTCAATTGAGAAATGTGATGTGGTTCAAGCGCGGACTTGGCGGTAAAGCGCGTGATTTCAACTGGCACAATGTCATAGGATTCTGGTCTTTAATTCCTCTTTTTATAGTTGTTCTTTCTGCTGTTGTTATCTCTTACACTTGGGCTGGAAACTTAGTTTATCGCATTGTAGGAGAAACGCCGCCCGTAAGCGGTGGACAACCGCGTCCGCCGCAAGGACAACGCACAGAGATTGCAACCGACGGGCTTAATCAACTGTGGGCGAAAGCGGAACAACAAACACAGGACTGGCAAAGTATCAGTTTGAGATTACCTACGTCGGCTGATGCAACCGCCACGTTTACAATTGACAGAGGCGACGGCGGGCAACCGCAAAAACGCGCACAGCTTACGCTTGACAGAAAAAGCGGCGAAGTGTCGCGTTGGGAGCCGTTTTCAAATAACACAACGGGGCGAAAACTCCGTTCGATTTTGCGTTTCGCACACACGGGCGAAGTCGCAGGCATTTTTGGTCAGACAATCGCGGGGATTGTTTCGTTAGGTGGTGCGTTTCTGGTCTGGACAGGGCTTTCTCTTGCGTGGCGTCGTTTAAGCGCGTGGGTGGCTCGAAGAAAGCTAAAAGTTGATACCGTCCCCAATAATACGGATTTAGTTCCCGAACCAAATAGTGATTAGATGTTTAAGATTTTAACCGGAGAGTGAAAAGGTCTGTGACGCGGTAACGTCACAGACCTAAACACAACAAATCGAACCCAAGTCTTTGGCAAAACTAAAGAGCCGAATGTGTGCGGCGTACATCGTAGCACAACTTTCGTTTTCAGACAGAAACCCGACTGTAAGGAAGGGTCTAATAAGAGTTATCAAAAGGAGAAATACAGATGTTCGCAAATCAATTCATTTTCTTATTCAAACAAGTTCCAGCCTGTACAACGAAGCAAACTAACTATCGGACAAAACAGAGAATCATGGAAAGCCTTTCAACGAGGCTTTTCGCGTTTTTTTTCATCACGTTGACCTGTCTTTACCTGGTTGGCGCGACGGCATTGGCACAAAACTCCAATGTCGCTGCGCCAACTGTCATTAAAGGCAAAGTTGTTGATAAAAACGGTGCTGTTATTCATGGTGCGACGGTTATTTTGAAAAACCTGAGGACGGGTCTTGAGCGCGTCGCGGTGACAAATACAGACGGGCATTTCAAATTTGCAGATTTAGGTGAAGATGCATTTAAGCTGAGTGTGACAGCAAACGGTTTCGCACGCACAGAGCAAGAAGTTCAAAGCAATGATTCAGGCGAAATGACTTTGAAATTAGAGCCAGCACCGGTTGTTGCGGAAACGACTGTTTATTCGGGTTCGCGCCAAGAAGAACTGCGTGCGGGTCTGAACACAAAAGTCGAAGTCATCACGCGAAATCAAATTCAAGAAACGGGTTATCAAACCGTAGCGGAAATTTTGCGTGAAACTCCGGGTGTTATCACCCGTCGCGGTTCTGAAACTGCGGGCGCGGCAGGTGAGCAAATTCAAGGAATTGATTCGCGTCAGGTTCTTGTTTTGATTGACGGTTTTCCGATTCTGGGCGCACGCGGAATCAAACGCGGCGTTTTGAATCTTGACCGTCAATCAACCGATAGACTTGAAAGAATCGAAGTAGTAAAAGGGGCTTCATCCGCATTATTTGGTTCGGACGCAATTGGCGGAACAATCAACATGATAACGCGGGAAGCGCGTCAGCCTTTTGAGTTTTCATTTCAAAGTTCGGCGGGAAATTTCGGTATCGTTGATTCGGTTGCAAACTTAGGTTTTGCAAAAGAGCGCGTCAGCGGTTTCTTTACTGTCGAACGCCATAAAAATAACGGCTTTGATTTAACACCGACCACATTTGATACAACAGGTGCGGGCTTTCATCGTTATGATGTTTTCGGAAAACTTAAATTTCAGCTTGCGGACAATTTTTCCGTTTCGACTTTAATTAACGGTTATTGGAACAATGTGCTTGGACGTGCCGTCGGCGAAGAAGGAAATCAGACAAACGACATTGACGAAGAGTCGCAAAACTATGGCGTGACAGCCGATTGGCAGATAAACCCTCGGACAAATTTGCAGGTGCGCGGTTATTTCGGACGTTTTGATGAACTTACGCACGGGTTTCTTAACAATCTGCAACAAACCGTCTTGCCCGACGGAAATCTTTTCGAGCGTTACGGCAAAGCTGAAATAACGCTTTCGCGTGTTCTTGGCGAACGTCAGTTTATACAAGTCGGCACCGAATGGACGACGAACCGCTATCGCGGCATCAATCGTGTGCGCGGTGACGAAGGACAAAAAGCCGACACCTCAACCCTTTGGTTTCAAGACAAAATCAGCATTGTTGACAGAGTGACGCTTACGGTTGGCGGGCGTTATGACAACCACTCGATTTTTGGAGATGCGTTTTCGCCAAAAGTCGGTTTGAATGTTCGCGTCGTTGATGGTTTTAATCTTCGCGCTTCGTTCGGACGTGGTTTTCGCGCACCGGATTTGGGGCAGCTTTATTTTCTTTTCCGCAACCCCACAAATTTCTATCAAGTCTTGGGTAATCCTGATTTGTCGCCCGAACACAGCGGTTCATGGCAAGCGGGCGGCGAATACATTTCCAAAAATCGCAGCTTTCGCATCGGAGCAAACTATTTCCGCAACGATGTTCGCAATCTGATTGATTCTGTGAGTTTGGGTTTTGTAACGCCCGCAACGAATTTAACGACACTTCTTTCAAGCAACGGGGTTGACCCGTCTTTAAGTCAATTCGTCGTTCGCAATCGTCTCTTGTTTGTCTATAAAAACCTGGCAAACATCTACACACAAGGCTTGGAACTCGACGGCGAAGTCATCTTGCCAAAAGGCGTTTCGTTAGCCGCCGCTTACACATATCTCAGCGCAAGAGACAGAACGACAGGACTGGAACTGTTCAATCGCAATAATCATCATGGCTTTGTACGCCTTAATTACGATAACCCGCGTCACGGCTTTCGTTTTAATGTGCGCGGCACGTTTTACGATAGCTGGATTGTCGCACGAAGCGGAACAACAGAAACCATCGGGCGTTACTTTGCGCTTTGGGATATTTACGCCTCAAAAAAACTGAAAAAGGGGTTTGAGGTATTCGGTGCGATAGATAATTTTTTGGACAGCCGCGACCCGAACACAAACAAACTTAATCCTCAAGGCGCACCCGAACCGATTTACAGACCCGAAGCCGGGCGGACTTATCGTATCGGTTTCAAGTTCACTTTTGACAAGGAGTAATTAAGTTCTGCCTCTAATAACAGAATTAACAATCTGAAATAAGCGAACATAAACAAAATGAAACTTTTACTTCTAAAAAAAATCAGCTTGATATTTTTGGCATCGTTGACTTTGTTTTTCGTTTCAGCATGTAGGCGGCAAGCAAGTTCAAACTCTATTTCAAAATACGTTTCTGTTGTTGACAGCGACGGCAAAGAAGTTGCCATTACGGATTCGTCCCGCGTTGTAAGTATTTCGGGTTCTGTTACGGAAACGGTTTATGCCCTTAGCGCGGAATCAAAACTTGTCGGCACAGACACATCGAGCATATACCCCGAAGCCGCGACGAAACTGCCGCAAGTCGGCTATATGCGTCAGCTTTCAGCCGAAGGCGTTTTATCGCTAAAGCCTACACTCGTTTTAGCAACAAAAGATGCCGGACCGCCTGCTGTTATAGAACAACTTAAATCTTCGGGTGTGACTGTTTTAATTTTGCCGTCTGAAACAAATCCCGAAGGTGCGAGGAAAAAAATAAAACTCACGGCACAGGCTTTAGGCGTAGAAGCAAAGGGCGACGAACTAATCAAAAAGCTTGATGAACAAATCAAGGAAACAAACTCAAAAATAGAAACCGCGAAATCAAAACCGCGTGTGATGTTTGTTTACGCACGGGGCGGAGGTGCGCCCAATGTTTCGGGAACAAAGACAGCGGCTGACGAAATGATTCGGCTTGCGGGCGGCGTCAATGCCGTTACGGAATACGAAAACTACAAACCTTTAACACCCGAAGCCGCTGTAACAGCCGCACCCGATTTTATTCTTCTGCCGAAACTTGTTTTTGATTCGGTTGGCGGAACTGACGGAGTTTTGAAAATGCCCGGAATTGCCCTGACACCTGCCGGAAAGAATCGACGCATTATTGCGATTGATGATTTGCTCTTGCTTGGTTTCGGTCCGCGAACGGGCGAAGGCATAAAAGAGTTAGCAAAACTTTTACATCCTGAACAGTTTTGAGTACGGCTTGAAGAGACGAAAAGCTATCATTCATTAACATCTATCATGACCAAAGAAACACTAATTCGCATTCTTCCGTTTCAGGCAAACAGCGCAAGCGGTTCGCGCTCTGTTATAGTTTTTTGCGGACTTTGTGTTTTGTTACCTGCTCTTTGTTTCATCTCATTTGGCGTGGGTGCTGTGAAGATAACACCGTTTGAGGTCTTGGCGATTCTCTTTCAAAAGCAGGGTTCTTTTGATTCACAACAAGAGACTCTTTTGTTTGCGATAAGATTGCCGCGTGTTCTGTTGGGCGTGCTTGTGGGAGCGGGGTTGGCAGTGTCGGGTGCGACAATGCAGGGGCTTTTTCGTAACCCTCTGGCAGACCCCGGATTGATAGGCATTTCGACAGGGTGCGCTCTTTCTGCCGCCGTTTGGATAGTCTTTGGCGAAACTGTTTCATTCAAACTTGCGCCGCTGTTAAAAACTTTTTCGTTGTCTTTGGTTGCGTTTCCGGGTGGTCTGTTGGCAACGCTTATTGTTTATCGTTTGGGACAGCGCGAAGGGCGAACTGATGTACCGACGATGTTGCTTGCGGGCGTAGCGGTTAGCGCACTTAATATCTCTTTGATGGGAATTCTCAGTTTTATTTCAACGGACGCGCAACTTCGCAACATAACCTTTTGGACGCTGGGAAGTCTTGGCGGGGCAACATGGACAATGCTGATTGTTACAGCCCCTTTTATTCTTATTCCCGTAATTTGGCTTCCCAAATTGGCGCGTTCATTAAATGCCATTTTGTTGGGAGAAGCGGAAGCAGAACATTTAGGCGTCAATACTGAAAACTTGAAACGCAAATGTGTTGTGCTGACAACAATGGCTATCGGTGCATCTGTCGCTTCGGCTGGCATGATTGGGTTTGTGGGTTTGGTTGTTCCGCATCTTCTTCGTTTGTTGATTGGCGCAGACCACAGAGTTTTGCTTCCGTGTTCCGCGCTTTTGGGAGCGAGTCTTTTGTTAATGGCGGATTTGAGTTCGCGCACGATTGTTGCTCCGGCAGAACTTCCTGTCGGCAGTATTACAACGCTCATCGGCGTTCCGTTTTTTTTGTGGTTGTTGATAAGCAGAAAAAGTTGAAGTTGGTTTTATGCTGGAAGTAAAAAATATAACTGTAAAAGCCGGAAATAAAACTTTGCTTGATAACGCTTCGCTGAAAACAGAAGCGGGCGAAGTTGTTGCAATCGTCGGCGCGAATGGTGCGGGGAAATCAACGCTTTTGAAAGCTGTCTGCGGCGACATAAAACGTACACAAGGCGATGTCTTTATCAACAATAAATATCTTGAAGATTGGGACAGATGCAAACTCGCACGTGTTCGCGCAGTTCTTCCGCAAAGTTCTGTTTTGTCTTTTCCGTTTACGGTTTTTGAAGTCGCTTTATTGGGGCGTAATCCGCATATTCGCGGACGCGAAACAAAACGCGATTGCGATATTGCACACGAAGCTTTATGTGCAACAGAAGCAGACCATTTGACAGAAAGATTCTATCCGACGCTTTCGGGTGGCGAACAACAACGCACACAACTCGCAAGAGTCCTGGCGCAGATTTGGGAGAAGCCTGAATCAAGCGAAAGGCTTTTGCTTTTGGATGAACCTACATCAAGCCTTGATTTGGCTCATCAACACGCGACGCTTTCTCTTGCAAGAAAATTTGCAAACGAAGGTGTAGGAGTGTTAACCGTTTTGCATGATTTGAATTTGGCATCGCAGTATGCAGACCGCGTTGTGATGTTGAAACGCGGACATCTGATTTGCGAAGGAAGTCCGCGTAAAGTTTTCAACTCCGAAACGATTCGGGAAGTTTTCAGTATTGATTCAGTAGTGATGGAACACCCTACGCTTCCCTGCCCGCTTGTGATTCCTGCGGTCGTAAGAAATGTGAACAATAACGGCAATTTGCAACTTGCAGTCGGAGTTGTAAGTTAATATCTCCCGCATGAAACGGGTAGCAATAAGAAAGGAGTAGATAAGATGAACAACACCGCTATACAAACAATCAACAACAGCGAGTTGAACACACGCTGGCAAGAATTCAAAGAACGGAATCCCAAAACACGCATACGCGATGCGGCGATTGCTTTAGGTGTCAGCGAAGCCGAACTGTTAGCAACAAACGGCGGCGAAACAGTAACACGCCTCGATGTTGATTTCGGAAAATTTTTAACCGAACTCGACGCGCTTGGTCGCGTGATGGCATTGACACGCAACGACGAAATAGTTCACGAACGAAAAGGTCGTTACAGCCGCGTTGAACTCTTTCCGGAACACAATAATATGGGACAAGTTCTGGATGAAGGAATTGACCTTCGTTTGTTTTTGAGCCATTGGCATCTGGCTTTTGCCGTTCAGGAAGAATCGCCACACGGTACACGACGAAGTTTTCAATTTTTCGACGCTCGGGGAACGGCTGTTCACAAAGTTTTCTTGCTCGATGACAGTAACATAGAAGCCTTTGATGAATTTATTTCGCGTTACAAAACCCAAGACCAGCCACAGACATTAACCGTTACGCCAAAACCAGAACCGACAAAAGAAAAACCCGATGATGAAATTGACGTTGAAGGTTTTCGGGATGGATGGTCAAAGATGACGGATACACACGAATTCTTTCAACTGACGCGAAAATTCGGAGTCTCGCGTGAACAGGCTTTGCGATTGGCTTCAAATGAAATGGCTAGAAAAGTTTCAAGAGAGAGTTACAAAAAAGTCTTGGAAGAGAGCGCGAAAAACGAATCACGCATTATGGTTTTTGTAGGCAATGCAGGGGTGATTCAAATTCACAGCGGTAGGGTTAAAAACATCAAAACAGTCGGTAATTGGTTTAATGTCCTGGACCCCGATTTCAACCTGCACATAAACGAAGATAGAATCGCAAACGCCTACGTCGTAAGAAAACCAACGAGCGACGGTTTTGTTACCAGCCTGGAATTATTCAACGAACGTGGCGACAACATCGCTCTGTTTTTCAGCAAGCGAAAACCCGGCGAAGTCGAAAATGATAATTGGCGCGAACTGCTTGCTTCTTGCTGAGAGTTCATTTAATAAAAGAGTGTGTCCGACAAACTTCATAAACTTTGGTCTGTCGGACACACTCTTTTATTAACCGACAAGCTTTAATTTGTCTTAATTTTTTTTAGGAGAGATTCTCAGGAATGAAAACAGATACATTGAGTTTTGACACCGCAAACGGAACAACAACGGCTTATGTTGCAATGCCCGATGATGCAAACGCCGACAGCAAAGCAATTGTATTAATTCACGAATGGTGGGGGTTGAACGACCACGTCAGAGACATCGCAGGACGTTATGCCGAAGCAGGATTCGTTGCAATCGCGCCAGACCTTTATCGCGGTCAGGTGACAACAGATTCGCAAGAAGCGTCACGACTGATGCACAATATGGCAATCGAAGACGGATTAGACACAATCAAAAACGCAATCGCAAAAGCGAAAGATGTTTACGGCATTTCAAGTTTCGGGATAACGGGCTATTGCATGGGCGGGACTTTCGCTCTGCGTGCGGCTTGTGATTTGGAAGAAATCAGCGCGGCTGTGCCATTTTACGGCGATATTCCCGATGAAGAAATTTTGAAGCGTTTAAGCGTGCCTACGATTTTTATTGCGGGTCAACGTGACGGCTGGATAACGCCCGCAAAAGTCGCAGAGATAGAAACCGCCGCCGACAAATACGATTTGCCCGCGCAGGTTGTCAGTTATGACGCAGACCACGCTTTCTTTAACAACACGCGCCCTGAAGTTTATGACGCCGAAGCCGCGCAAGATGCTTGGAAACGAGCAGTGAGTCTTTTTAACGAGAAGTTATAAAACGTTTTGAGTACCGACCTGAAGTCGGCTTTCATTAAGTCAACAGCCGACTTCAGGTCGGTACTCAAAACTTAAACGTCGGGCCAGCCTTCAGGGTTTGTACAGCTCTCGCGTGAGATTTCAGATTCGGGCATTTCACCAAATTTGTTTTCGTAAAGATGAAACGAGAGATAACAGATGTCCTCGCATTCCAAATCCATCAAAGCTTTATTCGGGTCTCTGAAAACAGCCGCGTAGTACTCTTCGCCCATCGCCACAATAAAACCGCGTGCGTAGAGAAAACCATCGTCTGAACCATCCGTTGCGGCTTGAATTTCTTCGCGGTCAATTTCGTAAAGTTTGCGTTCAAGTATTCTGTCAAACTTAAACAGTTCTTCTTTACTTAGTTTACTCAAATCAGATTCGAGCGCGGGAACAACATCAACAAGCGCGTCCTGTAAATCAAAAGCCGAATCCTCATCAAGTTTTCCCTGAGCCAACAAACGGCGTTCATCCTTATAACCGCCTGCGGTAGCCCAAGCGTTTTCAATCATCGTCCAAAAATGTTTCGTATCCATGAGCGTCTTACGTTTTGAATGTTGGAGACTATCCCCCGTCGGTAAAGACTACTCATTCTGATAAATCAGTCAAGATTTTTTTTATAAACTCGCTGTAAATATCTTTCACAGGCAGTTCAAAATCAACTTTTATGCGCCGTCGCATGGCTGTAACCTCTTCACCTGTAAGTTTATTCACGGCGGGCTTTTCGTAACTTTCCCAATACAAACCTGTACCGCGACTTTGCCATAAAGGAACTTCATTAAAATTTATGCCGTGCTGAAAGAGCAGTTCATTTTTATAAGCGACGGATTTTCCTTCAAGCATTTCCGTCGTCTCTTTGACAGACAGACCTTTTTTCCTGAGCGTCCAGTAACACCATCCGTTTAGTGCGTTGCGATTTGCGTCCTCATTGCGCCAGCGAAAATAATCAACAACAAGATTTGCGTTTGGAAGTTCCGAAATTCTGCAATCGAAACAGGCGCGGTCATTCAAAAGCTGAGAGAATTTTGCACTTGCTTCACCCGCTAAAATCGAATTGAACTTTCTCGTCTTTCGGTCAAACGTGGTGATGTCAGGATGAAAGAGCAGAGAGATTTCGTCCGACTGTGTGTAACCAAAAAAACAATCAAAGCCACAGGTCATTAAATGCTTTGTTGTTTCGACCATCAAGTCGCGCATTCTCACATCAAACGGTACTTCAAATTTTTGAACCTCTTTTGTAAGGCGTGTAAACGAACGTCCGTCAATTCGCGCAACCATAAAAACATCCGGCAGAACACAATAATCATGCGCGGTTTCAAAGACGCGCATCTTTGCGTCTAGTTCGTCAAACTTCATGCCATTCCTCGACTACAAATGAGTTTGTCGTTTCATCAATCTGAACATAAAAGAGTTCGTCAAAGCCTTCGTCAAATGACGGAAGTTGCAAACGACTGTGTGACCCGTGCACTCCTTTATCGGGTATTCGCGCCTTACCTTCACGCGTCGCATTTCGTTTCAAACTCTCTTCAAGACTCGCACGAAAGTAATAACCGACAACACAAAATTTTGCTTCTTTCGCTGTCTGAATAACTTTCGCTCTTTCATCTTTAGTAAGGTTTGTCTTATTCAAAACAAAGGGCTGTTTTGCTTCTAAAAAAGCGCGAAACAGAACCCGCTCACGATGTTTTGTTTTTAATTGATGCGAATGTGTGTATCAAAGAAACGTTCCTTGAAAAACGTGGATTTGCTGCTACCCGGAATTCCTATAAAGATGATTGCTTCCATCTTAATTCTTCATTTTGCAAGTGCGATTTTCTCCAACCCGTTCATGTATGGTCTTAACGCATCGGGAATTACGACAGAACCATCTGCTTGTTGATAGTTTTCTAAAACGGCAATCCATGTTCTGCCTACGGCTAAACCTGAGCCGTTTAGTGTGTGTGCAAATTCTGTCTTTGCGTTTCCGGCTCGTTTGAAACGAAGCCCCATACGACGCGCCTGGAAATCCGTGCAGTTTGAACAAGAAGAAATTTCGCGGTATGTGTTTTGTGAGGGTAGCCAAACCTCTATGTCATATGTTTTTGCCGCGCCGAAACCCATATCGCCTGTTGATAAGACAACTGTTCGATATGGCAGATTCAGTTTTTGTAAAATCGTTTCTGCATTGCGGGTTAAAGCATCGTGTTCTTCGGCGGAATTTTCGGGCAAACAGACTTTTACCAGTTCGACTTTCTCGAACTGATGTTGGCGTATAAGCCCGCGAGTGTCGCGCCCGTGACTGCCAGCCTCTGAACGAAAACAGGGTGTGTATGCGGTGAAATGTTTTGGTAAATCGCCGGCGTCCAAAATCTCGCCGTTGTAATAGTTTGTAACGGGAACTTCTGCTGTTGGTATCAACGCAAGTCCGCGTTCGTCTTTCAGATGAAACAAATCTTCTTCAAATTTCGGCAGTTGATTTGTACCGAAAAGCGAATTACGGTTCACAATGAACGGCGGCAACGTCTCAGTATAGCCATGTTCCGTAGTGTGAACGTCGAGCATGAAATTTATCAAGGCACGTTCAAGGCGTGCGCCCGCTCCGTTAAGAATTGCAAATCTCGCGCTTGCGATTTTCGTGGCGCGTTCCAAATCCAAAATTCCAAGAGATGTTCCAATATCAACATGGTCTTTCGGCTCGAAATCAAGCTCTCGCACTGTTCCCCAACGTCTGACTTCCACGTTCGCGGTTTCGTCCGCTCCAACGGGAACTGATTCGTGCGGAATGTTCGGCAAGGTCGTCAGAAGTTCGTGCATCTTTGCGTCGGCTTCATCGCGCTGTTTTTCAAGTTCGGCAATACGTTCTTTCATCGCCGCCACTTCCGCACGTCGCGCCTCTGCTTCTTCTTTTTTGCCGTCTTTCATCAACGCGCCGATTTCTTTGCTTGCTATGTTGCGTTGTTGATTTAATGATTCCGATTCTGTAATCGCATTGCGGCGTGTTTTGTCCAGGTTTTCAAAATCATCAAGCGGCGCAGTTGTATGCTGTCGCGCCTTTAAGCTTTCGCGTACCTTGTCTGTATTCTCGCGTACAAATTTCAAGTCAAGCATTTGATAGAGTCCTTATCTATGTGTTATCAATTTCACTCTTTAACGAAAGATTGAAGCTATCCGACATATTAAAAGAGTGTCAAGCAAGATATTATTACTTACTGTAAATAATCAATACCCATAGAGTAAGATAAAGAAATGGCAAAATTAAAAGTAATATTGATGGACGACGAAGGACAAGAATTGAGTCAGAGAGATTATGGCTTAAAGGCAAAAACAC
>Ga0187894_10004228_pt1 | contig 15545 bp, 12 predicted proteins | sample GBC1701081metaG_FD_136650 | JGI IMG/M metagenome (GOLD analysis project Ga0187894, IMG submission 136650) | White microbial mat communities from a lava cave in the Kipuka Kanohina Cave System on the Island of Hawaii, USA - GBC170108-1 metaG ... | reverse complement strand
CGCCCTTTCGACGAGCTCGACCACACCGAGCTCGTTCACTATCACTTCCGTATTCGTCTTCGACTCGGCGCTCTGGGCCGCGCCGCTCGCCCTCCTGAGCTTCAATATCTCCGTGTACCCCGCCCTGAACACCTCGGCGATGGGTCCGCCGATGTGTTTGGTCGAGGAGTAGAGGTTCCCGAAGTTGCCGCTCGCGTTATAGAGCTCCAGGAATTTCTCCGACCTCTTGGCTGCCCTTTTCAGGACGAAGGCCTTTGAAAAAATTATCGTCCATGAAATCACGGACATGATTAGAAGGATGAGCAGTACGACCTTCACGACCGGGCCGGCGTCGGTAATGAGGTTCATGACTTTTATCTGGCCGGCTCCGTTATTCGCCTGCGCCTCTAACAGTAGATATATCCAGTTCGTCATCTGTGTTGACCCGCTGATAAGGTGGATTTAGGGCTTGAATGAAAATCAACGCTTTTGATTGTTACATACGAATGAGATGCATTTAAGATTCCATATTAAGTTTTCCATACTTAAAAACTAAAATCAAATAAAATTCACGACAAAACCCACTTTTCCGAAAGTTTGTCGGGGCTTCGGCCCGGAGTGTATAATGGTAGTCTCGATAACCGGGGGCGGAAATGTCCGAAATTCAAAGGGAGGACGGATAAAAGAATGACAAAGGGAGCGAGGTTCACAGGTCTGACGGCGATGTTGCTGATAATTACGGCTTCCTTATCAGCAGCCGTCGAGGACAGGTACAAGGTCGTCATCGAGGAGAGCTTTTACGTAGTAAAGCCCGAGAACAGGGACAAGTTCTTGGAGATTTACAGGGAGAAGCTCTACCCATTCTGGAGCGAGATGCAGAAGCGCGGGGTCATAGTCGAGGAGTACAAGCTCTTCACCCAGCGGGTGCATACTCTCGAGCCGCTCTGGACGTATAAGACGGTCGTTAAATTCAAGGACTACGAGTCTATAGACAGGTGGCTCGGGCTCAGGGACGAGGTCTATAACAAGCTCTTTCCCGGTGGCGGCGGGTATGAAAGTCCGAGGAAGGAACTCGACCTCATTACGGAAGAGCACTGGGACGAGTTCATAAGGGAACTCCCGCTTAACAAGCAGAATTAATCCCCGAAGAGCCCTTTCTGCATGCGGGGCGCAGGCATGTTGAGATGGGAATACGCAAGCTGGGTGACCACCCTTCCCCTCGGGGTCTTAGCAAGGAGCCCCTGCCGTATCAAAAAGGGCTCGTAAACGTCCTCGATTGTGTCCCTTTCCTCGCTCACGGCGGCCGCTATCGAATCTATACCCACGGGCCCTCCGCCGAACTTCCCGATTATGGTCTCGAGAATGACCCTGTCCAGGTTATCGAGCCCGAGCGGGTCCACCTCGAGCATCTCCAGAGCAGAGGCCGCGACCCCGGTATCTATCACCCCGTCCGCCCTGACCTCGGCGAAATCCCTGACTCTTTTGAGTAGCCTGTTCGCTATGCGGGGAGTGCCGCGCGCGCGGCAGGCGAGCTCTGCGACCCCGTCGGGTGTGATCTCCACGCCCAGTATGCCGGCAGACCTCTTCAGAATCTCCTCGATCTCGCCGGAATTATAGTAATCGAGCCTCAGGTCCACGCCGAACCTCGATCTCAGAGGCGACGTCAGCAGGCCGGTCCTCGTGGTCGCCCCGATTAATGTAAACCTGTTCACCGCGACCTTCATCGACTTCGCGGTCGGCCCGTCGCCTATCATGATGTCTATCTTATAGTCCTCCATCGCCGAATATAGGTACTCCTCAACTATTCGGTTCAGGCGGTGTATCTCGTCTATGAAGAGCACGTCCCTGTCTTCGAGGTTCGTAAGTATTGAAGCGAGGTCGCCCACCCTCTCTATAACGGGCCCCGATGTGGCGTAGATCCTCACGCGAAGCTCGTTCGAAACGACGTGAGCGAGGGTGGTCTTCCCGAGTCCCGGCGGGCCGTAGAGGAGCACATGGTCGAGCGCCTCCCCCCGCCTCCTCGCGGCTTCGATGAAGATTCCGACCTTTTCCTTTACCTTGACCTGACCCAGATAGTCTTTGAGCCGATCGGGCCTGAGGTTGATGTCGAGGAGCGACTCTTCTTCCCCGTCTTTGGGGCTGAGCAGCCTTTCCGCCATTTCATGCTCCCGCTAATATGAATAATCCTAATTATATATGAATAGAACCCTGATAGAAATCCGCGCCGGGGAATGAAGCTCACACCCTCCTCATCACCTTGAGCGATTCCCTGAGGGCGGTCTCCATATCGCTCTCGCCCGCAGATATCCGCTCGAGCTCGGAAATATGCTCGTCTATCTCGGGCTTCTTGTATCCGAGATTAAGGAGCGCGGAGACGACGTCCTCGAGGACGCCCGCTTTCTTTACCGCTTCTCCCGGCGTACCGAGCCCGGAGACCTTGTCCTTTAACTCCATAGCCAGTCTCGAAGCGAGCTTGGGCCCTATGCCCGGTATTTTCTTTTTGTCGAGACCGCCCGAGGACAGGGCGGATGCGAATTCGGCGGGAGAGATGTAGGAAAGAATATTTGTCGCGAGCCTGGGACCGACGCCCGCAACGCTTATGAGGAGCGTGAAAACTTCGCGTTCGTCATCGGTGTGAAAACCGAAGAGCTCGATCGAGGAGTCCTTCATGCTCGTATGTATTTTTAATTCGGTCTCGCCCCCCGTCTCGGGGAGTCTGTAATAGGTGGAAAGGGGAACGGTGACTCCGTAGCCGACGCCGTTTACGTCGATTACCACCTTCCCGAGCGATTTATGGGCAACCTTACCCCTTAGAAGGGAGATCATTTAGGGTGAAGCGTCTCCTCCTCTTCCGCGGCTCCGTGAATTCCTTGCCAAGCTTGGCCTCGATGCGGGAGAGATGTATGTGGCAGAGCGCGATAGCTACGGCGTCCGATGCGTCTTCCGTTTCGAACCCGGGGACCCCGAGCATTATAGTGAGCATCCTCTGAACCTCCCTCTTGCTCGCCCTCCCGCTCCCCGTGAGCGCGAGCTTGATCCTGGTCGGTGAGTATTCGAATACCGGCATGCCGGAATTGGAGGCCGCGAGAAGCGCCACCCCCCTCGCTTCCCCGAGCTTTATCGCGCTCTTCGCGTTCTTCGCAAAGAATATATCCTCGACGGACATCGCCTCGGGCGAGTGCTCGCCGATCACTTTTATGAGAGACTCGTATATTATTTTTAACCTTTGATAGAGAGGAAGTCCGTTCCCGGGCGCAATGCTCCCGCTCGCCAGGTGCTCGATATCCCCGTCGCGGGACTCGAGTACCCCGTAACCGCATACCCTCGAGCCGGGGTCGATTCCGATCACCCTCATATCAGGACGCCAGGCTCAGCATGAGGTCCTCGGATACGTCGAAGTTCGAATACACGTTCTGAACGTCGTCGCTGTCCTCGAGCGCCTCCATGAGACGGATCATGTTCTCCGCTTCCCTGCCTTCGATCTTTATGCTGTTCTGGGGGATCATCGTGACCTCGGCAGTCTCGTAGCCGAGACCCGCGCCCTGTATGGCGGTCTTTACCGCTTCGAACGATTCGGGCGGAGTTATAACGACGAGCTCGCTTTCTTCCGTAACGACGTCGTCGGCTCCCGCGTCGAGAGCGATTTCGAAGACCTTGTCCTCGTCGACCTTGCTCTTCTCAAACGCGATCCTTCCCTTCATGTGGAACATCCAGGAGACGCACCCCGATTCCCCGAGGCTGCCGCCGAACTTTGTGAATATCCTTCTGATGTCGGACACCGTCCTGTTCCTGTTGTCGGTGAGCGTCTTGACCAGCACGGCGCTGCCGCCGGGCCCGTACCCCTCGTAGGACAGCTCATGGTACTCCTCACCGCCCATCTCTCCCGTACCCCGCTTGATCGCGCGGTCGATGGTATCGTTCGCCATGTTCTGGTTTTTCGCGGCCGCGATAGCCGTCCTCAGGCGGGGGTTGGCTTCGGGGTCCCCGCCGCCGTGTTTAGCCGCGACGGTCAGCTCCCGGATAAGCTTCGTGAATACCTTACCCCTCTTGGCGTCTACCGCCGCCTTTCTGTGTTTGATATTCGCCCATTTCGAATGACCTGACATGGTTATATCACCTCGCTTCCGAGTATTGAAATATACTATATAAGAATTCTAAGACATCGGGTAATGATTGGCAAGCCGCCCCCCGCCGCCCTTTTTATCTGACCCTCTTCACCGTAACCGTAAGAGGCTGAGCGCCCCCGATTTTAGTCGTTATCGTCGAGACCGGAGTCCCCTTATTTATCTCACCGACGGTCAATATCTTGGTAGACGGGCTTATAACCTGGCCGGTCAGGGAGCTGAAATCGAACCTTATTTCGGAGTCATCGGGGAGGCCGAAGACCTCGGCGGTAATAGGGGCGGGGGTATCGATATCGGTTTCGGATACGATAATATTATATCCCCAGGCCTGTATGTCGGAATTGATATACGTGCCGCCGGGCTCCTTCAGGCTCACCCGCATCGTCCCCTCTTTGTTTACCACTGCCGCCGGGAGGTCCTGGAACTCGACCGCAGCCTGGTCCGGCTTCATCGCGACGATGCTCCCGTTGATGAACTTGTCGTCCGCATTGTTAAGAACGCCGAGCTCGACCTTGCTCGGCTCGAGGATGTTCATGCGGGGAAACGAAAAAACGGTGCTCAGGTATCCGAACTCGATGACGAGCTTTCTGATGGATTTCAATACCCCTCCCGACGGCGCTGCCGTCTCGGCGGGTTTCGAAATCTTCAATATGCCCTCGTCTCCCGACACGATGACGCCGTAAGCTCCCGCCGCAGTCTGAGGGAGGCTGAATTTCCGCCAGCCGTCGGTCATAATCCTGACCTCAATATCGACCTTCTGCCCTATGAGCCCGTTCTTGTCTATTGTCCTGACGGTAGAAACCTTACCGGTATATAGGGGATTGATGAATATCTCCCCGTCAAGCGACGTAAGCTCCACTTCCGTGTAACTGGGCGGTGCGTAGGTTGAGGCGTCCTGATCGTCGTCCCCCTGGGCGATGAGCGTTTCGCCGCCTCCGCCCGAAGGTATTACAGCCGTGCGGCCCCCGGCCGTGACTGCATCCGGCCCAACGAAGCACACCGCAAACAGAGCCAGCGCCAAACATACTATAAAATTAGGTACGCGTCTCATAACACCCTCTATTTAAATAATATTTGCTCGTCGTGCGGAATACGGCCTCACCCCGTCAGAATTTGATTATAGCATAAAGAGCCTGGTTTGTTTACCATCCCCTGCCGCGCGAACAAAACAGCGGGGTTTTATTATTACCGAAAAATCTCACTTGACAAATTACACGCTTTACATGCATAATAATGTTGTCTAAACTTTAAGTGCAACTCAAAGAGAACTGACACTCATTTCCATAAATTCGTAAAGAGACAATTGCAGTAAACTCCTTAAAAAATAATGAGTCAAGGACTTATAACACATGGCTAGAGCAACCAAATTGCGGGAAAAACCCGAAGACAAGGAAGTTTTGACGGAACAAACCCATTTCCTCAACTTGAACGACATCAGAAACCAGAAGAGCGCAGAGCTCATGAAAATGGCGAGGGACCTCGACATCGAAGAGACTTCGCGAATGACGAAGCAGGACATCATTTACGCAATACTCAAGGCTCAGAGCGAGAAAGAAGGGGTAATCTACGCCGAAGGCGTGCTCGAAATACTATCGGAGGGATACGGGTTCCTCAGGTCTCCCAAGTACAGCTACCTGCCCGGACCCGATGACATCTATGTTTCGAAATCACAGATACGCTCGTTCAATCTGAAAACCGGAGACACGGTCGGCGGACAGGTAAGGCTCCCCAGAGAAGGCGAGAAGAACCTGGCCCTGCTGAAAATAGAAGAGGTGAATTTCGAATCCCCCGAAGTATGCAGGGAGAGGGTGGCTTTCGAGAACCGAGTCCCGCTTCACCCGGACAAGAAATTAATGCTCGAATACGACCCGAACGACTTCTGCACCAGGGTGCTCGACTTATTCATCCCCATAGGCATGGGCCAGAGGGGGTTGATAGTGGCCCCGCCCAGGACCGGCAAAACGATACTGCTCCAGAGGATAGCGAACGCGATCACGAGAAACCACCCGGAAGTCGCGCTCATAGTGCTTTTGATCGACGAGCGCCCGGAGGAAGTAACGGATATGGAGCGGTCGGTCAACGGGGAAGTCGTGAGCTCGACGTTCGACGAGCCGCCCCAGAGACACATACAGGTAGCCGATATGGTGCTCGACAAGGCTAAGAGGCTCGTGGAGCACGGCAAGGACGTCGTAATCCTGCTCGACAGTCTCACGAGGCTCGCACGCGCAAGCAATACGGTTACGCCTGCCAGCGGCAGGGTGCTCTCGGGAGGTATGGAGGCAAACGCGCTCCAGAGGCCCAAGAGGTTCTTCGGCGCGGCCAGGAACACGGAAGAGGGCGGTAGTCTGACTATTATCGCCACTGCGCTTATAGATACCGGCAGCAGGATGGACGAGGTCATATTCGAAGAGTTCAAGGGAACGGGCAACATGGAGGCCTACCTCGACAGGAGGCTCGCCGACAAGAGGGTATTCCCCGCGCTCGACCTCCAGCGTTCGGGGACGAGGAAAGAAGAGCTCCTACTCTCGGCGGAAGTGCTCAACAAGGTATGGCTGCTGAGAAAGGTCTTGAGCCCGATGAACACCGTTGAAGCGATGGAATTCCTCCTCGACAAGATGAGCGGAACGAAGTCGAATAAGGAATTCTTCAACATGATGAATTCCTGATCCGGACCCGGCCACGGTAAGTTCTCAAATTCAGCTTTAAAACCCCGGCAAGATAAATCCGGCGGACGCGCAATTGATAGGCAGTGTTGTGCGCCTTCACGGTATTCCTTTATAATTAAGACCTATCTTGAGAAGCCGCATAATAAATAAGCCGCAATCGTCCCGCCCCGTAAAGATACTGAGTCTTCTATTCGCGATATTCCTTTTCCTGTCAATCACCGCGGCAGAGGGGAAGGAACATCCCGGGTTCGATCCCGGAGCCCGTTTTCACCCCGTATACGCAGTGAACGGAATGGTCGTGTCCGAGAGCGATTATGCGACCAGGGCCGGGCTCGATGTGCTCAGGGAAGGGGGTAACGCAATAGACGCCGCCGTTACGGCCGGGTTTACGATGGCCGTCACGTATCCGCGGGCGGGGAACCTCGGAGGGGGAGGCTTCATGCTGATATACCTCCCGGGAACGAAGGAAGCGGCAGCGATAGATTACAGGGAGAAGGCCCCTATGGCCGCGCGGAGGGAGATGTATCTCGACAAGAGGGGTGAGGTCGACGAGGAGAAATCCCGTCATGGCATGATTGCCTCCGGCGTGCCGGGCACAGTAGCGGGCCTTGCGCTCGCGCTCGACAAGTACGGCACTATAACACTCGAAAGGGCTCTCAGGCCCGCGATAGACCTCGCCGAAAATGGGTTCCCCGTGGATGAAGAATTTATAAGGTCGCTTTCACAGGCTAAAGAAAGGATGACGGCGTCTGCCGGAAGCATGAAAATATTTTTTAAGGACGGCGGAAAGAGCTACGCCGCCGGGGAGCTCCTGATACAGAAGGACCTGGCATGGACACTCAGGCAGATAGCGGAATCGGGACCGGACGCGTTTTATGAGGGGGCGGTTGCGGAAAAAATAACCGGATTCATGAAAGAAGAAGGCGGCCTCATAACGGAGAAAGACCTCGCGTCATACGAGGCCCTCGTCAGAAAACCCGTCCGCGGGAGCTACAGGGGATACGAGATTTATTCCATGCCGTCCCCGAGCTCGGGGGGGGTTGTTCTCATAGAAATGCTGAACATGCTCGAAAGATTCCCTCTCGGCGCGTACGGGCACAATTCCGCCCGGGCCATACACGTCATGGCGGAATGCATGAAGCTCGCATACGCTGACCGCTCGATGTATCTTGGGGACCCGGACTTCGCCGATCTGCCGGTATCGCGCCTCACGTCGAAAGATTACGCCCGGGGCCTGAGCGCCCGGATCGATCCCGAGAGAGCGACGCCGAGCGAGATGATTTCTCCGGGCGGGAAGGCCCCGCGCGAAGGCGGAAACACCACACACTTCTCCGTGATAGATAAATGGGGTAACGCGGTCTCGAACACGTATACGCTCAACTTCAACTACGGCTCCGGGATCACGGTCCCGGGGACGGGGGTCCTCCTCAATAACGAAATGGACGATTTTTCGATTACGCCCGGCGTCCCTAACGCGTACGGCCTCACGGGAGGGGAATATAACGCGCTTGCTCCCGGGAAGAGGATGCTGAGCTCCATGACGCCCACTATCGTGCTCAGGGACGGAAAGCCGTTTTTGATCACAGGGAGCGTGGGGGGAAGCCTTATCATAACAACAGTGCTTCAGATCCTGACGAACGTAATCGATTTCGGTATGAACATAGCCGAGGCGACATATGCCGTGAGGGTGCACCACCAGTGGCTCCCCGACGAGCTCAGGACGGAGAGGGATCTAAACGCCGATACCATAAAATTGCTATCAGAAATGGGTTACAGAGTAGTTACGGGCGATACGATGGGGAGCGCCCAGAGCATCGTAAAGATCGGGGATTACATATATGGTACCACCGACCCGAGGCGTCCGGGCGGCCTCGCGGAGGGGTATTAAGCCGTGATCTCGAGCATCCTGTCTATGGATTTCTTAGCCTTTACTGCTATATGCTCGGGCACCTTCACTTCGTAGACCTCTTCTCTCAGCGACCGAAGTACCTTCTCTAAAGTAATCATCTTCATGTACTTGCAGACCGCGTTCTCCCTTGCCGGGTAGAAGGTTTTATCCGGATTGTCTTTCCTCAGCCTGTGGAGCATACCGGTTTCGGTCGCGATGATGAATTCCTTTGCGGGAGAATCCTTGGCGTACTTTATCATGCCTCCGGTCGATAAAAATTTGACGCGGCCGTTTCCGTTGCCGTTAGCCGTCCCGCCGTTTAAGCCCTGGTAGAGGAGGTTGGTCGTACAGCCGCATTCGGGATGGACGACGAGCTCGGCGCCCGGGTGCGAATGTTTCATATCCTTTAAATCCTCAGTCCTGATCCCGGCATGAACGTGGCACTCACCGGGCCAGATGTGGATCTTCCTGCCAGTAACCTTGGCCGCGTAAGCCCCGAGAAACATGTCGGGGAGGAAAAGTATCTCTTTATCCTCGGGGACGGCGCTCACTACCTTGACCGCGTTTGAGGACGTGCAGCAGTAATCGCTCTCGGCCTTCACCTCGGCCGTCGTGTTTACATACGAGACCACTACGGCGCCCGGGTGCTCCTTTTTCCACTCCCTGAGCTCCTCGGCATCGATCGTATCCGAGAGGGAGCAGCCGGCGCCGGGATCGGGCAGGAGCACTTTTTTCTTCGGGGAGATAATGGAGGCGGTCTCAGCCATAAAATGCACGCCGCAAAATACGATGATATCCGCCTCGGTTTTCCCGGCCATCTGCGAAAGCGCGAGCGAATCGGCCGTAAAATCAGCCACGTCCTGCACTTCGGGCAGCTGGTAATTATGCGCGAGAATAACGGCGTTCTTTTCTTCTTTAAGCCTTTTTATTTCGTCATATATGAGTGAATAGTCTTCCATTCGTTCGTCAACTTACTTACATCATTAATAAAATTTATTATACCACATAGAGCCCCATATCTAAAGCCGGGGCCGAGTGTGTAAGGGCGCCGACCGATATAAAATCCACCCCGGTTTCGGCGACTTCTCTCACATTTTTGATATTGATGCCGCCCGAGGCCTCTACGAGCGCGTTCCTGTCTATCAGGCGGACTGCTTTCTTCATCTGTTCGCGGCTCATGTTGTCGAGCATTATGATATCGGCTCCGGCTATGAGAGCCTCCTTTACCTGCTCAATGTCGGACGTCTCGACCTCAATCTTGTATTTCTGCCTGTACTTCTTGCGTATGACGGCGACCGCTTCCGCAATGCCGCCCGCAATCTCTATATGGTTATCCTTTATCAGGACCCCGTCGAAAAGCCCGAAGCGGTGGTTGTAACCCCCGCCCACCGAAACGGCGTATTTATCCAGTATGCGGAGTCCCGGAGCCGTCTTCCGCGTGTCGAGTATCTTCACCGGCAAACCCTCGACCGCCTTGACGTATCTGGATGTGAGGGTGGCAATGCCTGAGAGCCTCTGAAGGATATTGAGGGCGAGGCGTTCGCCCGAGAGGAGCGCCCTCGTGCCCCCGTTGATCTCGGAAATGATATCGCCCGGCTTTATATTCTCGCCGTCGCCGATATTGTCGACACACACCACGGTCGGGTCGAGTTTCTGAAAGACGCGCTTCGCTATCGGGAGTCCGGCTATCACCCCCCTGGCTTTGGCGCGAATGACCGCCTTACAGTCCTCCTTCTCCGTGGCGAGCGGGTTCGCGGTGATGTCGCCGTCGCCCAGGTCTTCCCTGAGGGCGTACTCTATGATGCGGTCAACGCGGCTAAAATCGAGCTCTATTTTTTTCATCCGTCAAACCGTCACGCCGGATAATCGGCCCCGACCGGATAATATACCTTTCAGACGGGGAGAGCGGCAGGCTCTCCGCCCTTTTTCAAAATAATGTGCTTCCGCCACCCGGGGTCCTCCTCGGGAAAGTCTTCCCTTATATGCACGCCCCTCGATTCCTCCCTCAACAGGGAAAAACGGGCGATGATGGCGGATACATCGAGAGCCATCTTAAGTTTCAGTCTATAGTAACCTGAAAGCCTCTCCAATGAAGAACCCAAACCGGCGAGCTCCGTCAGGGCTCCCTCCAGGCTCTCCCTGTTCCTCACTATTCCGACGCGTCTGTTCATTATGCGGGAGGCTTCCGTTTTCAATTCCCTGAACAATTTTTCCTGAGACCCTGATGGTTGAAAGAGGGCGGGGTCGACTCCGGCGACAGGCACGCTGTATTGATCCTGAGACATCGCCCTGGCCCCGTCGACCGCACGCCTTGCGAAGACCACGCACTCGAGCAGCGAGTTGCTCGCGAGCCTGTTCGCGCCGTGTACGCCGGTGCACGCGACCTCGCCGCACGCAAAGAGACCTTTAATGTTCGTCTCGCCCGAAAGGCCGGTCCTCACCCCCCCGATCGTATAATGAGCCGCAGGAGCGACGGGGACGAGGTCACAGGTCATGTCCACACCGTAGGCAAGGCAGGCCTGGTCGATGTTCGAAAACCGGGTTTTTATATAGGCCGGATCGAGGTGCCTCATGTCCAGGTGGACATAGTCCCTGCCCGACTTTTTCATCTCCATGTATATGGCGCGGGATACGACGTCCCTCGGCGCAAGCTCCCCGAGCTCGCTGTAGTCATGCATGAACCGCTTCCCCCCGCTGTCGAGGAGGTACGCCCCCTCTCCGCGCACGGCTTCGGTTATGAGAAAGCTCGCTCCGTTTTCGTTATAAAACGCCGTCGGGTGGAACTGTACGAACTCCATGTCGGCTATCTCCGCCCCGGCCTCGTATGCAAGCGCGATGCCCTCGCCTGTCGCGCCCTCGGGGTTAGTCGTCCTCTCGTAAAGAGCGGACGCCCCCCCTGTCGCGAGTATGGTGGACTTCGATATAAACGCAACGGGGTTGAGACCCCCGTCAGCGGCGAGCGCCCCCGAGCACATACTCCCGTCCGAGAAGAATCCGATTACGCCCGTGCTCTCGAACTTGCTTATCGATTTATTGTTCTCGACCGCGGCGATAAGGAACTTGACCATCTCCCTCCCGGTGGAGCTGCCACCGGCGTGTAGAACGCGTCTCTTCGTATGCCCGCCCTCGAGCCCGAGCTCGAGCCCTTTCTCACCCGTATCGAACTTCATTCCGAGCCTGATGAGGTCGGCTACGCGCTCCTTCCCCTCGTTGACGAGGACAGTAACGGCGTCCGTATCGTTGAGCCCCCTCCCCGCCCTGAGCGTGTCTTCTATATGGAACCATGCCGAGTCCTCCGGGTCAACGACGGCCGCTATGCCCCCTTGCGCCCAGTAGGAATTGCTCTCCTCGACCGTCGATTTCGTGAGGAGGGTGACGCTCCCGAACCCGGAAGCGTAAAGGGCGGCGTAGAGACCCGCCAGACCGCTTCCGATTATGAGAAAATCCGAATGTATTTCCCTTATGCCCGAAGCACCCGCTCGAGAGCTGCTCATATTCGACCCTTATGTTTTCTGAACTGATATATGTATAGGACGTTACCCGGAAGTTATCGATTCCTGCAATGCGGTTTTTATCTGTTCTATCTTGTCCGGATCGGTAATTTTCTTACGGCTCATGTCGACAACGTAGAAGGCGTCGACCACCTGATCGACCTTTGTCGAAATCTTCGCATATTCGATCGAGAGTCCGAGATCCTTCATCGTCTTCGTTATATCGTAGAGGAGTCCCGCCCTGTCGTATGTGATCACGTCGATCACGGTAGCGGCGTCCGAAGATTCGTTGTCGACCATAATTCTCGTCGGATACTGGGGTATCGCCTTGCTGTAAAGCGGCTTCTCCTGTCTCCTCCTCACGACGAGCTCCTCGACGCCAATCCTTCCCGTAAGCACCTGATCCAAGTTTTCCTTCAGCCTCTCCCACACCTCTTCCCCTTCTTTCACCGACTGTCCGAGCTTGTTCACATAGAAAACGTCGAGTATCCTGCCGTCTTTCCGTGTCGTGATTCGCGCCCCGAGGACGTTCAGACCCGACGCCCTTATGACTCCGCAGAGCTTGGAGAAGATACCGGGCTCGTCGAAACCCCAGAAGGTAAATTCGTTATACTCCTCGTGCGGATAAAAAAGCACGTCCATGCCCACGGCGTCTTTGGATTTCTCGATGAGGCCCACGTGGTAGGCGATCTTCCTCGGGGAGAACCCGAGGAAATAGGACTCGGGCATAGTATCGAGTATAACGGAGACGCTCTTCTTCGAGACCCTGCTGCCGAGAATCCCCATGACTTCGTCCATAACCCTCTTCTGCCTCGCGTGCGGGTCTTCCTTCTTGAAGCTCCCCCTCTCGAGGACTTTGGCGGTCCTAATAAAAAGCTCCTTTAGCAGCATCCCCTTCCAGTTCGTCCACACGTCCGGGCCGACCGATTTTATATCCGCGAACGTAAGCAGATACAGGAGCGAAAGAGTCTCCAGCGTCCTGACGGCCTTGGCGAACCTCACTATGAGACTGTAATCGTGTATGTCCCTCCTCTGCGAGAAGTGGGACATCAACAGGTGGTTTTTAACGAGGAATTCGAGCTGGTGCGTCTCGGTCGTATTAAGCCCCAGCCTTTTCGCGATCTTCGGGATCATCGCCGCCCCTTTATCCGCGTGGTCCTTCCCTTCCCCCTTGCCCATATCGTGGAAGAGGCACGCGAGATATAGAACGTGCCTGCTGACGAGGGATTCGGCTGTTTTTGTCAGTAGCGGGTGCTCTTTTTCGTATTTATAGTTGAGGAGGTTCTCTATCTCCCTCACCATGAATATGGAATGGACGTCGACCGTGTAAACGTGGTAAGCGTCGTGCTGGACCATGCAGACTATCTTTCCGAACTCCGGGATGAAATGGCCGAGAAAGCGGAGCCGGTTCATCTCGAAAAGGGTGTCGGCGACGTTCTTTCCCTTCTTGAGCAGCCTGAGGAACGAAGCGTTGAACTCGGGGTTCGACCTAACGCTCTCGTCCATACTCGTGACGCTCACGTTCTCCCTTATGAGGTCGAGCAGATAATTGCTCATCCTCGCCTGATACTTGTCCGAATATTCGAAAGCCCGCATCAGGTTTGCGGGGTTATCCTTGAATATGTTTATGTTGGAGGTCGAAAGCATTCCGCCCTGTATGATAAAGCCGTTGTCGAGGTGCACTGTTTTTGCGCTCCTGACGCCGGACCTGTGTCCCATAATGCATTTTTCTATTAGTCTCTTCGACTGTTCCCTGAGCTCGTTGCCGCGGAGGTAATAGATCCTCATGAACCTTTCGACGGCGGGGAGCTCGCCGTCCTTGAAGCCGAGGAACCTGGCGACCTTTTCCTGAAATTCGAAGCCCAGCCTGTCCTCTCTCCTGCCGGCGAGGTAATGGAGCTCCGACCTGACCAGAAGGAGAAAATTCAGGCCCTTTTCGAATATCCTGATTTCGTTCTCCATAAGTATCCCTTTCGGGAGGAGGTCGGAAAAGTTTTTGACCTTAAACTTGGCCTGGGCGATCCAGAGGGCGTAGTGTATATCCCGGAGACCTCCTTCTCCTTCCTTTACGTTGGGCTCGAGGAGATATACCGACCTCCCGAACTTGTTTATCCTCTGCTCGTTCTCCCTGATCTTGCTTTGGATGAACTTATGCGAGAAGGAGGGGAGGAGCTGGTAGTAGATTTTTTTTTCCAGGTCTGCGTGGAGCTGCTCGTCGCCGCATACGAACCTGCTGTCCAGCAGCGATGTGAGTATCGTCGAGTCGTCTTCCTGTGAGAGCTCTATGCACTCGTCGATCGTTCTCACGGAATGGCCGACGTCGAGTCCCAGGTCCCAGAGGAGGTAGAGGAGCTTCTCCGTCGCCTCTTTCGCCATGGTCTTGTTGCGGGGCTTATAGAGGAACATGATGTCCACATCGGAATACGGACAGAGCTCGTTCCTGCCGTAACCCCCGAGCGCTATGACGCAGACATTTTTGAGGTCGTTGAACCCCTGCTCGGAGAGCGCCTGTTTTATCAGCTTGTCTATGATCTCGGATCTCTTTTTCGCGAGCATGCTCCCCGAGAGCGCTTTACTGCGCTTCGCCTTGCTCTCGTGGTACGCCATAAGCTCCATGTTCTTTCTATTGAGCCTTTCTTTGAGGACTCTGACCAGATCATCTTTTTCTATAACGATGTCAGCGGCTTTGCTCATGAGGTTATCTCTGCCTTTATATTACATGCATATTTCATTATCCGGGTAATACTACAATTTCACGCTCACCGAAACCCCGTCCCTTAGAGGGATGATCGCGGTATAAAACCCCTCTTTGGAAAAGAGGAGCCGGGTGAATTCCCTCACGCCGTCCGTGCTCGGGGAATCGTCCTCTGTGAGCACCCTGCCCGACCAGAGCACGTTGTCCGATATGAAAATACCGCCCTTCCGTAATTTTTCAAACGCGGCGTCGACGACCAGGGGATAATACTCCTTGTCTATATCGTTGAAGATGATATCGAACCCTCCCGGGGACCCTTTGAGAATCTCGAGCGCGTCCCCCGTACGGATATCGAGCCTTTGTCCGAGCCCCGCCCTGCCGAGGAATTCCCCGGCCGCCCGCGCATTTCCCTCCGACATATCCGTATATACGACCTTACCGTCGGCGCCTACGGCCTTTGCGAACCAATAGGCCGAATAGCCGAAACCCGAACCTAGCTCGAGCACGGTTTTCGCATTTATCATCAACGCGAGCTGGAATAGTAGCCTCCCGACAAGCGGGCCGACGATGGGGAATCCGCTTACCCTCGCGTGCTCCTCCATCTCATTCAGTATCGTATCCCCGGAAGGCGTCAGGGACTCCATGTAAGCTTCTATTTCAGGGTTGACAATATATACATCCGGATGCGACGCCCGTTTCATT